>ENA-OURN01000812-OURN01000812.1-human-gut-metagenome-genome-assembly--contig:-NODE-812-length-9946-cov-2.81357_pt1 | contig 9946 bp, 6 predicted proteins | sample MGYA00242099_ERZ508987 | MGnify/ENA primary metagenome ERZ508987 (study PRJEB26280, sample SAMEA2531405) | human gut metagenome | biome: human gut; feature: human-associated habitat; material: faeces... | reverse complement strand
GCCTGCCAGTCCTGCTTTTACGACGGCGGCGGAGCGGGTCGACTCGCTGATGCGCTGCCTTTTCCACGATGGCGAGCCGGGGGCGGCTGTCGTGGTGGCGAAAAACGATGATGTGATTGTCGACTGCGGATATGGCGTGGCCGACATTGTGACGGGCGATCGGATTGACGGCAACACGATGTTTAACATTGCGTCGATTTCAAAGCAGTTTACGGTGGCTGGCGTGTTGTCGCTTGCCGACCGCGGGTTGTTGCGTGCCGATAATGCGGTGGCTGATTTCTTGCCTTATGAAAGTGACCAGTGGCGGAAAATCCGGTTGTCGCACCTGATGAGCCACTCGTCGGGGGTAATCGACGCGCGTCCGCGCACCGACCGCCAATGGATGCTCCATGCCACCGATAAGGAGAGCGTGGCTTATATGGACACGTTGCGGCAGTTCCGCTTTGATCCTGGTGAGGCTTACGAATATATCAATCCTACGTTCCAAGTGCTTGAGTGTGTGATTGAAAAGGTGTCGGGGTTGGCGTTCGACGACTATCAGCAGCGTTATGTCTTTGACCGTGCCGGTCTGCGCCACACCACTTATTTCGAGCCGCAGAAGCGGATTCCGCGGATGGCGCATGCCTATCAGACTGGGACTGGCGGCGGTGAGCAGGATTTCGCTGGCAAGGAGGTGTATCTGGGACGCACTGTCGTTGATGGGTCGCCGTGGAAGGAGTGCGACTATGGCGAGGAGACGTTTTTCGCCACCAAAGCCGATGGCGGAATATACTCGTCAACCTATGAGATGCTGCAGTGGATGCGGGCGTTGGAGCGGGGCGAGGTGATAAGCCGGGAGGCTTTGGCTCTGGCTTATGCTCCCCACACGCTGGTGAGCGGCAGCCCGTGGAGCGACTATCAGAACCGCCCGAATACGTGGTATGGCTACGGATTCTTCATCGACCGCACTCCGGGGGAGCCTGTGAAGATTTATCACACTGGCGACAACGGCGGTTTTCAGAACTATGCCGCCTCGTTTCCGTCGTGTGGTGTGAAAGTGATTGTTTTTGCCAACCGCAACGACTTCGACCGCTGGACGCTTGTGCGCCAGATTGACCGCATCCTTCGGGAGGAAGGCGTGCTGGAATAGGCGTCGATGGCCTATTCCGCGCCTATCTGCCGGAGCATCTCGGCTGGTTGTGGCGTGGCGGCGGCCATTGAGGTCGCTGAGAAAGCGGTTTTCGCTGTCGGGAGGCATCTGCCGGGCATTGTCGAAACGGTCGGGACGGGTGATGTGGGTGACAACTACGCGCTGCACGTGCGACCGTGGGCAGCTGCCGATGCTGTATCCCAGGTTGCGGTTGTCATTGCCGGGGCCGTTGCTGCTCCAATAGCGGATGTCGCCGTTGGGCTCATATCCGAGAAACACTACGCTGTGGCCGCGTTCCTGGTCGTCGCCTGCCACGTTGTTGCATCCTATCACCGCACCGCTGTCGCTTCCCGACGGGTTGCGGTTCCAGAACAGCTTCATGAAGTCGCCCGGCATCGCTTTTTCCCAAACGCTGTCGGCTGCCCATTCCTCGTCGGAGAGGTAGCGTTCGTTGTCGCTCTCGCGGTTGCGTTCAGAATATGCTCCGCGAAACGCGGCGATGCTGTTGCCGGCGCCAAGTTCGTGCACAAGCACTCCCAGCCCTGGGCCGTTGGCATTGGCACGTCCCCAGAATCCGAATCCGTCGTCCTCCGTGGCGAGCGGACGCATGTTTTCCCATGCCTCGCGCGAGATGTTGTTGTCGGTGTCCCACATCAGCAGGGCTTTTATCAGCACGGCATAGGTGGCGCTGGAGCAGAACGACGGTTGGGCGAGGGCGGGCGTGAACGACGGCCGGTTGTCGGCACTGTCCATCTGGAATGCCTCGTTGAGCGCTTGTATTGTCGTTTTTGAGAAATCGGCGTTCGGGCGGCCTCCGGTATAGTATCCGCCGCGTTCGGGGAACGAGTCGACGGCGGCGAGCACGCATTCATTCCAGTCGGTTGCCGATGCGCGCAGACCAGATATGCATATCGCGGCAATGGCGATGGCAGTGGCAAATATCCTCATAGCGGTAGTTCTTTTTTTTTTGACGTTCAAAGGTATGCTTTTTCGGCGAAATTACAAAAAGAGAATCTTCTCCTCTTTGGCAAGGTTCAGCAGGCGTGTTCTGACAGATTTTCCTATATTCTTTGTCACAGTCTTGTTTCTAAATATATAGTCAATATATTTTTTACTCTTTTGTCGGAGTGTGGGGGCGTTGCAGCTCTTTGATGGAGGCGAAGTAGGGGGTGGTGTGCTGTCTGCCGCTGGGCAGGTCGGCAATGTCGAAGGTGGTAATTGGTGTGTCGGATTTCAAGCTGAAGCCGAGATAGTGGAACCCGGTTGGTGAGAATCCCATCTCGCGCAGTGTCTGCGCGTTGAAATATCTCGGGCCATTGCCGTCGAGCGGCAACAGCATTCTGTTCTGTCCGTTGTGGAGCAGCAGATATTTTGCTTTCTCGCATCCCGGCACGAGGTTGATTGAGCCACGCTCGTTGCCTGTGCGCACGTAGTACAGCCGTCGTGAAAGGATTGTAGGTAGCATGGCAGTTTCGTAGTAGCCAACCAGGACGAGGTCGTCGGGACGGGCGTATGAGAGTCCGTGTTGCGGGATGGAGTCACGGATTTGTTCATAGGCGGATTGTCCGACAAGAATCTTTGTCAGATGCTCAAACAGCAGACTGCCCTCATTGTCGGGGTCGTTGTGGTCGGGCAGGAGCGGAAACGCGCCGATGTTGACAGTCTCGATGCTTTTGAAGAAGTAGCGGTTGCGCACGGCTTCATCGTCGCCTCTGCCGGGAAACAGTATGTAGCCTCCGATAATCTCTTTTGCCGAGTGGAGGCGTACGTTCTCCACCTTGTTGCCATAATAGATGGCATCGCGGTAGCGGTGCATCTGGTTGATGGCGTCGCTCGGTGGATAGTCGGCGGCACGGAGTGCGTTGATTTCATCTTTGTCTTCTTTCGAGAATTCGTTGTCGTCACACACCCGATACTTTGCGTCGAAGAGGTAGGTGAGCTCGAAACCGTCGGGCTTGCGTATGGTGAGCACTATGTCGGGGCGGTTGTCGGTGGTGGCTGTGTGCACGTCGCCGCTGGTGCGGTTGTAGGTGTGCTGATAGTGCAGCCTGATCTCGTCCTCGTTTTTGCGGTAGTATACGGTATGCTCTTGGCTGTTGTCGGTGAACGGCTCGATCATCGGCATCGGATTCTCAACGATTTCATCATTGTTGCCGAAGTGCAGACTCAGAATTTTTGCCACCATCTGGCGCATCTTCAGGAAGCACCACAGTTCATAGAGTTCCCATATTGGACGGGTTCCGATTTGTGTGCTGCCGTTGAAGAGTTCGATGCCTTTCTGAAGCATAATCCAGTAGCGGTACACCTGCGAGTAGCCGGTGCGCTTCTGCAGCACCAGACTCTCGGTGCGCAGAGGTTCGGCTTTGAGCCGGCGCAGCAGCGGTGATTGGGAGAGTTTGCGCAGTTTTATAGCATACTCGTCGAGCGTATTCAGTTCCGAGTCAGTGATTTCATTGCCGTGGCTGCGGATGTGGTCAAACACCTTGGCGAGTCGGCGGCTGATGCGTTCAAGCGAGAATTTTACGAAGCGGTTCTCGGCGGTGTCGCAGGTGTTGATGGTAGCTTCGTGGCGGAAATAGTCGCGGCCGAGAGTGCCGCGGTTTTCGCTTTGCGCATATTTCTGAGCCATTGCCGGAGTCCAGCGCTTTATGCGGTCGGCATGGCTGTAGTGCACCTCTTTCGTTTCCCGCAGATGCGGACGTGTGACGATATAGGTGACGGCTTTGATATAATTGTCGATCACCTGTCGGAAAATCGACAGCCAAATCACGTCGTTGTCTGTGCGGCCGCCTTTGTCGAGGCTTTGCACGGTCTTGGTGAGATACTGGAATACGATTTCGTTGTATTCGCGGTTTATGTCGTTGAGGATGTGCAGATAGTCGTCCTTCGTGTCGAGTTTGGGTGAAACCACGCGAAACGCGAATGTGTCGGTGCGCTCTGCCATGCCCACGGGCTTGTATCGGTAGGAGAGCTCAAAGATGCCGGGTTCGTTGAGAAACGACAGCGACGCGGTGAGCACCCACTTGTTGTCGCCCACGCTGATTGCTGTGAAAAGGTCGCTCACTTCTTTGAGCTTATGCACCACGCGAGGCTCCGATTCGATGTCGCTGAGGTAGATGTTCACGTTGTAGACCGCCGTCTCGTAGAAGACGGGCGGCAGGTCGTTCCATTGCATGGCGGCCTCTTCCCCTACGTCGGTAAGCCGGTGGCTCTGTGAGGGAAGGGCGATGGCAAGACTGCCGGCAAGCGACGAGCGGTAGCCGCAATATTTTGATGCGTTTTCACCAACGCGCGCGCTGAACCTCCGCCAGCAGTTTGCTGTGTCGGCGGCGGTGCTTGCCTTTATTGCCACTTTGCCGTCGGCGCTTTGGAAAGAGAGTACTGCCATGGCTTCTACTTTTTTTACGGCCAGAAACAGGTGAAGTGTGCCTGTGGCAGACGCTCCTGCATCTCGGCGATTTTCCTGCTTGCCTGCGGATAGTTTTCCGTAAACTGGGCAAGCGCTTTGAGTGGCTTGTCGAGCAGGTCTTCGTCGCCCTCGATGCGTGGCAGCACCTTCGTCATCAGGATGGCATCCATAGCCTGTGCCAGCAGCACCTCGGATGCCTCGTCGGAGTTCTCTTCGCGGAGCGAGAAGAAATAGAGTATCAGCTCGTTCTGCACGCGGTATGCTATTTTAAACGGTGTGCCGTTCAGTGCGGAGTTGAGCGAATGGAGCAGCCCGGGGACGTTCTCTTTTAGGTAGGAGGCATCCTCCGCCCTGAGTATCGACAACGCTTCGGAGGCTTGCACCACTTTGGGCAGAAACAGGTCTTTCGGCTGTGGATTGTCGTAATAGTGCAGGGCGTCGCCTCCCTCGAAGAAGTTTTTAAACGGCGTTTCTGCGTCTTCAATGTTCATCTCGATTGTCATTGCGCGGTCAATCACCTTGCGTGAGAACTGGTGCGTGGTCTCGTCCATATTCACCGTGCCTACAACTATCAGGTTGCTCGGCAGGCGGAGACCGTCATTTTTCAATCGGTCGTAGACCGTTTTGTATGTTTCGGTGTCGGTGATGTCCAAATCGCGGTGCAGCTGGTCGGCATATTTGCTGAAGATGTCCGCTTTAATGAGCGGCTCGCTGGTGATGGTGCCGTCGGAAAGGAGCTTGCGGCTCTCAAGTACGCTTAGAAATTCGGCAAAGTATTGTTCCACAGGCGCAAGGTTCATCTCGTCCATACACACGAAAAACGGCACGTCGGGATAGCGCATAGCCTTGACAAGAAAGCGCACAAACGGAGTCACAACATAGTGCGGACCGCCAATCTCGCTTTCGTAGCCGAGCAGCTCGCTGCTGTCGTGCCAGTTTGGTTTCACCTCTATCAGCTCATAGTTGCCCGGAGCGGTCTTGTCGCTGCGCAATGCCGGGATGTCCGGACAACTTTCAAAAGCCATCTGCTTCACAATCCGGCTCTTTCCCGTTCCCGATATTCCAGCCAACAACAAAAACGGCTTCGTCCGCATGGCGGTGAGATAGGAGCGAAGGTTTTCAGGAGTATTAATTTGAATAGAAAAATAATTTGCAATATAATCCTCGCCGCCCATCAGTTGTCCAGAATAGTCGAACATATTCCATACGCCATTGGGGTACTCAAGTATTAAAAACTGATTTTTATAACTTGATGAAAGTTCTTTCCACTTATCTAACAAATCGTCAAATGAGAATGTGGATTCCCCATCGTTTGTTTCAACAATAATGTAATTTGCTTTACCCCAACCTTTACTTGCTCTATTTGCAACCTGTTTTGTGACCAGATTTTGATAAGTAACCTTAGAATATGTGTTAAGGTAGGTGGCACTACTATCAACCTCATTATATTTGGAAGATACTATTTTGATGATATTTGATATGTCCATGATTTTAGAAATGATTTGTTTACTGGAAGGGGAGATGTCATACCGATTGGCATACCCATTAGGTATTCACCATTAAGTGGCTGAGGAGTTCCAAAGACTTTTACAAAGTTGACACAAGATTTATGTTTCATCATAGATTTGCAATGATAATTAGCCATTGTCGTTGGAGTGTGTAGACCTCCAATGTCACCATATTTCTGTTTAATCCAAGATTCTTTTGATTCATAATAAAGTGCCAGTTCTTCTTTGGATACTGTTAAGGATTTGTAGTCTTTTTCAATTTGGCGTTTTACCAGAATTCTAAAAGCAAGAGCTGCGACAATTGGGGATTGAGCATTGCCAATTCCTGTTAATTGTTCTCTGCGATGTTCTACTTTTACTGGATATTCATCAATTGGCTCTTTATCCCAGCAAGTATGAAATTTTGGAAGATTTAAAATGTTTGTAGCAATCTTCTTAAAAACATTTTCGTCTTTAACAGCTAAAACCCAAAAACGATTTCTTTGATGATCAGCTCCAATGTCTTTACAAGACAACCTGCAATAAGCAACTTTGTACCCTATTTTTTCTAAATCAACTCGAGCATGAATTATTGCTCGGAGTACTACATTTTCACCAAAAACGACAGGAGCTTCGGAGTCTTTGATAAACTTCAGCATGTAGTCCCATAGATTTTTCTCAGCAATGTTTTTTCCATGAGCAGCGGTGCTAAATGCTTGGCAAGGAAATCCTCCACATAAAACATCAAAGTTCCCTTTGAATTTAGTTCCGTCAATTGTCGTTACATCATCATATATTGGGAAAGATTCTAACCATCCATCTTTTTGCCGTTGGCGTAAAACAGTTTTGCAGAAGTTATTAATTTCCACGCCAGCGCAACACTTATGACCCAATAATAAACCTCCATATATGCCACCTCCTATTCCTGCGAAAAGGTGAAATTCATTAATATTTGAAGTCTCTGTTTTCATCAGATTAAAAAACTCCGATGCAGTTTCTGAAGGCGACCAAACCTGTACAACTACAAAGGAGTTCTTCTTCTAAAAGTTACCGGCGCAATTGCCGTTATAAGTTTAATTCGTTGGCCATTTCCAGAAAAAAGTGTTGAAACTAATGGCGAACACGGATTGTTATATTGTTGATATTTACGACTTTAGAAGTCAAAAATCTCATCTGTGCCGTTTCTTAGTTAGAAACCGACGGGTGAAACGTAGATAGAAAGTGCTGATTTACAGCATATAATAGAAAAATCAGAGCTTGATTGCATGCAGTTTTTGCCGAATAGTCAAGGAGTGGATGCGTGATGGCAAATGCGTGTTTTTGCTATGGTAGAGAGTGATGTTTTCGTTGGTGTAAAGCAATGTATTAGCAATAAAGAGCATGGCTGACAGGTGGTTAGCCCCTATGGTATGTGCTTGGCAAATTGTGCAGATTTCGTTCGGGAAACCCTTTGTATTTGTGAGTTTTTTATCTTAACTTTGCCGTTTAAAGTAACAGTTCTAACTAAGAAACGGCACAGCCGTGTGCTTCTCGGTATTCACTGAGGGTTTTCTCTGACAAAAAAATGTTTTTATTGGGTGCTTCTCTGGGGCAGTAGCGCATCTTCGAAGCGCGTAGCGGCGCGAGTCTCCCGTCTGCTTGATATGATGTTGGTGATGGCTGGTGCGTCAGCGGCGATGCTCCGCAACGCATATAGTCGATGCGAGCAACCCCCGACGCTGTCGGGGGTTAACTGAATACGTGACCGCTTCCGCGGTCATCCGCCCAGCCTGGTGCGGTGCAGCTGAAGTGCACAAAAAAACAGCCGCCACGAGCGAATCGTGACGGCTGTTATGCAGTTATATCCTTGCTTATTTCTTGGCAGGAGTTGTTGCAGGAGTTGTAGCCGGAGATGCCGGAGCGTCCTTGAGGTTGAGTTTCGCCTTAACCAAAGGAGTCACGTCGTTGGCAGTCGGGTTTTTGTAGATCACCTGAGAGTCCTCGAGGATGTATGTGTAACCGTTCTCGTCGCCAACGGCTTTGATGGCAGTGTTGATTTTCTCATAGATAGGAGCCATGAGTTTCTGCTGCTGCTGTTGGATATCCTGGTTTGCAACCTGCTCGAAAGTCTGGATTTTCTGACCGAGTTCGTTCAGTTCCTGCTCGCGGCGCTGTTTGATATTCTCAGGAGTGCTTGCGTCTTTAGACAAAGCCTGGTATTCCTGGAGCTTTTTGTTGAATTCATCTTGGAGGGATTTGTATTCAGTTTGATATCTCTTGTTGACTTCTTCAAGCGAAGCCTGTGCTGTTTTGAGTTCAGGCATAAGGGTGAATACTTCCTGAGTGTCGACTGTTCCGATTTTCACCTCAGCGAAGAGGCACATTGGGGCAGCCACCATGACTGCGAGTAATAATTTTTTTAGCATTTGTATTTAATGTTTGATTTGTTAATTCATTTTTGCTGATGCAAAAGTAGTAAATTATTTTGAATAACCTAACTTTGCGAGCACATCATTGCTCACGTCGATGCGTGGAGAAGCGAAAATGATGCCCGCCGACGACGCGCGGTCGAAAATCGCCTGGTAGCCCTTCTCTTCCGAGAGCTTTTTGATGGCTTCATAGATGTCGTTCTGGATTGGCTCCATCAGCGACTGGCGTTTTTTGTAGAGTTCGCCCTGCGGGCCGAAGTACTTTGCCTGCAGTTCGGCGGCTTCTTTTTCTTTAGCCACCACTTCCTCTTCTTTCTTTTTCTTTTGCTCGTCGGTCAGAAACACCATGTCGCTCTGGTAGTTCTTGTAGAGAGTCTCGGCTTCTTTCGACTTAGCCTCCACTTCTTTCTGCCAGCGCAGCGACACCTGGTTGAGCTGCTCGTTTGCCATCTCGTATTGCGGGATGTTTTTGAGGATATATTCCATGTCTACGAGCGCATATTTTTGCGCGTGTGCGGCAATTGAGAATATCGCTACGATTGCTGCTGTGATAAAAAATCGTTTCATAGTCGTTTTGGTTTTTGTGTATGTTTTGTATGACAATGAAATTTGCTGTGGGTTTATTCGAGAAAGAATATTTACACCTTTTTTAGAATTCTTGACCGAGGATGAAGTGGAAGTGGCTTCCGCCTTTCTCGCCAAACACCTTGTCGAAACCGTATGCCCAGTCGATACCCATCATGCCGATCATCGGCAGATAGATGCGCACACCGGCTCCGGCGGAACGCTTGAGGTTGAACGGCGACACGTCCTTCACGTCGGTCCATGCGTTTCCGCCTTCAAGGAAGGCGAGACCGTAGATTGTGGTGCTTGGCTGCAGCATGAACGGGAAGTGGAGTTCGGCGGTGAAACGCGTGTAAGCGTAGCCGTCGCCCGAGCGCCATGGGGTGAACACACCGTTGTCATATCCGCGGAGGGCGATTGTCTCTTGCGCGTAGCCGTATGAACCCGACATACCGTCGCCTCCGACGTAGAATGTCTCAAACGGTGATTTCAGATATTTGTTGTAGCTGCCGAGCAAACCGATTTCGGCGCGTGTCATCAACACGAGAGTCCATTTGCTGTTGGGGTCGGACAGCGGAGTGTAGGTGCGGGCCTTGAATTTGAGTTTCCAGTATTCAATCCATTTATACATCTCCTGTGTCGCAGCAGTCGCTTTCGCAGTCTGGTTTGCGGTGGACATCGCGTTGGTTCCGATGCCGCTGTCTTTGTAGAGCTGTTCCCAGTTCTTGTTGCGGAACAACGATACCGGCGGCGTGATGTTCAGGTCGAGCGAGAAGTTGGATCCAGTACGTGTGTAGATAGGGTTGTCGATACTGTTGCGCGCCAGCGACAAGCCGAGCACGAATGCGTTCGATGTGCCGTTGCGCATATAGTAGAGGTAGTCCCAGTTTTTCAGCTTATACCAGTTGAAGCCCAGCGAGGCTGTGAATGTGAAGTAGTTGTCGGGCCA
>ENA-OURN01000804-OURN01000804.1-human-gut-metagenome-genome-assembly--contig:-NODE-804-length-10008-cov-1.96102_pt1 | contig 10008 bp, 8 predicted proteins | sample MGYA00242099_ERZ508987 | MGnify/ENA primary metagenome ERZ508987 (study PRJEB26280, sample SAMEA2531405) | human gut metagenome | biome: human gut; feature: human-associated habitat; material: faeces... | reverse complement strand
TTCAGCACAGCCAGGCGGGTGAAGGCACGGTCGGGTTCGTTTATACGGGTGATGGAGAGGATGAAATCGGCCAGATTCGCCCAATTGGCACTGCCGGATATGGTGTACATGTTGATGTCCTCCATTGCGTTCTTTCCGTCTATTTTCTTCAGGCTGCGCGGATGAGCCACGATGATTACCCAGATATGGTTCTCGCGCCCCCACGACTGGAAACGGGTCAGCATCGACTTGATGCTTTGGGTTTCGGTCTCGCCTTTTCCGCTTTGCGCCTCTACAAAAAGATAAGGGTCTATCACCAGATATTTCAACGGCTGCCTGCGGCGTACCAGATCGGCCCGGTGCAGAATGTTTCCGGGAGTGGGCGGCACTTCGTGCATATCCAGATGAATCATGTGAGTGTTCAGAAAATCAATATAGGGTGTCAGCTGCTCGTCGGTATAGGCGGTGGTGTTGGCTTTGCCCAGCAGCAGGTGTATCAGGTGTGCTATATGCTTGTCCTTGTCCGGAACTTCGAAAGAGAGGTAGCATACAAAGCGTTCCGTGTCGCGCATGATGCGGCTGGTCAGGTCGTTCAGAAAATCCGTTTTTCCGCTGTTGGGCATACCGGTCATGATGATCAGGCCGCCTGTGTCGGTGGGATGGAAACCGCGGTCGGTCAAGGGGCCGTAGCCCACGCTGTAGCCGTGGTCGTATTTGCCGTGCAGCACATTCATCACCTCTTCCCTGCGTTGTTCTACAGTGATGATATCGGTGGTGTGGCAGGCACAGGCATCTTCTATGACGCTTTGCACCACTTCGGTGCCGTAAAGATTCATCACATCGCCTATGTCTTTGCATCCTCCGGGCAGGGTGGTGAAAAGGCAGCGTGCTCCGAAGTAGTCGGACAGATGTTTCACCAGTGTGCGTCCGGGCAGGTCGGTGTCACCGCAGATCACGATGTCCTGCACCTGGTCCAGCCAGGAAGTGAATGCCTCGAAGCTTTTCGCCAGGTCGCTTGCCGCTCCCGAGGGCACACTGATGACGTGGCGGTATCCTGCTTCCATCAGTACCAACACATCTTTTTCGCCTTCTACGATAATGAGTCGGGGAATGGTCTCTTCCTCCACCAACAGCGGATTGATGCAGTCTATGTTGTAGGGAGCGCATGGTTTGGTGGGCGAATCCTGACTCCAGAATTTGCTGTAGGTTACGGGAGATTCTTCCGTTGTTCCGTCCGGAATTTCTATCTCTCCGGATACTGCGGAGGCGTTGGCAGCGGTAACGGTTTTTGCGGATGGCGAGGGGCTGCATGAGCGGTACTTGGCATTAACGGGACGTCCGTCCACGTAGTTCACGTAGGCGATGCAGGGAAAGACGGAGGAAGCCTGTTCGCGTTTGTCCTCACTGTTCTTGGTGATGCAGTAATGACGCAGGCAGCCGATATGCGTTGCGATGGCTGTGGCGAGAGAGATGCCCTGATCGGCCAGATAACGGCGTGCTGCCAGTTGGTCAGGATCCGTACACTCGGGCGATTCATCTAGCGGCTTGATTTTTTGCAACACGGCGGGGGATAGGATTTTGTAATCGCCCGGCAGCATGGGGACTTCGTTCACGCTGTTTTCTGTCGCATTTCGATATTCCGGTAGGTTGCCTGTGAGGTGGCGCGTTCCGGGGGGTGGGTATGTTCCGGTTCGATCGGACGACTTTTCTTTGGGGTAAGAGAACATGGGACGCTTGTCTTTGCAATAATCAGTCAGGATGCCATTGAATTCGCATCCGGCGTAGAAGCAATGATACAGCCCTTTGGCTTTTGAGATATACAGATGCATGGTACCGCATTTGGGACACCGGGCAATGAAATTTTTTCCCGCATTCTTACGGTCGGGAAAGTCGGAGAGAGAATAATAAGGTTTCATTTGAATTAAAAATTGAGAATTAAAAATTAAAAAATAAATGCCGGGCAGCCAATGCGCAGCCCACTAATCATAAACCACTAACCACTAATCTCCCGTGTCTATCCATTCTTTGGACAGCACGTTCCAGATGGCGGTTTCGACAGGTCGTGGCGGCGCATTTTCCGGTATCTCCACTTTTCCGTCTATGGGGTCGTCGTAATAACGGATATCCGTGCCGGCGTCCTTCCACTCGAAGGGTGAGACGGGGCGGAATTCACGGAGTTTCCTACGTTTCTCCTCCAGGTCTTTGCTCAGCTCGCTGCTCAGCCGGGCGACGGCTTGTTCCATCAACGACTGTCCGTGGCGCGTCTTCATGAGGTTTTGCAGCCAGATGATTCTTCCTGCGTGCGAGTTCCGTGAGAAGCGGGGATCGGCATTGAAGTGGGGAATGAGAAATTGGTTCACCAGAATTACCAGTGTTTGCAATGCCCTTGGGCGGGTGTAGTTGTGACTGGTAGCTATGCGGTTGATGAGCGGTATCAGCACCCGCTGCTTGTCTTCGGGGGGGGTGTTGAGCTGGTGGAAGAAGTCGGTGGCAGGAGATAAAGTCTGAGAAGTTTTCTCGCCGTCAGGCGTTTCCGAAGGAGTCTTTCCGGCATCCGCTTCCATTTTCTTCGCTTTCCGCGCTCCGTTTCCGGCGGGATCTCCCTTACGAGAATCCTCCGGAGGAATTATATTATTAATATTATATAATACACTATTATTCGTAGTTGCTTGATTTGCAGCTGTAGTTGCCGGACTGGCAACAGGAACTGTAAGTTCGGCAACAGAACCGGCTGCTTGTGCGGGGGTATTTTTCAGTCCGTCGCACCATAGGGGGGAGTAGAATCCCAGCAGGTGGGTACGGTTTTCGTTCCAGATGAGGCCGAATGAGCAGCACTTCCTGATGTTTTCCAGCAAGGTGGTGGTATGCGTGGTTTTCATGGACTGGCAGATTTGGTAGAGGTTGCGCATGGGATATATTCCTTCGGCAGTCATGTAGGGTGTCAGTCCCAGATAGAGATCCAGCAGTTTCAGTGTGGCGGAATCAGTGATTCCTTTCGCTTTCCACTGGTGGATCATTTTCTGCGTCTCGCTGATGGAAACGCTTTGTTTCAATGCTTTTATAGCCATGTATGCTTGTTTTAGTAATAATGGCGGTGAAGTTACAAAGGAAAAAATAGACGCGTCTGTCCACAGTGGACAGACAATTATGAGACAGATGGTATTATTAACAATGTTTAAACTGAAAAAAATGAAAGACAGAGAGTTTTCTACAAAGAAGTTGGCCGAGAGCATCAAGGTTCTTAGAAAAGCCAGTGGCGTAAATGTAAAAGAATTTTGTAAATCTATCCACATGACGGAACGTAGCTATTACAGTGCTCTTAAAAGTAAACTGACAATTTGAATTTTTATGCTACTATCATGCATTCTTTGGTGGAAAATTATGGCGATTGCGGAATGGACGAGGAGATAGAGGCGGTGAAACGCGAGTGGTGGAATGTGGTGACGGAGAACTCGTGGGAGTATTTGGCGGGGGAGAAAGAGAAGTTTGAGGAGTAGATGGTAAGAGGGGTTTCCGTAATCACGGTAAGTCTCATGAACTAAATAAATGGAATGATAGCTTAATTAAAACATATATTTATCTTTTATGAGAGTAGGGATACTAAATCTTCCATTTGACAATAATTATGGAGGTAATTTACAGCGGTATGCTCTGGCAAGAGTATTATGGGAGATGGGGCATGATGTGAAGCACATAAACTTGCGAAACTCGTACTGCCTGCCTTTTTATAAAAAGCCGTATTGTTATGCCAAAAGATTGTTAATGAAACTGTTAGGTTCTAAATCTTCCATTTTTTTAGAACAGGAAAGGAAAAGGGAGGACGAGCGGATGGAAATAAATGCGCAAAAGTTTTATGAGCGTTATGTGAGCCATACTCGTGCTGTCTATGGAGTAAAAGAGATAGGTCAGGTATGCAGGGAAAATAAATTCCAAGCAGTTGTTGTCGGTTCCGATCAGGTGTGGAGGAACGGTATGGTAAAAGGTGTGCTGGGGCTGAATAATTATATGTTGGGATTTATTCATGATGAACACATAAAGAAAATAGCCTATGCGGTATCTTTAGGAACTGAACAACGGTTGGGAAGTGCGCAAGTGCAGCGGTATTCTAAATTTTACAATAAATTCAGTGCTGTGTCTGTCAGGGAATCCCAGTCGGTAGCACTTTTTGATGAATATGGGTGGACGGAGCCGCGTGCGCAACATGTTCTTGACCCGGTGTTCTTGCTGAAAAAGGAAGACTATGTGACGCTAACGGAAAAAGAGACTGTAGAGCATGCGGCGAAGAATAGAATTTTCTGTTACATACTTGACACCAATAAAAGGATAGAAGACATCATTCGGTGTAAAGAAAGGGAGTTGGAGTCGGCTTCTGTGACAGTCGGCTTAAAAGATACCGAAAAGGTGTCTGTTGAGCAATGGTTGTACAACATATATACGTGTCGTTTGATGATAACCGACTCTTTCCACGGAGTGGCATTCTCCATTCTTTTCAACAAACCGTTTGTATTCTGCGGTAATGAGAAACGCGGGAATATACGGCTAAGATCACTTTATAAGATGTTTATGATAGACTCTGAACAGACGGAACATCTTGACTGGCAAGCGATAAATAGAAAAATTGAACAGTTCAGACGGGTGTCTGAGGATTTTTTGAATCATAGTCTTAGAGCTGAGTGAAATGCTGATATATATTATACTTTATTCCATGCTGTTGCCGGGCATATTATATGATGCGGTAAGGAAGTCATTGTCTGCAAAGAAAGTTGTTCTTGGTTTCTATGTACTTCTGTTTACGCTGTTCCGTGGATTGAGGTGGAATACGGGCACAGACTGGTCGCAATATTTGTGGCATTTTCAATATTTGAACATAGATAATGTGTTCAGTTATTCCAGATATGGGGGGGATGAGACTTTGGAGCCGCTTTATGCGCTTATCAACGTGCTGGTAGGCTTTGTTGGTAATTATTCATTGTTCTTGCTGGTGACTAACCTGTTTGTTCTGTACACTTATTATTGGTTCAGTATAAAGTATACGCCCAAGCCTGTCGTTACGTTTGCTTTGCTGCTATTGTGCGCTAGCTTTTTTCCTGTCAGGATGGAGCTGGCTGTCACCGTTCTGATGTGGACGATTCCGTCGTTGGTGCATAGAGACTTCAAGTCCTTCCTGTTTGTAACGGTTCTGGCTTTTCTCATTCATAAGGCAACAATTATCTATCTCCCTTTTTATTGGCTACTGCATTGTCGTCTCGGGTTGTTTTCGCAAATAGGCTTGTATATGGTATGCACCTTTATGATAAACGAAGCGCTTATAAGTAAAATCATATTGCTGCTGTCGTCGCTGATTCCTATTTCGTCCGTTCAGGTGGCAGCTCAAAACTATCTGCACTCTAATTTTGATTATGGACTGGAAAGCGTGGTATCAGGCTCTCTGTCTTATGTCATGGCGGTCTCATTTTTAGTGCTGATGCACTATAGCCCTATACAGAAAGAAAATATTTTGTATAGAGTTTCAGTAAACGCCTATCTGTTCATGTCGTGCATATCTCAGGTGATACCCGAAAGTTTGGGCGATTTAGGTAGGGTGGGTGGTTGTTTTATATGGGGCTTGCCTATTGCTTTTTCTTTTATAACAGAATGTTATTTGAAGACCAGGTTTAAATATATTGCATTTATGCTGTTGGTCTTGTATTGTGTGTACAAGTTCATCAGACTTTGCTCCCTTTTTCCAGCGGCTTTATTTCCTTATTATTCAATTTTTGATTCACCTCCTTATGTACGATAAAAATATATTGTTTGTAACTACTTACAACCCGTATGTGCAGAAAACAGGTGCGCATCAACGTACCCGGCATTTGTTTAATGCGCTGAAACAGACGGCACATGTGGACGTATTGTTCTTTAATCTGTATGACAAGGATGTACCCGTGACGGACAGCCATGTCTTTATGTATGATGTAGATCTTGAAGCCGGTGCTTTATCCAAACTGAAAGGCTGTGTGCCGTTTGGACAGCATGTAATAGCGCTGAAGAACGGGCGGTGCAGCCGCATTTATCGCGAAGTGATTCAACGCAGGAAATACGATGTCGTTGTTTTCCGTTATTTGGCTACAGCGGTGATGTGTGGTGTTGAAGATTATGCGGATATAGTGATTGACATAGACGATATACCTTGGCACAATTATCACAAGATGGCGGAAAACCCATCGTACTCTTGGATTAAAAGGGGTTATTTCGGATACAAAAGCTGGGGGATAAAGAGGGTTGCCTCTCGAATCATGAAGCGATGCAGATTATATTATACGGCCAATCCTCAAGACTGTCTCACCGATAACAGCCGATATTTGCCTAATATTCCTGCCATTCTTGAGAGTCAGGATTATGTGTCCGGTTGCAATAAAAACATACTGTTTGTCGGATTCATGGCTTTCCCTCCCAATTATCAGGGGGTGGACCATTTTATTAACTATATATGGAAGAATGTATGCCGGAAGCATCCGGACGCGCATTTCTATGTGGTGGGGAAAGGGACACCGGAACATTTGCGTAAGGCATGGGAGTCATATCCTCATGTGCATGTATTGGGCTTTGTGGACGATTTGAAGGAAATGTATAGAAAGTGTTCTGTGGTGGTGTCGCCGGTGTATAGTGGCGCGGGTACTAATATAAAAGTATTGGAGGCACTGGCCATGAAGAAGATTTGTATCCTTTCGGATTTTGCCTTCAAGGGTTTTGACGTTCATTTGACAGATGGGGTGGATTTGTTGGTGGCACGGTCGGATAGTGATTATACCGTATTGTTAGACAAAGTTTTGTCTGATGTTTCGGCTTGTATGAATCTGGCGGTGCACGGCTACGTTTCTATTCGAAAAAATTATACATCACGTGCGGTGGTTTCAGTGATAAAGGATAGCTTGCTGCCGAATTGTTGACTTATTGTAAAAAAAAGATAAAAGATGCTGTCTTTGATACGGGTATGATGAGCGAAGTGCACGGTGCATTCCAGAAGGACAGGCTCTTGTATTCATTAAAATAAATAAATTATGTTTTTTTCAGTAGTGATTCCTGTTTACAACAAGGAAAAAGAGATACGCAGTACATTGGAAACAGTACTGGTGCAGTCCTTTATTGATTTTGAAGTTGTATTGGTGGACGACGGCTCCTCAGATGGGAGTATGGAGATAGTTAAGGGAATAAAAGACAGCAGGATACGGTTGTTTTCGCAGAAGAACCAGGGAGTGTCCGCTGCCCGCAATGCAGGTATCAGACAGGCGGTGGGACAATACATCGCCTTGTTGGATGCGGATGACAGGTGGGAGCCTTCTTATTTAAAAGAGCAATATGATTTGATACAAAAATACCCTCAGTGCGGAGTATTTGCAGTAAACTACAGTTATGTGTATTCATCGGGAGCAAAAGTGCCGAACCGGGTAAATCATTTGGATTTTTGTGGCATGGACGGCATTCTGAAGGACTATTTCCGGGTGGCGGCATTTTCGCAGCCTCCTGTATGTTCTTCAGCCGTTGTGATAAGGAAAGATTGTCTGGAGTCTGTGGGAGGTTTTCCTGTGGGAATCACTTCGGGTGAGGATCTGATTACTTGGGCCAGATTGGCGTATCGGTATGAGATAGCCTATAGCAAAAAGTGCCTTGCATGGTATATACTGAGGGAAGAACTGGAGCTGACTTCAACTCCTACCCGTTTTTTTGACGGTGATTATGTGGAGCAACAACTGATAGCTTTGTTGCGTAAGGATGCTGGCTATATGTATAAATCATCGTTGCGCAAATACATAGGTCTTTGGTTCAAAATGAAGTCTTCTGTGTATTTCAGAGCCGACCGGAAGAGAGAATGTTGGAAGTATGGGATGAAGTCTCTTCGTTACAATCCTGCCTGTATAGGGCAGTATGCCATTCTATTGCTTGCCGTGTTACCGTTGGGAGTCCGGAATATGGCAAAGCGGTATGTTCAATCAGTTAAAACAAAAAACAGAGTATCATGACACAGGTATTGAAAAGAGTCTTTTATTATATCATAATTGTGTAATTTTCAGAATATAGAAAAATGAAGCCTCGTATTCTTTTCATTCTTCATCTTCCACCGCCTATACACGGCGCAGCCATGATGGGGAAATACATTCAGGAAAGTGAGTTGATAAATTCTTCTTTCGATTGTTTTTGTATAAATTTAGCTACAGCAGGAAGTCTGTCTGATATCGGGCACGTAAGCCTAGAAAAACTGTTGAAGTATTTATTGCTTCTAAGGTATATTTCCCATGTTGTAAAAGAAATCCGTCCCGAATTGGTTTATATCACTCCAAATGCCGGAGGAAAAGCTTTCTTTAAAGACTTTATTGTAGTACAGATGCTGAAAAGTATGGGATGCAAGATTATAGCTCATTATCACAATAAAGGAGTTTCGGCTTATCAGAGCAAATGGATTTATAACTTCCTCTATAAACGTTTTTTCAGTAATCTGAAAGTAATTCTGTTGGCAGAGAATCTTTATAAAGATATAGCCAAGTATGTAAAAAGAGAAGATGTGTATATTTGTCCGAATGGTATACCAAACTTACGTAAAGGAGAATTTGAAGCAAGACGGAAAAACGAAGTCCCTTATCTACTTTTTCTTTCTAATCTATTGATAAATAAAGGAGTGTTTGTATTACTTGATGCGTTAAGAATATTGAAAGAAAAAGGGTATCTTTTTAATTGTCAGTATGTAGGTGGAGAAACAGCCGAGATTAATGCTGTACAGTTTTCAGAAGAAGTGGATAAACGGGATTTGAATGATAGGGTTGCTTATGTCGGTCGAAAAGTAGGAGAAGAAAAAAATGCTTTTTTTCAACAAGCAGATATATTCATTCTTCCAACAATGAATGAGTGTTTCCCTTTGGTCATTTTAGAAGCCATGGAATATAAATTGCCAGCCATTTCAACCAATGAAGGCGGCATCCCCGATATGGTGAAAGATGGAGAAAATGGCTTGATTTGTGAAAAACAGAATCCGTATTCGTTGGCTGATTGTATTGCGAAGTTGTTGGATGATGAGGAATTAAGAGTTAAAATGGGAAGTGCCGGTCATGAGAAATTCTGTCGGGAGTTTACTTTGGATAAATTTGAAAATAGAATGAGAGACATACTAAATCAAAATCTGTTTTCATCCTGACATTAGTAAATAAGAGGAGGAACTATCAATTCTTATATTACTTTCTTGTTTGAAAGAATAAGAATCCGTATATTTGCTATCGAAGAATGATGTATGGATATGAAAACGACTTCCGAATATATGGCATTATTGCGTAAGTACATGGTTGAGAATGCTCATAAGTATGGCATTATGCGCATGGGAATCTTCGGTTCGGTTGCACGTGGCGAGCAAACCGAAGATAGTGATGTGGATGTATGTGTGGAATTGCAAACTCCCAGTATGTTTTGTCTGGTCCATATAAAGGACGAGCTTCAGCATTTGTTTGGTTGTGCCGTTGATATTGTCAGATTGCGTGAAGATATGGACAAGTTGCTGAAACAAAATATAATGGAGGAAGGAATATATGCATAAGAAGGATATGGTTGATGCCATGTTGGGCAAAATAGAACAGGCTATTATTCGTATATTAAATAATTCCCAGTCTATTGATTCGTACCATTATTACTTGATTACTCCGGCTGGTATGGAACGGTTGGAAAGTACTTGTATGCTTTTAATGGCTGTTGGTGAAGGCATTAAAGGTGTAGATAAAATGACAAATAAAAATCTTCTTGTTCATTATCCGGAAATAGATTGGAAGGGTGTCATGGGAATGAGGGATATTATTGCCCATCATTATTTTGATTTAGATGCAGCGGTTGTCTTTGAGGTGGTAAAAAATAACCTTCCTTCCATGTTGACAATCATCAAAAAGATGAGGACAGAGCTCCCGCTTCATGAAATTTAGAATCTTGTTATATGTAGACTTCATAGCCTAACTTGGCGATGTGTAAACAACCAGTAGCGCATCCACAATCTCACTCCAGCATTCTTTGTCCAGC
>ENA-OURN01000790-OURN01000790.1-human-gut-metagenome-genome-assembly--contig:-NODE-790-length-10157-cov-3.13928_pt1 | contig 10157 bp, 8 predicted proteins | sample MGYA00242099_ERZ508987 | MGnify/ENA primary metagenome ERZ508987 (study PRJEB26280, sample SAMEA2531405) | human gut metagenome | biome: human gut; feature: human-associated habitat; material: faeces... | reverse complement strand
CCGGCAGAAGCCGGCGTTGCCGAAGTCTTCGTTTTTGTGATGACAGTAGAAACTCGTGGAGCGACATTCCCATTGTCGGGATTTGACATCAGGAAATAGGCGCCCACCACCAGCGCAAGGCATGCCGCCGCAGCCACCGCCCTCCAGACAACAGTAAGCGTTGGACGGCGTCGAGCCGCCGCAGCGTCGCGCTCAATGCTGTCCCAAATGCCGGGGCGCGGCTCCACCTCGAACCCGTCTAAGGATTCGCGCAGCGATTCAAGCCATTTGTCATTGTCGTTTTTCATATTTCGTCGTTTCTTCTCAAGTAATCGTTAATCATTTTTGTGAGCATAGATTTCGCCCTCGACAGTTGTGACGACGACGATTTCTCGTTTATGCCCAGCCTCGCAGCAATCTCCTTATGGCTGTAGCCGTCGAATGCATACATGTTGAGCACCGTTCGGTAACCATGGGGCAGCGATGCGACCATGCGAAGAATCTCTGTCGCCGGCAACCGGCAAGTGTCGGGCTCCTCGCCGGGAATGTCGCCCACCGACTCAATGTCGGTCGATTCGGCGTGTTTGTTGCGTCTCAGTCTGTCGAGCGCGGCATTCACCATCACACGCTTCATCCACGCGCGCAGCGAACCCTCACCTTTGTATGAGAACTTGTGGAAGTTTGTCAGCACGTTGACAAAGACATCGTGCAGCAAGTCCTCCGCCTCGTCGCGGTCGGCGAGATAGCGAATGCCGATGGCAAGCATAGTCCCGCTGAAGCACGTGTAGAGCTCGCGGCGCGCTGTAGCGTCGCCGCGTCTGCATCCTTCGTATATTTCCTCCTCGGTCACGTCTGCTGATGTTCTGACAATTAAACGGAATGATTGCAAAAATACTGCATCACAGTGAATTTTTAATTATTGGCAAGCAGTATTTTCGCTGTCCGGACGTTTTAGCGATGAAAGAAAGACAGAAATTATGAAAGAAAACAAGCGAAACATATTGGTTGTGATGATAAGTATGATTGCGGCGATGCTGCTGTTCATGTCGTGCAAGGAAGACGGCGACTACATGACATGTACGTATCCGACATACAACTTCACAATCGGCTCGTTTGAGAAAGAGTCGGACGAAGCCTATTATATAGACAGCGACAAAGGCAATAAATTCTATGTAGCCAACTATGGCGATATGCTTGACAAGGGTTATAAACCCGGTCAGCGAGTCTATGCCGAGTTCAACACGCCTGTCGGAGAACGTCCGTATGTCGGTCAGATAACCGTGTTGCGGACATATCCTGTTTCGGTAAAAGAAGTGTCGGCGCTGGATGAAAGTATGGGCGACGACCCCATTACCGTTGTCAATCTGTGGAATTCCAAAAATTTTCTGAACGTCCAATATATGTTTGCCTCCAGCAGCACCTATGTGCATAGCCTTGACCTCGTTACCGTGCCATCGCCCAAAAAGTCCAAGCCCGGCTATCAGTATCTTGAGCTCCGCCACAGTTTGAACGGCGACACCCCGGTGACCAACATCGTGGGCATCATCTCGTTTGACATAAGCCACTATCTATCCGATTCCAATCTGAAAGGCTTCATAATAAAAGTGAACGACAGACTTGCCGGCGACACCTTCGTGCGGTATGACATAGATAAATAAATCTCTTTTTTACGACCGCCGCAAGGCGTATGAGCGTAACTTTGCCGAAAAAAGAAAATGCTATGGAAAACAACGGAATGATTACGCTTACAAAAGCAGAAATGCTTGAGGAATGGAAGAAACGCAAAGGCTTTTACAGCGGAGTGCGGTCGTGTGATGTGGAGCGCGAGGACGGCGTGGACCTTGACGGAGTGTTGCAGCGCGAGATGGACGATTGGTACAACAAGATGCTCCGCGAGGCCCCGTCGGAGATGCTCCCGATAGAAAACATCGCAAAGGACTGCCATGCAACGGCCGATGCCCGCCGAGCCGTCACAGTGGATTTGCCAGCCAGGTGTGTGCGGGTGCTTGCGTTGAGACTCGACTGCTGGGCAGCCGACGTGACGCAGTTTGCCGCTCCCGGCAGCGAAGATGCAGAGGCGCAGCGCAGCGAGTGGACGCAGGCAGGAACAGAGCGTCCGGTGGTTGTGGCAGGAGTGCGCCGCTTGACGGCATATTCAGCCGCGGCAACAGACAAAGCGTCGATAGCCAGCCTCCTGGCAGTATGCCGTCCATCCGACGGCACCTACCGCTTCCGGGCTGACGCCTGGACATGGAAAGACGGAGAGTTTGAGAAAGTTTAGCGGTTTATCGGCTGCGAGAACGCCGGGAGCTGAACTGGTTCTCCCGTTTGGTCAGGATAGACAATCATAGTAGAGCAGTTCCCGAAATATTGAGCGAGCATGTCGGGCAACTTTTCAAAATCAGGCAGGTAAGACACACCGCCCGGCCGCGAAGCCGCCGCAATCAGCAAATGATCGTAATTAACCGAAGCCGAGAGCATCATAAACTCATCCCATGAATCCATCTGCTCGATGCGCACCTTGTCGGAGTATCCCTGACGGTCGACAATCAGCCGCACGAACATCGCCGTTTCATGCGAGCAGTGGAAATGAATCTGGCAACCGAGAGTCCGGCCAACCTTCAGCACGTGGTTCATCCATTTAGAGAAACCCGGTTCGAACTGTGCTTTCGGCGGAACCGCCACAACGATGCGCCGCAGCGTGTTGAACGGCATCAGCATCTTGATCATCACCACCTCCCTGTGCAGCCGCGACAGGAACGCCTCGGAATACGGGCCGCTGTGAGAGTCGGCGGCAGTGAGTTTGCGGTGTATGCCAAGAATTATCGTGGTGGCCTCCTGCTCCTTCGCCGTGTGGATAACGCCCGTGGCAACGTCGGCACTGTAGCGGCTCACCGTCTTCAGCGTCACGCCCGAGCCAGACGCCGCCTGAGCCGCCATTTCAAGGAAGCGTTTTCCCTGGCGGGCACTTCTCGCCACGTTGCGGTTGTCGGAATCGCTCACCACGTTTACGGCAATGACATTGTCGGTGTTTTTGGAGTCGCGTATAAGCACCGCAAGGCTGACCAGCTCGAAGAGCGTGTTAGGATTCGACACACTGATAAGCACCCGTTCGCCGTCGGACGTCTCAGGCTCAGCCGCCTCCATCTCATGGAGCGCCATGCGTCGCGACGCCCGTTCGGTGACGATGCTGCTCACTACGCATGTGATAAGAATCAAAGCGATAGCTCCGTTCAGCACCTCATTCCCCAGCAGGTGAGACCCGTCGGGAAGAATTATGTTGTAGCCCACAAGCGCCACCGCCAGCGTAGCCGCGGCACGCGAAGTGGACAGGCCATACATCAGGCTGCGCTCAGAAACCGACATGCGGCATAACTTCTGTGTCAGCCACGCCGTGATCCATTTAGTCACAATCGCCATCACCACCATCACCACCAGCAGTTCCACAGCCTCCCAGCCTCCAAAGAACACCCTTAGGTCAATCATCATGCCCACACCGATAAGGAAGAACGGGATGAACAACGCATTGCCCACAAACTCAAGGTTGTGCATCAGCGTAGACACGTTTGGAACGAGTCTGTTTAGCACAAGTCCGGCGAGAAACGCTCCGAGGATACCCTCCATGCCGACGATTTTCATCAGACCGGCACTGAGGAACATCATCCCAAGCACAAAAATGTATTGCAGCACACCGTTGCTGTAGCGGCGGAAGAACCACCGTCCGATGCGCGGAAAGAAAATGATTACGCAAGCCGTCAGCAAAGCCACCTTCACCACAAGCCACAGCCACAGCAGCGAACCGCTGTCGGCGTCTTTGTACAAACCGCCGAGGATGGCAAGCAGAAACAGCGTCAGGCAGTCGGTGATTGCCGTCGCCCCCACCGAAATGCTCACACTGCGTTGCCTCGCCATGCCGTAGCGGCTCACGATAGGGTAGCTCACCAGCGTGTGGCTCGCATACATGCTTGCCACCAGCATAGCCGGCACAGCCGCATATTTCAGCAACATACTGTTTACGGCATATCCCATTGCCATAGGCACGATGAAACCCAGCAGACCGAACACAATCGCCTTGTTCCGGTTCTGCTTGAAGTCGTTCATGTCCATCTCCATGCCCGCGAGAAACATGATGTACAGGAGTCCGACGTTGCCGAAAAGCTGGAAACTGCTGTCGCGGACAATGATGTTGAGCCCGTGTTCGCCGATGACCATACCCGCGAGAATCATGCCGATTATGTGCGGGATGCGCAGCTTGCCGAATACTATAGGCGCAAAAAGGATTATGCCCAACACGATGAAGAAAATCCATGTAGGGTCCTGAACTGGGAAATATCCTGCTATGTTGCGAATCAATTCAGTCATAATTAAGAACAAAATTAGTTATTTTTCCTAATTGTATATATCCGTACTAATGAAAAAAGTTATAAATTTGCACCCTACAATCAAAATAAGGATATAAGAGAAATGAAAATTGCAATTGTTGGTGCCAGCGGCGCCGTAGGTCAAGAGTTTTTGCGAGTGCTCGACGAGCAGAATTTCCCCGTCGACGAGTTGCTGTTGTTCGGATCGAAACGCAGTGCCGGACGGACATACAAATTCCGTGGCAATGACTATGCCGTGCGCGAACTTTGCCACAACGACGACTTCAAAGGAGTGGACATTGCATTTACCTCGGCAGGTGCCGGCACATCAAAAGAATTTGCAGAGACAATAACCAAATACGGCGCGACGATGATTGACAACTCATCGGCGTTCCGCATGGACGACGACGTGCCATTGGTAGTGCCCGAAGTCAACGGTGACGACGCATTCAACGCGCCCCGCCACATCATCGCCAATCCAAACTGCACGACGATACAGATGGTCGTGGCGCTCAAGCCCATCAACGACCTGTCGCCGATAAGCCGAGTGCATGTTGCGACATATCAGGCAGCCAGCGGCGCCGGTGCCGCCGCCATGGACGAGCTCGTCAACCAGTATGCCGAACTCGGAGCAGGAAAAGACGCCACTGTTGAGAAATTCGCATATCAGCTTGCATATAACGTAATTCCTCATATCGACGTGTTCCAAGACAACGGATACACAAAGGAGGAAATGAAAATGTACAACGAGACCAAGAAGATAATGCATGCCCCGAAGCTCGATGTCAGCGCCATGTGTGTGCGAGTGCCAGTGATGCGCGCCCACAGCGAGGCAATCTGGGTTGAGACAGAACGCCCGATAAGCGTAGACGAAGCCCGCAAGGCATTTGATGCGGCTGAAGGAGTGGTTGTTATCGACAATCCAGCGGAGAAACAGTATCCGATGCCGTTGTTTACGGCAGGCAAAGATCCCGTTTACGTTGGACGAATCCGCAAGGATCTCGCCAATGAAAATGGCTTGAGTTTCTGGGTGGTAGGCGACCAGATAAAGAAAGGCGCCGCGCTCAATGCCGTGCAGATAGCACAGCATCTCATCAAGAAAGACTAAAAGAATAAGGAAATATAGAATATGACTGTAGGCAAGGACACTTGCCTACAGTCTTTTGTATTGGCTTGGAGTCATACCCGTGTGGTGCTTGAAATACTTTCCGAAAAACGACTGGTTTGGGAAATTCAGGCTATAGGCAATCTCCTGCACGTTCATGGTTGAATATTTCAGCAGGTTTTTCGCTTCGAGAATCACGTAGTGGTTTATCCAGTCGGCAGCAGTCTGTCCGCTTGCCTTCTTGATCAGAGTGGTGAAGTATTTTGGCGACAGGTGCATCTGTTCGGCGTAGAACCCCACGCTTCTCTCCTTCTTGTAGTTTGCGCCGAGCAGCAGCATAAACTCCTTGAAGTAGCCCGCATTTTTGCTGAATGCCTCCTGGTCAAGCTTCTTGGTCTCTCCGGTGTTTTTGTCAACGGCGCGTCCCACCTTAAAGAACAAAGCGGAAATCAGACATCGCAGAATGTCGTTCGACAGCGCGTCCTCCTCGTTGTTGCGGATTTCGTCGGCTATGGAATCAATCAGGCATTCCGTTTCTTTGAAAGCCTCCGGCTCGAGTTGCATGCACTGCGCGTATTTCAGCGCCAGCAGTTTCTGAGCCATCGGCTTCACGTCGAGACTCATGTCGCGAATCAGGTTCAGGTCGATCACAGCCACCTGCACCGCACAGTTGTCGACGCGCGACGCCCGCATTATCTGTCCAGGGAAATTGATGTAGAGCGTTCCCGGTTTCAGGTCGAATTCTTCAGAATTGGTGGAAATGGAAACCTCGCCCCTGTCGCAGCATATCAAGATGAACGCATTTACGCTGAACGGATGCACGAAAGAGATGTCGGCATGTTCGCCGCCGACAGCCGAGCGCCGACCGATAAGCAGGCCATGGCGATAGACATCGTCTTTGTCGGGCTTGAAAATCGACATCAGCTTGTCGAGCGGCAGGCATGGGATTTCCTTTATCAGTTCCTTTTCCATAGATTTATTTGTAATTGTCAGCGATGTTGTAGATAGACTCGAATATAGCCTTGTCGTCGTCGGACAGCGTCACGCCGCGGCGCGCCATCATCCGTTTTGCCGTGTCGAAGAACTTGTTGACCGACACGTCGGAATAGCCCGCCACGCTGCCTTCGGAGAACGACGCCACAAAGTTGCGCGGGAATCCGGCACCGTGCACGTTCACGCCCACGCCGATTACGGTGGCGGTGTTGAACATGCAGTTGATGCCAGCTTTCGAGTGGTCGCCCATGAATAGTCCGCAGTGTATCAGCCCCGTCCGCATAAACCTGTGTGTGCGGTAGTTCCAAAGCTTAATCTCCGTGTAGTCGTTTTTCAGATTAGAGGCATTTGTTCCCGCTCCGATGTTGCACCACTCACCAATCACGGCGTTTCCCAGGTATCCGTCGTGCGCCTTGTTGCTGAATCCCAGCATCACAACGTTGCTCAGTTCGCCACCCACCTTGCAGTGTGGTCCGATAGTGGTCGCTCCGTAGATTTTCGCGCCCATGTTCACCTGTGCGTGGCTGCAAGCCGCAAACGGCGCGCGTATGCACGAGCCCTCCATCACCACAACGTCCTTACCTATATATATAGGACCATCGTTTGTGTTCAGGTATGCCCCCTCTATCGACGCGCCCTCCTCGATGAAGATTGATGGGAGTCCGTCGTCGAGCATCCTCGGTCCGATTACCGTGCACGATTCGGGTAACGGCTGCGATTGGCGTCCGGCCGTCAGCGTTTTGAAGTCGCGCTTTATTTCACAATCGTTTTTAAGGAAAATGTCGTAGAGGAAGTGGACAACGGAAAACTCAGAATCGTATCTGCATATTGTTGCGAAATTTCTCGCATCGAAATCGCAACGGCATCCGCAGAAAGCCAAAAGCTCGTCGCCCGCCATCAAGGCCGTCCCCACAGGCAGGTTGCCGATGGCTTCCGCCAGCGAGTCGTCGGGAAGTATGTGCCCGGCGATGAATGTAGAGCAATCAGCGTCGGTGGTGGGGTATTTCTTTGAAAGATACGGCATTGTCAGAGCCGACACGACGGCATCGGGGAAGCGCATCTGCCATTTCTGGCGTATTGTCATTATGCCAATCCGGATGTCGGCGAGCGGCCGCGTGTATGTGATTGGCAGCAAGTCGGTCCAGACGTTTTTGTCGTCGAATAATATCAAGTTGCGCATAGTCGTAATAGTTTGAGGTTGCTAAGATACAAACTTAATTCGTACTGCTCAAATTTTGCCCTGTGAAATTAGAAACCGTCCGGATTCTCGTCGGGAATAGTTAAAAATATATAAAACTACACATCAAACCCCCTTAAAATGGCAAAACCGCGGCGCAGACGCCGGAAAAATGATGAAAATGGGTCAAAAACATTTGGCAGTTAGCAAATTATGGAGTAACTTTGCAACGCTTTTCGAGCGGAAAATGCGTCCTCACGGCTGTAATTACCTAATAATAAAGGGTGTAGAGCCGGCGAGCGGTAGCGCCGCCCGATTGAAAGTGCGAAAAAGAGATTAATTAACAGTAATAAAAAAGAAAAGAACTAAAATGCCTACTATTCAGCAATTAGTAAGAAAAGGGCGCGTAGTTTTGAAAGACAAGAGCAAATCGCCGGCGTTGGACAGCTGTCCGCAGCGTCGTGGCGTTTGTGTGCGTGTCTACACAACTACTCCAAAAAAGCCTAACTCGGCAATGCGTAAAGTTGCGCGTGTAAGATTGACAAACGGTAAAGAGGTGAACTCTTACATCCCAGGAGAAGGCCACAACTTGCAGGAACACTCAATCGTGATGGTTCGCGGCGGACGTGTGAAAGACCTTCCAGGTGTGCGTTATCACATCGTACGCGGCACATTGGATACAGCCGGTGTTGCAGGCAGAACACAGCGTCGTTCGAAATACGGAGCGAAGCGTCCTAAGGCAGGTGCAGCCAAGAAGTAATATCTAAACAGCACAAAGAGATAAACAAAACGAGTCGAAAAACGAGTTTTTTGTTTATTGGATTATTCGGCGGAGTAAACACGGCAAGAGAGCCGCGTTGAAGATGCAAAGAGCAACCAAACGAACAAAAACGAATTTATTAGAAAAATGAGAAAGGCAAAACCTAAAAAAAGAATCATCTTGCCGGATCCAAAATTCGGAGACACAAGAGTTACTAAATTTGTGAATCACTTGATGTATGACGGAAAGAAGAACACCGCATACACAATATTCTACAGCGCATTGGAGACTGTGAAGTCGAAATTGCCTAACGAAGAAAAGACAGCGCTCGAAATCTGGAAAGCAGCGCTTGAGAATATTACACCGCAAGTGGAGGTTAAGTCTCGCCGTGTAGGTGGTGCTACCTTCCAGGTTCCTACAGAGATCCGTCCGGATCGCAAGGAGTCAATTTCAATGAAAAATCTAATCATCTTCGCCCGCAAGCGTGGAGGCAAAACGATGAGCGACAAGCTCGCAGCAGAAATCGTTGACGCATTCAACGAGCAGGGTGGCGCATTCAAACGTAAGGAAGACATGCACCGTATGGCTGAGGCCAACCGTGCTTTCGCACATTTTAGATTTTAATTTGAATAAATAAACAACAATGGCTACTAATATAGACGAAAAGTTAAATCTGACGAGAAATATCGGTATCATGGCCCACATCGATGCCGGTAAGACAACAACCTCAGAGCGTATCCTGTTCTACACAGGTCTGACCCACAAGATTGGTGAGGTGCACGATGGTGCAGCCACTATGGACTGGATGGAACAAGAGCAGGAGCGTGGTATCACAATCACATCAGCCGCAACAACAACATTCTGGAACTATGCTGGCAACAAGTATAAAATCAACTTGATTGACACTCCGGGACACGTTGACTTCACAGTAGAGGTTGAGCGTTCGCTCCGCGTGCTCGACGGTGCAGTGGCAGCGTTCTGTGCGGTAGGTGGTGTTGAGCCACAGTCAGAGACAGTATGGCGTCAGGCAGACAAATACAATGTGCCTCGTATCGGTTACGTCAACAAGATGGACCGTTCGGGAGCCAACTTCTTTGAGGTAGTGCGTCAGGTGCGTGAAGTGCTCGGTGCAAATCCTGTAGCAATCCAGGTTCCAATCGGTGCAGAGGAGACCTTCAAGGGTGTTGTTGACTTGATCACAATGCAGGCTTACTTCTGGCACGACGAGACAATGGGTGCTGAGTACAGCCGCGAAGAGATTCCAGCGTCGTTGAAAGACGAGTGCGAGTCGATGCGCGACAAGATGCTTGAGACAATCGCCGAGTTTGACGATGACTTCATGACAAAATATTTCGACGATCCTTCGACAATCACAGAAGACGAAATCCGCCGCGTAATCCGCAAGGCTACATTGGCAATGGAGATTGTTCCTATGATCTGCGGTTCTTCATTCAAGAACAAGGGCGTTCAGTGCTTGCTCGACGACGTTTGCGCATTCTTGCCAAGCCCAGAGGACTCTGGCGAAATCGTAGGTAAGAATCCAGCCGATCCAGAAAAAGAAAAGCGTCGCCGTCCAATCTTCGAGGACCCGATGTGTGCATTGGCGTTCAAGATTGCAACCGACCCATATGTAGGCCGTCTTTGCTTCTTCCGCGTTTATTCAGGTCAGATCGACGCCGGCAGCTACGTGTTCAACACACGTTCACGCAAGAAAGAGCGTATCAGCCGTTTGTTCCAAATGCACTCAAACAAGCAGAATCCGAAAGAATTTATCGGCTGGGG
>ENA-OURN01000789-OURN01000789.1-human-gut-metagenome-genome-assembly--contig:-NODE-789-length-10172-cov-18.5882_pt1 | contig 10172 bp, 10 predicted proteins | sample MGYA00242099_ERZ508987 | MGnify/ENA primary metagenome ERZ508987 (study PRJEB26280, sample SAMEA2531405) | human gut metagenome | biome: human gut; feature: human-associated habitat; material: faeces... | reverse complement strand
ACGACTCATAAATCTACCCTTAATCGTGTATTGGATGATAGTTGCGGATTTTAGGGTCTTAATAATTCCAATGGAGCCAAATCAGCTTCTAACCGCTCAAGTTCAGCATTCAAAGAATCTCTGTCCTTATACCATTGATTTATTTGTTCTGCTTGTGAAGCAGAAGCTTTTGCCGCCTCCTCACTCTTTTTTAAATTTTCCAAATCACTTCTGTGTTTCTGCAAATTTGCTTCTAAATCTTGTTTTGCAGAAGACAACGCTGAAATTTGTTTATCCTTGTCATTATTTTGCCCTTGAAGGTTGTTAACAAGCGTATTTATCTTTTCAATTTCTGAATCTTTCTGTATAGTAGCTTGTTTCAGTTCTTCATTGTCTTTCTGCACTTTCGCCAAAGACGAATTGTAGAACCGATTATCCGCCTCAACCGCTTCCGTTATCAACTTTGCAAATGCGGAATCCTGCGAATCTGGATTAGCTTCAACCGTAGAAATTACATTTTTAGCTCTTCTATACAAATGCCCAATAAAATCCTTATAAACCTTAGAATCGAAATTATCTTTTGTTTTATTAAAAAAACGAGCTACTTCAGCTAATTTATACCTGACATTAGAACGATGGAGTTCCAAGCAACGTGCCATCGTCTCTGTCAATACACAATTAGAAATATTTATAGGTTTAGAATAATGCATCCACAAGTCAAGAACAACCTTTCCGGTACTTATCATATAGCTTTCGCCATTATTCTGTGCTTTGCAAAAAGTAATAAGTTCTATATTGTTTGTCAAGAAAAAGATGTTCCCCGTATCGTTTTTATCTTTTCGACGGCGTTTAATGAAATCATTAAGATAAAGATCATGTATCTCTCTATAGTTATCACGAGAATAGGATTCAGGCTTCTTACTTCTAAATTCGCCTAAAAGTTTCGTAACTTTCTTGCCTTTATATTCTGCAACTACACGTTGCTTTTCCGAAGGTGACATAACAGGAAATATCTGAATTCCTATTTTTGCTAAAATCGAATCAATATTTAAACGGATTTGAGCAATCTGATTAGACAACAACTCTTTTCTTTCACAAGCAGAAGCGATATCCGTCAGAGGATTAGCTCCATTCTGTTCAACAGACTTTAAGATATATGTTACCTCATCAATTGTCAATGGATTTACTCTAAGGATTCCGCCTGAATTTTTGATAATCGTAAAAACTTCTTTGGAATAAGCTTCACGCATGGGAGTTGACAAATCTAACAATCCTAATATTATAGATGTGTCAAGATAAAACTCTGCTTTCACGCCATTTTCGGAATCCTCAACCAAAGGCCTTTCGCTTTTTAGAAAAGCAACAATAATGGAACTCCAAAACAACTGGTTTACAATATTGTACAATTCTAAATTTGAGTCATGGAGATATTGAAGAAAGAAAATAAGTGTTGCATATTTATCATCAACACGAGTCTTATCCTCACCATCAAAATAGCCTAAAATATCATCAGTATTATCTGATATAAACTGCAAGAACGAAAAGCCATCATCTTTACAACCCTGGTTTCCTATAAACGATTTATATTCACGTTCTATTGTCTCCAAATTGTCAGAAAAGAAACGTTCCTCCATTTCTATGTCCAGTTCATCATCACTAAAAAGAGCTTTATTTATATGGAAGCTCTGACCGCCCTCATATATAACCAACTGCAGATTTTTATCTTTCTGCATACTTATCTTAGTTATTGATTTCGCTATGACTATCGTTGGAATATGAATGCCGAACTTTTCATCTATATACTCAGCGACCTTATCTGCCGAACTATACGTGTCAGATTCTACTTTTTTTTCCGTAAATATCTTAACCAGAGCGTAACGTATTATAGGAAAATATATGTCAGAATAAAGTCCCTTAGTTTTGTTGGAATAAAGTGCTGACACTAAAGCATAATTTGATTTTTGCATACTTCTTTTTTCTTTTTAATAATGAATCAACCTATGTGCACATTTAAACATACCCATACGCAACATCAAGAAACCAATTTTCCATTTCAGACTTTTCAAGGATATGATTTGAGACTCATACTGACACATGCCTTGTTTTATCTCTTGTTCCGTCAATACATCGTATATAAATCCTTCCGTGAAAATTCCAAAAGAAACTTTTTCTATTATCTCTTTAACATTCGGAACGACAAGTAATTCCTTCAACTTGTCACGAAACCTCAATCGCATCTCATACGTTTCGTGTGTGAAATGACGGGTTATAGAATTGTCATTTACCACATAATGATAATAAGCCTTAGGAAGATAAGAAACCTTCACTTCCTGATGCTGTAATAACTGCACCCATATCAGCAAATCCTCACAATGGTTTATTCCTTTGAAAAACTTTGCATTATACTTCCTGTATAAGTCAGTGCGAACAAGTTTATGCCACAATGCACCAAATATATTGTTATCGAACATATCTTGAAGTACATGCTCAGGAGAAAGTTCCGAAGGCTGTTGCTTATATACAGTCTCACCTTGTTTGGAGCAGACAAAATAATCTGCTATAACGACATCTGCATCTTTTGCCTTTGCCTCTGTATAAAGTTCTTCCAACATTGTGGAATCAATCCAGTCGTCAGCATCAGCATGAATGCAATATTCTCCTTTGGCATTATCAACTCCCAACTGGCGAGCCATAGCAACCCCCTCATTCTGCTTATGAAAGGCCTTAAAGCGCTTGTCTTTAGCAGAATACTCATCGAGTATCCTGCCCGACTCATCAGTGCTACCATCGTCTATCATAAGCACCTCAAATTCATTCAATGTCTGAGCAAGAATGCTATCGAGCATCTTTCTGATTGAATCCGAGGCATTGTATACAGGTATGATTATTGAAATTTTCAGCATCTAACGAAAACGTTTAAAAACCTTTCCAACAAATTTCTGTCTAACCATTTGTTTCGTTTCAGCATTCATGGCAAATGAGTACATCACACCAATGGTACAAATAACAGATAAAGAACAAACAACAAGAAATCTCAACAATCCTTCTGTCATCATCTCTCTAACAATGTATGGTATTATACATGCTATTGCTATTAATAGATAATTTTTAGCCATTATTTGAATGAAAAATCTACCAGAAGGGAAATTTATATATCGCTTGCTAATCCATAGATTTGCAAACATTCCGAGTATCTGAGGAACCAAAGTTATAAGATAAGTAACAACGGGACTATATCCCAACTTTAAGAACAAGTAAACTAATGGCAATTGTATTACCGGAATAGTATTTCCAATTAAAGCCATTTGCTTGATATGTCCAGAAGCTATAATCGCTTTGTCTATCATAATGTATGAATTGACAATAAGTGATGAAATGATTGTAATCTTTATAAACTCTGATGTGTATTGTGGCACCTCCGTCAACCAAATCTTCAAAACATAATCTATCTCCATAAAAACTGGTACGGCAAATATAGCAAGAAGGAACAATGTATATTGGGTAATGTTGAAAATCAATTTTTCAAAGTGTTCTTTATCATTTGCTCCATAATACTTAACCAACTGAGGCTCAGCAGCAATAATAAAACCATTAACAAACTGACTGATTGTGAACGTAACAGTATTAGCCAAGCCCCTTGCAGCATTTACCAACGTACTGAAGAATATGTTCAACAAAATCGATACTCCTTGAGTATTACCTACTTGAAAAACGTTAGCAACAACTGACCATCCTGAGAATTTTACCATTTCCTTCAATAATTCACGATTAACCCTTAAAGAGAAATGGCATTCTGGGAATTTCCTGATACAGTAGATGCGATATACACTGATATTGATAGCACTGACACCAAGTAACAAAGCTGAATAAATTATCAGTTTGTCACCTGGAATAAATATCAACAGGAACAGAACTGCAACTTTCGCAACTGTTTCAAATATGCTCATAAAAGCATATATACTAAAATTTTCGTGGGAAGTGACTGCTGCTGCATAAGGCGTTTGCGTAATACTCAGAAAGACTGTAAGTACAGAAAACTGAAAGACCCAGTTGGCAGCCCCCATTCTGTCTGGGGCAATATTTAGTTGAGAATTAAGAAACCATATTCCAAATGTTTCCAATAATACTACTACTACAACTCCTACAATCAAATGGATTACAAAAGCAGTAGAAAAAGTGTCTTTTAATATCTTGGCGTCTCCCTTACCCAAATTCAGGGACAGAAACCTACGGGTTCCTGTCTGAAGTATACTATTCAAAATAGTAAACATGGAGACAAAACCTCCTACTACATTATTTACGCCATAATCAGAAGCACCGAGTTTCTCCAAAACAATTCTTGTAGTAAAAAAACTCAACGCCATTATTACAAATTGGCGTAAATAAAGGTAAACTGTATTTTTTAATATCCGTTTATTGTTATCTTCCATTCAACTTTACATTAATTCTTGAAAAGACGGAGCATATCTTAGTCTTTAGACTGAGCAAAGGATTGTTTGCATACCATCTCAATGATATTCCGCTTATTTTTTTTATATCATCAAAGTTATTGGGATAAATAATATAACTGGTCATATTGCTTGTCTTGATAGTAAACTTACGTTTATAAAAATGAGCATACAATATTGGAGTTTTTATTATCTCATCTTTTTTATTAGTTCCGACTGAATACAGTGATATTCCGTCTTTAATATATACAATATTATTTATTTCATCACATTTTTTCCTTTTCCAAAAAAAAAGTCTCTCTACATGGTTCTGGTATGCTGGATCTTGTGAATATAGGTCATAGCAGTTGTAACCATCCTTGAATGGCAAATATTGTGAAGAAGGGCTATCATAACATCGTCTTTCTGGTCCGAATCCACTCCAAAACAAATCTGGATACATATCATAATATCTACCAGAAACGCCGTAAGGCAATTCATCAAACCATTCATTCTTGGAACTTTGGAAAACCTCCTTCCATTGAATATTCCTCCATAGACCACGTGCTGTTTTCCAAACATTTTCAAACTTGTCATTTTTAACACTCTGAATATGGAAATGTCCCATTCCTAAAATATAATCTTTCTTGTTCAGAAGTTCGTCTGTTAAAAACTCTCTGATATTACCAAAGATCAAGTCACAATCACAATATCCCCAGAAATCATAGTCTTTGACATATTCAAAAAATAGTTCCTTATACAAAGGTCTGAAATCGCACAGTTTATATGGTTTTTCCAGCCAAATCCGCATTCCCAACAATCTCTCCAGTTTGTCTTTGATATTAGGCAGAGAAGATTGTATTACTTTAATATTTGAAGCTTTACAATTAATCTGCTGGTCTGTGGCTATCAGAAAATCCACAGAAGAATTCAATATGCAACTTTCCAACCAAAAAGGGAACATATTTGGTAATTTACCAAAATATGGTAATATAACGATAATTGATTTCATATCCGTCACCTTTATGAGAAGTCTGCTATTATCTGTTCTGCATACCTTGGATCAGTACATTGTGATGGATTATGGCCATCTTCAGATTCATTGGTAAACTTGCCTTTTATAGGAACTCTGTCTTTAGCTCCCATACGGAACCATTCATATTCAATATCAAGACGTCCTAAATCAATAGCCTGATATCCTAATTTTGCCAATTCATAAGCCAATACAGTAGCTGAGATACCAAATGATAAAAGAATTAATTTATCTTTACTTACATTATTGACTATAAAATTGTATATGTCGTCATATTTGTCAAAGCCGCTAAGTGCAGGACCCAATATACGCCGGATGCTCTTTGCGTTAGCATACAAATCATTACCGATGCCGGAGCGGGTCTTTGCTCCCTCCACAATGACGACATCACGACCATCCCATATCTGTTTAATCAAACCTATATGTTCTGCACAATGGCTCTTATCTTTATGCTCATAATAAAACCTTGTAAGTTGGGTGTCAAGATATACCTTGTCAAAAGACAACCAATGAAGGAACTTTTTGTGATGTCCAACTACATAATTTGTCCAAAACCCCTGCTTCGGTTTACCATCATAATGGTTCAGGTGATTAGGTATTGCAACCTTGTGATTTGGCAAATCAGATTGCAGACATTCAAGAAGCATCTTTGAAAGCCTAGGCGAAGGATGTTGGTATTCTCCGCCCTTACCCTCTATGCTATCTAACTCACCATCACCAAAACGACTCAGAGAACATTTATGGTCAATAATATACCTTATTGAATCCATAGAGCTCATTATCTGAAGTTTTGAGGTTTTCTTGAAAGCCATCGGAATCAAGAAATGTTCATCGATGAACTTACGTATTATTTTCTTTATCATATATTTTATGCTTTTTTTCCAAATACATATTTCATAACCAGTCTATCTTTTTCCAGTATCCATTTTAATACAAGAGAGAACGATATAGCTGCGATAACAGGTAATGTTGCTATTAATAAATCAATGAAGATGCATGAACTGTCAGCTAAAAAACGTTGAAAACTGTTTGTTACCATAAGCTCTATTGCAAAATAATGAAATATTACTGCTGTCCATTAATAAAACATGACATACAACAACACTAATTATTGCAAAGCATTTGGCTATATCTATATAATCGATTCTCCCAGAAGAAATAGAGTTATTTGTCATATTTGTTGGTTGTTAATGTCTTAAGATTTATAAAGTAATCTGTATATTTATTGGTGCTAAATATATATACCAATAGTAAACATATTACAAATACTATGATTGGTAATAAAAAGCAATTATGAAAAACGCCATTTAGTAATCTTATCACTATACCTTGAAAAAGATAAATGCCTAATGAGTTTTTTCCTATATAAGTTATGAATTTATTGGATTTCATATTTATAGAGCACAAGAGAGCCACAAGACTTAGTGTTGACAAGATAACAAATGGCGACTGATACCCACCTGGAACCAAATCACTTGTATCAAAGAAACTATGTATAGATCTATCTAACAATAGATAATTAAATAAAGTTTGCATAGCAATAAACATAATAAATATTGGAAATATCTTTTTTCTTGAGAATTTTAATCCTATACCATATTGTATTATCCAAAAGCCCAATATATAATAAATAAGCCCCCAACTTCCCCACAAAGAGAAAGGATGAAGATTAAATGGTATTTTAAAAACAATAATATTTAATGTAAATATAGTGAAGACCAACGATAACAGCAAAATGTGCACCTGTGTCTTATTCTTTATATATGCATATATAAGAGGGTTAAAGATATTCAGACAAAATAGTTCTTCAAGATACCATAAATGATCACCTTTAAGAGGTTTTCCAATCTGATTGTAAATATCCTTAAAACTCGCAATATTCTCATGTAAAGTTAAACTTCCCACATACGAGTATAATAATCCCCATGTCAATATTAAAACGAATAATTTCAAATTCTTTCGAATTAAGTAAACATAAGAATACTCCTTTCGCAACATTAACGCTCCATTAATACAAAAGAAAATAGGAACACACATGCTTAAAAATGAAGCTGTGATACAATCATGAAAAATTCCGCAATGATAAATGATAACTAATGAAATTGCAAGGGTTTTTAAATAATCTAAAGAATGGTTTCTCCCCCCCCGTTAACAATCAAAGGCATACTCATAATATTTTAGACCGAAACTATTCAAGAACTGTTTAAGTCTTGATTTTAACAAATTAAAAGCGCCTTGATATCCTTTGGAATAACCATATCTTTCTTCCGCCCATGGAGTCAATGAATGGTATTTCCAATAATATTTTTTCAATGGAAACAAGCAGTCTTTAAACCATGGTTTACACGAATCAATATAGTGAATTATCACTGCATTTGTTTTATACTCTTCTATATCTTTTCTATAGCGAACCGGTATGTTGCGACCATGATGAAGCCAATAATAACTGAACATATTGTATATTATCGGTAACTCATAGATATGACCTGAACAAACCTTATTCATTACGTCTTGTTCTCCAAATTCTATTACTTCACGATTTGCAGGATCATTAAAAAAGTTAAAACACTTCTGGTGTACTTTACTATTACGCCAATTGTCAAGATTGAACCATACCAATCCTGCACAACCATAGAAGCCATTATGTATCAATCCCAATCGTTTTTTATGTTCTTCTGCACCTTGCTCATCCGTTGCCATTGCTATCCAATAGTCAGACATATCTAACTGTTCTATATACTTTAAACTTCCCAAACAAATCATATCAGCATCAACATATAGAATTTTATCTACATCTGGATACAAATCTGCGGCATAAAGTTTTAGCGAAGGAAAGATTCCCCACTTACCACATACAGATAAATCTATATCCAAATCATTAGGATTTACAACCTTAACATCAAGTGTATGCCTATATCTTTCGACAAAGCCTTTCAACTTAGCATTGTTTATCTCTGAAATATCTGTTACCATAATATGAACAATGAATTCCACATCTTTATTATTTTCAAAGATAGAAGCTAATGTTGTGGCAACATGTGGAATATAAGCATCATTGGATGCAAATAATAGATGCATAGTGTATTATTGGTTTATGAATTTTTTACAAGTAGTTGTAAGTTTACCAGCTATTAATCTCCAGTCTTCTTTGTTTTTAGGGAATCTGTTTCTGTTAATCTTAAAAGATGTTAGTGGGTTATTTAGCTTAAGCCCATCCCAAGTCATCACATTGAAAAGATTTATAAGTCCTCCAAAACGATCTGTACTATAATCAGAATCGCCTTTCAATTCTACAAAGACAACAGGGGTGTCTAATCCAAGACATGGCAATGCACAATGTATTCTGGAGGTAATAACACAAGCAGCCTCTGAATATTTCCTCACTAAAGTCTCTGCATAATTCAATTTATCTTGCTGACTTGTATATTCCTTTTGAATGTCATAGTTATATTGATTAATGTATTCTGCTTCAACGAGCATTTTTCTATCGAACACCTTACTATACTGCATCAAGAAAAAAGCATTATAGAATAACGCTTTCAACCCTTTTTCGTGTTTTTGGGATGTAATATGTCTTATAGATGTCCAATGTAAAGCAAGATACATGAATGTTTTTAGAGATAACAACTTATGATTAGCAATAAGACCTGCCGTAGTACAATATGGCTCAACAACATACACTTTATCACCTCTCTTTTGTGATTTGTATTTTTGTCCAAGGGTCAGAGTCATACACCCACTGAAATATGCATCAACTCCTTTATCTCGCAGTAAATTTGCTGATTTTGTATCGCGACAACCTATTGGTTCATATTTTTTTAAATATGATATACTCTCATCATCAAGGAATTTTGGAAGGCCGCAACGATTTATATGCAATGCAACAAACAAAGGATTGATTTTTTCTGATGGGGGCCAGTTTTCAGGATGGTTCATATACCATCCGTTCATTATCATCTTTATTTCCTCACCATCATATTTCTTCAAATCCGTCTCTCGTTCAAGAAATACATCTGTAGAAGGAAGAAACTGCTTTGCTGCCAAAGCCTGCACATAATCCCCAATATTGATTTTCTCGTCAACACCAGTGCTGACAACCATTAATCCATATTTCATTTTTCTATATTCTTTCAAATTTTATAATCTGCATTTTTTCTTGTTTAACCAATATTCTCCTTTTTACAGGAGTTTTATAATAACTCTCAAGACTTTTTTCTATCATATCAAGATAATGCCCACAATCAGAATTAACCATCATCGGAAGATTCTTGTCTACATAAGATTTATACCCTTGATAATATTTCTTTGTATGTGGAGAATTTACAGTCCATCCAACTCTTACAAATTTCTTGCCTACAACGGAATTACATTCAGTCCAAACATTCATACGACAATATGTTGCATTATGAAAAAGAATCTTTGAATCATCTATTCTTGCACAAAGAGATTGACATATTTCTGATTGTTTAATATATTTCTTCATTACTGGTTAGTACTCAATTTAGGGCATAGCCCTTTGTATAGGCACTTTTGCAAGTGCCTATATATTGAGATGTTAAAAATTTCACTTGTTTATTAACTATTAGATAAGTTTTCTGCATTCGACAATTTGAAAATTATTTTCATTGCGCTCATTTATCGAAAACTTTGGCATGTTGCCAATCCGATATTGCCTAGTCGCAGACTGAAAAAATCTCTGCAACCGTTAAAGATGTTAACAAAAAACTTTCCAA
>ENA-OURN01000769-OURN01000769.1-human-gut-metagenome-genome-assembly--contig:-NODE-769-length-10459-cov-5.7971_pt1 | contig 10459 bp, 9 predicted proteins | sample MGYA00242099_ERZ508987 | MGnify/ENA primary metagenome ERZ508987 (study PRJEB26280, sample SAMEA2531405) | human gut metagenome | biome: human gut; feature: human-associated habitat; material: faeces... | reverse complement strand
CCAGTTCGGTCTGATCCTCGTGTATAACCTGTGCATCGGCAACATCACCCCGCCTGTGGGCAACGCCCTGTTCGTGGGCATCAAGGTGGGCCGCACCTCGCTTTCCAAGGTCATGCCGTACATGCTTATGTACTATGTGGCTATCATCGGCGGCCTGCTGCTGGTCACCTTTATCCCGGCAGTGTCTACCGCACTGCCGCAGGCAATGGGCCTGATGTAATTGAGACATCTTCTTTTTCTTCTCCTAAAAGGCGGTACCTGCTTTGCGGCGGGCACCGCCTTTTCCTGTCTCTTGCACAAAGGCAGTCTTGTGCGCTATACTATCTGCAAAGGGAGGGAGACACCATGCGCAGACGGACTTTTTTAGCCGGGCTGGCCTTTGCAGCTTTGCAGCTGGCAGGCTGTGCCGCAAAGCCGCAGACCACACCGGACTATGTGCTGACCTATGCCGACAACCAGCCCGCCGGGTACCCCACTACGCAGGGCGCGCAGTATTTTGCAGACCTTGTGCAGCAGCAGACCGGGGGCAAGGTGGTCATTCAGGTCAAGGCGAACGGCGAGTACGGCTCGGAACAGCAGGTGTGGGAACAGCTTGCCATTGGCGGCGTAGATTTTGCCCGTGTGTCGCTCTCGGTGGTCACGGACGATCTGCCCCGGCTCAACGTGCTGCTGCTGCCGTATCTCTACCGGGATGCCGACCACATGTGGCGCGTGCTGGACGGCAGCATCGGGGCTGAGTTTTTGCAGGACTTTACCGCGCAGGGGCGCGTGGGCCTGAGCTGGTACGACGCGGGTGCCCGCTCGTTTTATGCCCGTCAGCCGGTGCGCAGCCTAAGCGATCTGCAGGGCAAGACCATCCGCGTGCAGGATTCGCAGATCGTGATCGACATGATCCGCCTGCTGGGTGCAGTGCCGGAGACCACGGCGTACAGCGACGTCTACTCGGCGCTTGAGACCGGGCAGATCGATGCCGCCGAAAACAACTGGCCGGCCTACTATTCCATGGAGCACTACAAGGTGGCACGGTACTACATGGCCGATGAGCACAGCCGCGTACCGGAGGTGCAGCTGGCTTCCGGCCGCACATGGGATGCACTGCCGGAGGAATACCGGCAGACCCTGCAAGCGTGCGCCCGGGCATCGGCGCAATACGAGCGCCAGCTCTGGGCGCAGGAGGAAACAGCTGCCCGAAAAGCGGCATTGGCTGGCGGGTGCCAGGAACTGCCGCTGCCCGAAGAAGAAATGCAGAACTTCCGGCAGCTGGTGCAGCCGCTATACCGAAAATACTGTGCCGACTATCTGCCGCTGGTGGAAGAGATACAGGCAGAGTGATAACAGAAAAGGGACGAGTCAAATAAAAAGGCTCACAGCTTTGAGGTTATACTGCGGAGCACTTTTCCTTCACGTCCCCACTCCGTGGAACAGCAAACAAGCCAGACCCGCTGATCTGGCTTGTTTGCAATATCCAAATAAATGTTTCCGCTGAATATCCCCAAGGTGCAGCGGAGGACCTTCTGAATCAAAAACTCTCCCTTAGCTCACATATCCATCGGTCACGCTGATGATGTTGGCATTGCCTTCCAGACTTTCATACACGTTCACGACGGCATAGTGCATCTCAGCACCCGGATAAACCGTGGTTGCTTCGCACAGGATGCGGTAGTTCGTGCCTGCCACGGTCTGGGTGCTCAACAGAGCCACCGGCACAAAGCCCTCGGTGGCCTTGTTGAACGCCGCCGTAGCTTCCTCCGTCATGGCGGGGGACTCCGCTTCCTGCCAGGTGCCCACAGCGCCTTCCTCATAGTCCAGATTTGTCAGGCACAGCGGGTCGCCAATGTCCAGAATTTCTGCCTTGCCCAGCCAGCCGCGCTGCAGCGTGACCACAACATACTCTTCCTGTGCGCCCGGTACGACGACAGTCGCCTTGCACAGAATGCGGTACTGGATACCGGAGCCGGTGGTGCGGCTTGCCAGCAGGGCCACGGGCGTGTAGGAAACGCCCTCCAGACCTTCAAAGGCCTTGTCGAACACTTTGCGGACTTTCTCGGTCAGTGCCGGGTCGGAAGCACGCTTCCAGCTGCCGGAAATGCAGTTTTCCTCAGCCACAGCAGAAACTGGTTCCACCGTCTCTGCCGAAAGTGCGTATGCCTGTACCGCCCCCCCTGCCAGAGGGGAAAGAGCCATCACAGCCGTCATACAAACAGAAACCGTCTTTTTCATAATAATATATCCCCTCTTCTTATTGTGTGTCGCTGCTGGGGTGTGCACCCGGTTTTGTCGCTTCATTCTGGATACGAATGAGCCTCCCCCGGAATTGCACGGGTTTGAAATATTTTCCAAAAAAAGAAAAAAGCCTGTGTGCACAGTCCTGAATGACAGGCCCTGCATCCCTCCTGAACATCCCTCCAATTTCCATTTGGGCGATCCAAATCGAAAAAACGGAGTAGAGGGAAAACGCATCGAAAAATCGTAGATTTATCAAAAATTCATTCGATGTACTGTTGCTTTTCCGCTTTAAAGTCGGGCACCAGATGACACCAAATGGAAAACCCTCCCCAAAACTCAAAATCCCTTGTGCTAATAACACGTGTGGGTTCGACCCCCACCACCGGCATAAAAAGGAAGCCCTCCAGCTTGTCTGGGGGGCTTTCTTTTTATCTGCGGCGTGTGAGCGGGTCGAACAGCACGACCCTGCACAGCAGGGGAGCAATCAGCCCTGCGGGCTGTTGCTCAGTGCGCGGGAGACCCCCACCACCGGCATAAAAGCCCATCAGGCATTCGCCCAATGCCGTTAAGTTAAGAGGCTAAAGAAAAATAGACTTCATCGAAAAGATGAGGTCTATTTTTTTTTGAAAAAGATCAGAAACAAATTTTGCGCACCCTTTGCCGGATATGCCAAGGCCCCCACAGAACACGGAATCTGCGGGGGCCTTGCGGGCAATATTTTACAGCATTTTGACCGCCAGTGCTTCACTGGTGCGATCCTGTGCGGCGTTGGCATTTTCGGGGTCGTCCATGGTGTAGCGCAGCACCAGCACTTCAGCCACATACAGCAGCGCCACCTTGACCGGGATGTTGCCGGAGTCCAGCGGGCTTTCCTGCGCACCACACAGCAGCACGATATCCGCCAGCTTTGCGCCGGGCGAATCCTCATAATGGGTGAGCAGAATGATCTTTGCGCCCGCCGCCTTGGCCGCGCGCAGCGTTTCCAGCATATCGCGGGTAGCGCCGGAATAGGAAACGAACAGCACCACATCCTCCGGGGTCATCAGGCTGGCCGTGATCAGCTGCATATGGCTGTCGCCTGCCGTGCGGAACTTGGTGGAGATGCAGGCAAAGCGGGCGCAGATATCATTTGCAATATACATGCTGCCGCCCTGACCAAGGCAGTACACCTGCCGGGCCTTGTGCATCAGCTCCGAAGCCTTGTCCACCGCCTCCGGCGAAAGATTGTTTTGGGTGCCGTTGATAGTAGTCATCAGCAGGGCGCTGGCGTGCTCGCACAAAGTTGCCGTGTCGGCATCCGGCTCCGGCACATGCTGGTTGACCAGTGCACCGGTGGCGTTGGCCTGCGCCAGCGCAATGCGCATTTCATGATAGCCCTCAAACCCCAGCGCCCGGCAGAAGCGGAACACCGTTGCCTCTGCCACACAGCACTCCTTTGCCAGCGAGGAGATGGACAGATACTGTGCCTCTGCCGCGTGCTGCACAAGATAGTCCGCCACGGTGCGGCCCGATTTTGTCAGGTCGCCCTGATGCTGCTGCAGCAGCTCCCAAAAATTCGTTGCCATTTTTCTTTTTCCTCTTTTCCGGCGCAGCAGTTCACCGACCCGGATCAGCTGCCGACCGTTTCATTCACCTTTATAAAAAGTATAAAAGAATCGTCCCCGCTTCGCAAGAGACGCATTGCCCACATTTTGGCCCGCAGTTCTGTGCAGAGCACACAGTTTTGGCGGAAAAACCGGCCATTCTGTGAAAATATCTTTCAATTTTACATTTTTGTTTAGAAAAACATTTTCACTATCGTTTTGGTGGGTTTGTACCTTTTTGTAATAATTTCAGAAGAGTAAAGCAAGATTTTCTTTGCATTTCAACATATATCCCACGCTTTTGTGCACAATGCACACTGTCATTCTGAAAATTTATGAAAACCATGAATGGACAAAATGAAAATATTTTTCTATAATGGAGCCATCAAGAGCGGCCGCTGGCACGGCAGGCCGCCAACAACGTGAAGCATCTTGAATGCGAAGGAGAAACTACTATGAAAAACTGCATTTCCCGCCGTTCGTTCCTGAAGGCCGCTGGCATTCTGGGCGCAGCCGGCGCTCTGGCCGCATGCGGCGGCTCTTCTGCAAGCACCAGCACTGCTGCTTCCACCGCAGGTTCTACCGCTGCAAGCGCAGCTGCTTCTTCCACCAGCATCAAGCTGTGGACATACCCCATCGGCGGCTGGGGCAATGACGAGACCGTTCAGGGTCTGGTTTCCAGCTTCAACGCAAAGTATCCTGACATCAAGGTCACTGTGGAGTATCTGGACTACACCAACGGCGACGATCAGGTGAACACCGCCATCGAGGGCGGCAGCGCACCCGATCTGATCATGGAGGGTCCCGAGCGTCTGGTTGCAAACTGGGGCGCAAAGGGCGTTATGGCTCCGCTGAACGACCTGTGGACCGACGATGCCAAGAAGGACATTTACGAGTCCGTTGAGTCCGCCTGCAAGGACACTGCCGGCAACTACTACGAGTATCCCCTGTGCATGACCGCACACTGCATGGCCGTGAACATGACCAAGGTCAAGGAAGTGGGCGCTGACCAGTACATTGATACCGACAAGCATACCTGGAGCACTGACGGCTTCCTGAAGACCGTTGACGCCCTGTACAACGGCGGTTACGAGAACGTTGCAGCCATCTACTGCGCAGGTCAGGGCGGCGACCAGGGCACCCGCGCCATCATCAACAACATGTACGGTGGCACCTTTACCGATGCGGCCCACACCAAGTACACTGCCGACTCCGCCGAGAACATCAAGGCGATCCAGACCCTGCACGACACCAAGGGCATCAACTTTGACGCTTCCATCGCAGGCGGCGACGAGATCACCCTGTTCCGCAACGGCACCCTGCAGATGGCATTCTGCTGGAACATTGCACAGCAGGCCAACAGCGACAACAACGCCGCCGGTCTGACCAACGATGGCGACGAGATCTTCCCCATGGCCTTCCCCACCGACAGCGGCGACCCGAAGCTGTGCGGCGGCATCTGGGGCTTCGGCATCTTTGATAACGGCGACGAGGCCAAGATCGAAGCAGCCCGGACCTTCATCGACTTCATCGCTGCCGACCCCGATCAGGTCAAGGACAGTGTGCTGGCTTCCACCTACTTCCCGGTCCGCACCAGCGTGGGCGATATCTACGCCGACAACGAGATCATGAGCGAGTACAGCAAGTTCATGGCTTATCTGGGCGACTACTACCAGATCACTCCGGGCTGGGCAACCGCACGTACCGAGTGGTGGAACATGCTGCAGCGCGTCGGCTCCGGTGAGGATGTCGAGACTGCCGTCAAGACCTTTGTGGACAACGCAAACGCTGCCGCACAGGCATAAGCCCATCCACTCTGCCGGGGGCAGATAATTATTGACGCTTCGCCCCTTCCTCGAAGATCCCGACGAGGGAGGGGCTTTATTTGTAAAAAAAAATCATAACCGAAAGGAACGGTGATTCTCTTGGCTGCAAAAACGGCGATCAAAGAGCCTAAGCGCAGCAGTGCGCTGGTACGGCGCGAGACCTTCGCTTCCTATTGCTTCCTGCTGCCCAGCCTGATCTTCTTTCTGGGCTTCGTCATTTACCCCATGGTGCTGTGCGTGGTGACCAGCTTCTTCGATTCCACCATGAACCGTGCCGACATCTTTGTGGGGCTTGCAAACTACAAGGAACTGTTCACAGACCCCATCTTTCTGGGTGCCTTAAAGAACACCTTCATCATCGTGGTGGTGTCCGTGCCCGTGACCTGCGCCTTCTCGCTGTGGGTCTCCTCTGCCATCGTAGACCTGCCCGAGTGGGCTACCAGCCTTTTCCGCTGCGTGTTCTACCTGCCCGTGGTCACCGGCTCTGTGGCTGTTACCGTGGTGTGGAAGTGGATGTACAACAACTACTATGGCATCTTCAACTATCTGGGCAAGACTCTGGGCCTCATTGACAAGAACATCAACTGGCTGGGCGATGAGCGCTTTGCTCTGGGCTGCATCATCCTGATCCTGCTCACCACCTCTGTGGGCCAGCCCATCGTGCTGTACGTTTCCGCTCTGGGCAATGTGGACCAGTCCATCGTGGAAGCTGCAGAAGTGGACGGTGCCACCGATTTCCAGTGTTTCTGGAAGATCAAGTGGCCCGCCATCATGCCCACCACCCTGTACATTCTGGTCATTACCACCATCAACTCCTTCCAGTGCTTTGCGCTGATCCAGCTGCTGACTTCCGGCGGCCCCAACCACAGCACCGATACCATCATGTACTACATCTACTACACCGCCTTCAAGCTGTACCGCTACGGCTACGGCAACGCAATGGGTGTTGTGCTGGCAGTCATCATCGCCATTCTGTCGGCTGTTCAGTTCAAGCTGGGCAACCAGGATAATTAAAGGAGGTGCCGGACAATGAGTGCAAATGCCGCTGCAAAAAAGCAAAAACCGTTGAAGCGTCACCCCAGCAAGCTCAAGAGAATGAGCGCCTACATGATTCTGACGCTGATCCTCATCAGCATCGTCGCGGTGCTGTTCGCCTTCCCGCTGTACTGGATCATCACCGGTTCCTTCAAGACCGGTGCCGCCATCAACGCCACCACCCCCGAATGGTGGCCCAGCCAGTGGGTGCTGACCAACTACCAGAAGCTGTTCTCCGGCAAGAGCGCCCCGCTGTGGCAGCTGGCTGTGCCCTTTGGCTCCAAGTTCAGCGCTAACGGCGAGCCCATCTACTTCTCGGTAGGCCCCACCGCTCCCGCTGCCATCCGCTGGATGATCAACACCGTGTTCATGGCCGTCATGTCCATGATCCTCACCTGCATCACCGCCGCCATGGCCGGCTATGCACTGGCAAAAAAGCGCTTTGTAGGCCGCAAGCTGCTGTTCACCCTCATCGTGTGTGCAATGGCTCTGCCCAAGCAGGTCATCCTGATCCCCCTGCTGCGCGAAATGAGCAGCCTGAACCTGTACAACACCATCTGGGCCGTCATCTTCCCCATCGTGGGCTGGCCCTTTGGTGTGTTCCTGATGAAGCAGTTCAGTGAGGGCATCCCCACTGAGATGCTGGAAGCAGCCCGCATCGACGGTGCAAGCGAGGCCAAGACCTTCATCGACATCGTGCTGCCCATGGTCAAGCCGGGCATCGGTGCACTGGCCATCTTTACCTTCATCAACAGCTGGAACGACTACTTCATGCAGTTGATCATGCTGTCCAGCACCAGCAACCTGACCATCTCGCTGGGCATTGCAAAGCTGCAGGCTGAGAACAGCACCGACTTTGGCCTGATCATGGCAGGTGCCGCACTGGCTGCTGTGCCTATCATCATCATCTTCCTCATTTTCCAGAAGTACTTTACCAAAGGCATCGCAATGGGTGCTGTTAAGGGCTAAAATCCCGACCGCCGCCTGCGGCGGAAACAGGGAGGGATTTTTGGCGCAGCGGTCTGCAAGACGCAAGGCCCGCCCAAGGGCCGAAGCGGATGCAGGGCACCGCAAGAGGGCGCTGATGCCGCTGCCCGGAACAGAAAGCGTACGAGCTTGATGCAAAACCATTTCATCTGTATTTATTACTATTTTTAAAGAAGGGTTTGGAACATGAAAGATATCAAAAAATATCAGGGTGTCATCCCCGCCTTTTACGCCTGCTACGACGCAGAGGGCAACATTTCCACCGAGGGCGTCAAGGCCCTTACCCGCCATCTGATCGCCAAAGGCGTCAAGGGCGTGTATGTAGGCGGTTCCTCCGGCGAGTGCATCTACCAGCACGTGGATGAGCGCAAGGCCGTTCTGGAAGCCGTGATGAGCGAAGCCAAGGGCAAGCTGACCGTCATTGCGCATGTCGGCTGCAACAATACCGCCGACAGCGTGGAGCTGGCCCGCCATGCCGAGAGCGTGGGCGTGGATGCCATTGCATCCATTCCTCCCATCTACTTCCACCTGCCGGAGTACGCCATTGCAAAGTACTGGAACGATATGTCCGCTGCTGCTCCCAACACCGAGTTCGTCATTTACAACATCCCGCAGCTGGCAGGCACCGGCCTGACCATGAGCCTGCTGAAGGAAATGCTCAAGAACCCCAACGTGATCGCAGTGAAGAACAGCTCCATGCCCACCCAGGACATCCAGATGTTCAAGGATGCCGGTATCGCCGCCCGCGGCGAGGGGAATTTTGTGGTGTTCAACGGCCCCGATGAGCAGTTCGTTTCCGGCCGCGTCATCGGCGCAGACGGCGGCATCGGCGGCACCTACGCCGTCATGCCCGAGCTGTATCTGGCCATGAACGACCACATCAACAAGGGCGAGATCGAAGCCGCCCGCGCCATCCAGTACGATGCCGACCGCATCATCTACAAGATGTGCGAAGCCCACGGCAACCTGTACGCCGTGCAGAAGGAGATCCTGCGCCGGATGTACGGTCTGGAGCTGGGCGGCGTGCGTGAGCCGATGCCCGGCCTGATCCCGGAAGATGAAGCCATCGTGGCCGAAGCACAGGCCATGATCGAAGCTGCCATCGCAAAGCTGTAAAATTGAAGCAGCGCCCCTCTCCGTCTCTTTTCAGAGGGGAGAGCGGGCGCTTGTTTTTGGAGGGACGTTTTATGATCTGTGATACCCTGCAGCACCTGACGCGCTACAAGGGCCTTTGCAAAAATCTCGACACGGCCATTGATTACCTGCTGACCCACGACCCTGCCAGCCTGCCTCTGGGCCGCACCGAGGTGGATGGCGAGGAAGTATTCATCAACACGATGGATGCCACGCTCCATTCGGACGATGGCTACCACCCGGAATATCACAAAAAGTATGCTGACCTGCAGCTCGACATCACCGGCAGCGAGGGCTGGGGCTTTACCACAAATCCCGGCAGGGAGATCGGCGATTTTACCGGCGACTGCGGTTTTCAGGACAGCGCCAGTGTCGTGACCGGCACACTGGGCGAAGGACGCTTTGTGCTGTTCTTCCCCACGGAGCTGCACAAACCCGGCCTTGTACAGCACGGCTGCGTGGGCGTGCGCAAGGCTGTTGTAAAGATTCGGATGGAGGATTGAACGATGGATAAGGAAAAGCTGTTTGCTCAGATCAAGGGTGGTCTGATCGTCTCCTGTCAGGCACTGGAGACGGAGCCCCTGTACACGAAAGAAGGCGGCGTGATGCCGCTGATGGCAAAAGCCGCCGCCATGAGCGGTGCTGTGGGCATCCGTGCCAACACCGTGCGCGACATTACCCAGATCAAGCAGGTGGTGGATCTGCCGGTCATCGGCATCATCAAAAAGGACTACCCCGGCACGCCCATGTACATCACCGTTACCATGAAGGAAGTGGACGAGCTGGTGGAGTGCGGCGTGGACATCCTTGCCGTGCAGGGCACCGGTGCCCTGCGCCCGGACGGCTCCACCTCTGCCCAGTTCATCCGCGCCATCAAGGCAAAGTACCCCGACCAGCTGGTCATGGCCGACTGCGACAACTTTGAGAATGCCATGGCCTGCGCCGAAGCCGGTGCCGACTTTGTGGGCACCACCATGCGCGGCTACACCCCGGAGACAAAAGGCATTGACGATATCGACTTTGATTTTGTCCATAAGCTGGCCGCAGAGTGCCCGGCAAAGGTCATTGCCGAGGGCCACATCCACTACCCGGAGCAGGCGGTCAAGGCTCTGGAAGCCGGTGCATTCGCACTGGTGGTGGGCGGTGCTATCACCCGCCCGGCAGAGATCACGGCCCGCTTTACCGGTGCCATCAACGCCGCAAAAAAGTAAAATGGAGTGTGCCGAATGAAACAGTATTTTGGCATTGATATCGGCGGCACTGCCGTCAAGCTGGGCATCGTGGACGAGACCGGCAGGGTGCTGCTCAAGGGCGAAGCAAGCGTCAGCTTTGACGGCTACCAGACGCCTGTTCTCACCACCGTGCGCAGGGCCGCAAAGGAGTTTTTGACCACAAATGCAATTCCGGTGGAAAGCCTTGCGGGCATCGGCGTTTCGGCCACCGGTCAGATCGACAGCCGCAAGGGCATCGTGGCGGGTACCTGCGGCAATCTGCCCAACTACATCGGCGCACCCATCAAGGCGGAGCTGGAAAAGACCTTTGGTCTGCCGGTCACGGTAGCCAACGACGCCAACTGCATGACGCTGGGCGAGGTGTGGGTCGGCGGTGCACAGGGCTATACGGACGTCATCGGCGTGACGCTGGGCACCGGCGTGGGCGGAGGCATCC
>ENA-OURN01000767-OURN01000767.1-human-gut-metagenome-genome-assembly--contig:-NODE-767-length-10485-cov-3.38523_pt1 | contig 10485 bp, 7 predicted proteins | sample MGYA00242099_ERZ508987 | MGnify/ENA primary metagenome ERZ508987 (study PRJEB26280, sample SAMEA2531405) | human gut metagenome | biome: human gut; feature: human-associated habitat; material: faeces... | reverse complement strand
GTAGACAGCCAATCGTTTTCGATTCCCTCCGACAGCGACACCACCTACACGCTGTCGCTGACCGTTGACGGCGTCGGCACCGCCCAGAGCCTGCGCCGCTATGCAGAGCGCTACGTCGCACAGTCGGTGCTTGCCAGCTGCTATGCCGCCCGCGAGAGTCTTGCCATGCAATTCCGCGACAACGCCGCCCGGACGCTATCCGGTCTGCGCCTTGCCGCCACGCTCTCCGACAGGGTCGATTGTTGGCTGTAAAGCGTTGACAGACTGCCTTGTTATCAAATTTTCACAAAATGATAGGTATGCCGCAGCGGTCAAATTACGCTGATTTAGGTATTGCAGAAGGCAATGCGCCGACGTAATTTTACGACCAGAAAAACAACAATGAACAATTAAACTACACGAAGATGAAAATTGGTATTTTTTATGGCTCAACAACAGGTGTTACCGAGGCTGTTGCAGAGCGAATAGCGAAGAAACTCGGCGTAGCCTCCGCCGACGTGCACAATGTAGGGTCGGCCACAGCCGCCGATGCCGTGGGCTACGACGCGTTGCTGCTCGGCACCTCCACATGGGGCGCCGGCGAGCTGCAAGACGACTGGTACGACTTTCTCGACCAGCTGAAGTGTCAGGACTTGACAGGCAAGAAAGTAGCATTGTTCGGCTGCGGCGACTCCTCGTCGTTCAGCGACACGTTTTGCAGCGCCATGGGCGAAATCCACGACGGTCTGGCAGCCACCGGCTGCACGTTTGTCGGTCAGGTCGATGCCTCCGGCTATACCTACGATGATTCGGCGGCAGAGAGCGGCGGCAAGTTTGTCGGTCTGGCACTCGACGAAGTCAACGAAGGCGACAAGACCGACGGACGCATCGACGCCTGGGCCGCACAGCTGAAGAACGAGGGCGTGGAATAACCGAGAGACAGAAACAAACGTCAATGACAAAATGAAAAACGACCAACGACAATGATGGAAATAGCCAACACGATGCTGTCGAGCGAGCTTCAGGTGTTTCTCAACTATGTGTACGAATATAAGAAAGGCGTGCGCAACATGGTGCTATGCACGCTGAACCGTCGCTATCTGGCGGCAGCCGTGGCGCGACTCGACGATCAAGGCATCTGCCACTTCGAGCAGTCGGCCAACGAGAACAACGTCAATCTGTATTTCGGCAAGCCGGAATGCATTGCGGCGGTAAGGCAGTTTATCGTGCGCCCGCTCCATCAGTTGTCGCCCGAGGAGGATTTCATCCTCGGAGCACTGCTTGGCTACGACATCTGCCTGCAGTGCGAGCGGTTTTGCACGCGCAAGAAGCGAGCCGACGCTATGGCGCAGTGCGCCGGATGAAAGAATTAACGAAGTGTCTTTTCAAGCCGTCCCGGCGAGGACGGCGAAAAAGAAAGGCGAGTCCCGAAAGAGACTCGCCTTTTTAGATTTATTGAGGTGAAATGTTATTTCACGAGAACCTTAGTAGCCTTGCCATCGACAACAACTACGTAGATGCCGCTTGCAACGAAGAACTGAGCGTCCTTGCTGTTTACAGCGACAGCCTGTCCGGCAGCGTTGAAGATAGAAACAGCGTTAGCCTCACCGATGATGCGGATTTCGCCGATACCAGCAACAACCTTAGCCGCTTCAACGGCAGCGTCGTTAACGTTGTCGCCCAGACGGACAGCATAGATAGTGTTGAGACCGAGGTCGACAGTGATGCTGTATGCACCGCTCTTGATCTTGTAAGAAGTGTCGCCGTTCAAGCCGATAGCAGACATAGTCTTGTCGGCAAGCTCAGTATCCTTTACAGCCGGACCGTAGCGATGAGCGTTGACATCGGCCCAAGTGCCAGGAGTTGAAGTGAATGCGAAGTAGCCATAGTCGTTTTCATCGGCAGCGAGAATCGAGACGTTATCAATCTGATAGATGCCCTCAGATATTTGGTTGGCAACGTGAGTCTCGTCGGCAGGATCCCAAGCGTTAGGCTCTACAGAGCCAAGGAGGTAAAGCTTCTCAGGATAAACCACCGGAGCTTCGCCAGCAACGAGGACAGTCATGTTCTTGAGGTCGACAGTGAGTTCGAATTCGCCTTCCTCAGCCACGCGGATAGCGCCGACAGCCTTCACGATAGGCGTAGCCTGGTTGAGAGTAACGGCAGCGTTGTCGGTCTCAAAACCGTAGCGGTTTGCATTGACAACATCCCAGTCAGCGTTAAGCACTGTAGTGATACCGAAGTTGCAAGGACCTGTTAAAGTGCCAGTGTAGACACCGTTCTCACCCTTAGTCAATTTCACGCCGTCTTCAGGGTTCCATACATTATCAGAACCGATGATGTAAACAGAAGCAGGATACTCGTCGCTTGAGATGTTGATGTCGTAGCTGCTTGGAGCGGCAACAACCACTTCACCGTTTTCGCGGGGAAGAGCGACAGTTTTCAACAACTCACCGCTGTTGCTGACAATGTAGAGGTTGTTTGCGCAGTCCCAAGCGATGTCGTTGAGGTTGCGTCCGATAGTCGTAGCGAATTTGTATTTCTCAGTCAAAACAGGAGCGCCATTGTCGTCCTTAGAAACCTCGAATACTGTGAGAGTCTTGTCAGAAGTACCGATGGCGAGGAGAGAGAAGTCGGCGTTGAAGCGGATACCGCCACCGCCGTAGAAACCGCCCTTGTCGTTAGAGTCGACCTTGTAGTCCTCTACGCCCTCAGCGTTGATGTGGACCAAAGTAGGTTCCGCTTCCGTAGCTTTAGAGCGAGAGTTGGCATACCATATACCGCCCTCGTTGTCGTAGATAGCAGTAGAGTTTGTGTGAGTGATTGTGTATTGACCAGTCAACGCGTCGATAGCCTTTGAAGGAGCACTGTCCCAAGTAGAGGCCTTGCCGAGGAGGTACTCGTCAGTGCGGTAGCCAGAGTAAGAGAAGCTGGTGCCGCTTGCGTTTGTAGAAAGCATCAACAGCTTGAGACCATAGCCAGAGCCTTGGAGGTCCATACTTACGTTAGGCGCAGCGATAAATTCGCCGGCTTCGTTAGTGATTTCGTAAGTGTCAGGGTTTGCAGTGCCCTTGATTACCGGCTTGAACGCAGCGTTGAGGTCGGTTGGGTCAACCTGCCAGAGCGCGATGCCGTTAGAGTTCTGACCGCTCAGGAAGATACGGCCGTCGGCAGCGATGCGCACTTTTCGAGGGTCGTAAGAAGTTTTTCCATTAGGGAATGTAGTCTGGAACGTCTGGCCGCCCTTGAACGCATATTTGCCTTCAGCGTTTTTGATAGGGTTCATGGTCGGGTCGAAAGCATACAGGCCGTTGTTTTCGCCAGAAGAGTGGTAGCCGGTAGGTTTCGCAGCCATAGCCTCTGTAACAAGTACTCGTCCGAAGTTAGGGCTGTCGGTGTTGTTGTCCACGTCCACGCTTGACGGGTGGTAGAAGCTGTATTTCTTAGTGCTTACAGTAGGCTCGGCAACAGTGGCACTTGTAACGGCAACCTTGAATTGCACCAACGCGTCTTTAGGAACGTCGGCACCCGGAACTTCAACAGAGTTGAGGTTTTTGAGAGTTGTCATTTCGTAGTCACCGTAAGTAGCGACAGTAGTACCTTCGTATTCCTTTGTCATTTCGCCGTCGACAAACATCTGAACCTTTACAGATTCAGCAGGAGCGTTCAAACGATAAGAAACAGTGTAGTTTTCAGCGGCAGGTTCCACCTTGATGTCGTAAGCGTAAGCGTTGCGGGCCTCAAGAGCAGGAAGCGGCTTAGGAATAGAGAATGTGTACTTTGCAGCGAACTGACCGCAGTGGTATTGGTAGATTGTGGCGTTGAATTCGTCCACCTTCTCTGCGTTGAGTGAAGTGCCGAAGCTTGTGCCGTTGGCAGCGCCCTCAGCAGCGTGTGTTGCTACTACGGTGTTTGTGCTTCTGTCCACAATCTGGAAACCGTCGGTGAAATCAACACCGGTAGGTTCGATTGTGTATTGAGTACCGTTGAGGGTAACTGCGTCGATGCCTGTAGAACCGTTTACACCAGCATTCTCAAGAGTTGTCCAATTTGTTCCGTCAAAAACATAAACCTCTTTAACACCCTTGTCCTTAAGGATGATGGCATCGCTTTCCGGATCGTTTGTCAAAGGTTGTGCGATACAAGTGGTTTGGAAGTTGGCAAAAGTGGTTTCAATGACCTTGCTCTTTTCAACAACCTGGGCACTGTTTGCAAAGAACAATTTTACAATCTTATTGCCATTGGACGGGCAGAAGAAAACGGCGCCGCCAGTCTCGCTTGTGATGTCGCCGACAACTTTGCCGAACACGTCCATACGGCTTGTGCTTGTCACGCTTTCCGGGATTGTCACCTCAAATTCGGAAATGACACCGGTTGTCTTGTTCCAAATTTTCAACGAAGTCATTTTGCCGCCCCATTTCCAGAGGTTGGCAACGAGAAGGTTGCCTTTGGAATCGACAGAAGTACATACGCCGGCCGCACCAACTTCAAGAGTGTTCTTGTTTGTGCCGTCGAACGATGCGATTTTTTGCGCTGTCATGTCGTTGACAAAGACTTTTCCGTCGAAACCAATGCCCCAACGGGCATCGGCGGCTGCAGGCAGACCCTCGGTCACCTTCCAGTCCTGCGTCAAAGTCTGTGCATTCATAGCCATGGCTGTCGATGCAATGGTCAAGCCAGCCAACAGAATGTGTTTAAAAGACTTTCTCATAAAAAAGATTTTAAGTTAATAAATGATGTGTATTCTGTATTTTTCTTTGTTCTTTTTCGGTTAGGTTATTACTAAACTGCGTAAAGATATGAAATTTCTTTGAGAAACAAGCATCGGGAACAAGTTTTTAACTTATTTAACCCACAGAATGAGCGGCAACTGCCGCGGTAACGGAACAGGCATCCCAGGCGAACGTCAAAAAAAGCGCGTTGAGGGTGCTAAAAAAACGTATAATTTGCTTGGCAGTGTTAAATATCGCTAATTATAAGACAGTTTTTGAGCCGTTGAAACCAAATGTTTGTGCATTTGTCTATTAATAAGTATATTTGCAGACGGAAATGGAGGGGGCGGAAGTCTTCTCCATTGTTTTATTAATACATCAACAATTGAAGAATGATTGACAAAAGCGCGCTGACAGCAGTCTTGGAGCGAGGAATGGAAGGCACCGACCTTTTTCTCGTCGACGTCAGAATCAGCAAGGACAACAACATCGTGGTGGAAATCGACAGCGACACAAGTGTGGACATAGATGAGTGTATCCGCCTTAACCGACTTGTTGAGAGCGAGTTTGACCGCGACGAGGAAGATTATGAACTTGAAATCGGCTCAGCCGGACTGACATCGCCACTGCGCGTAGAGCGCCAGTATCACAAGAACGAAGGCAACGAGGTTGAAGTGCTTACCGCCGACGGTCGCAAGCTCAAAGGCATCCTCAAGAGTGCCGACGCCGACGGCTTCGTGCTTACGGTGGTCAAGAAAGTGAAACCCGAAGGCGCCAAGCGTCCGGTGGAGCAGGAGGAAGACCTCCGCTTCGGTTATAACGAAATAAAATATACAAAATACGTAATCCAGTTTTAAGACATTATGGCAAAGAAAGAGGAAACCATAAGCATGGTAGACAGCTTTTCGGAGTTTAAAGAGCTGAAGAATATCGACAAGACCACAATGATCAGCGTGTTGGAGGAATCGTTCCGCAACGTGCTGGCAAAGATGTTTGGATCGGACGAGAATTTCGTCGTAATTATGAACCCAGACAAGGGCGACTGCGAGATTTATCAAAACCTCACAGTAGTGGCCGACGGCGCTGTAGAGAATCCGAGCATGCAGATCGGTCTTACCGCCGCCCGCGAGATTGACCCGGAATGCGAGATCGGCGAGGACGTTACGAAAGAAATCGTTTTTGAGAAATTCGGCCGCCGCGCCATCCTGACACTCCGTCAGACGCTCGCATCCAAGATACTCGATCTTCAGAAAGACGCCATCTATACCAAGTTCAAGGCAATGGAAGGCGAGATTGTAGTAGGCGAGGTCTACCAAATCTGGAAACGCGAAGTGCTTGTTCTTGACGAGGAGCACAACGAGCTCATCCTCCCGAAGGAAGAGCAGATTCCGAGCGACCGTTACCGCAAGGGCGAAACTATCCGCGCCGTCATCAAGGAAGTGCAGAACGCCAACAACAACCCGAAGGTGATAATTTCGCGCACAAGCCCTGAATTCCTCCGCCGTCTGTTTGAAATTGAGGTGCCGGAGATTCACGACGGACTCATCCTGCTTAAAGGCATCGCCCGCATCCCTGGCGAGCGCGCCAAGATAGCCGTAGAGTCGTATGACGACCGCATCGACCCGGTCGGCGCATGCGTCGGCGTGAAAGGCTCTCGTATCCACGGCATTGTGCGCGAGTTGCGCAACGAGAACATCGACGTGATCAACTACACAACGAATCCCGAACTCTACATCCGCCGCGCCCTCAGCCCCGCCAAGGTGTCGTCAATCCGCATCAACGAGGAAGAGAAGTGCGCCGAGGTGATGCTGCTTCCGGAAGAGGTGTCGCTTGCCATCGGAAAAGGCGGTTTGAACATCAAGCTTGCCACAATGCTGACCGGCTACCAGATCGACGTTTACCGCTTTACAGAGGACAGCGACGACATTTATCTTGATGAATTCAGCGACGAAATCGACAGCTGGGTTATCGAAGCCCTCAAAGGCATCGGCTGCACCACGGCAAAAGCCGTCCTCAACATGCCACGCGAGCAGATAATCGACAAAGCCGACCTTGAGGAAAGCACTGTCGACCAAGTGCTCGATATATTGAAAGCGGAATTTGAGGATTAACAACAGGAAACTTAACAAGCAATATGCCAATAAAGATAAGCAAAGTAGCAAACGATTTGAATGTGGGGATTCCTACGCTGGTGGAATTTCTGCAGAAACACAATCAGGAGGTCGGCGATCCCGGCAACCTGAACCTTCGCATCTCCGACGAGCAGCACGAAATGCTGGTGCGCGCGTTTAAAAACGACAAAGACTTGAAGTCGAAGTCGGAGCGCTATGCCTCGGAGCGTCAGAAGGACAAAGTGAAAAACAAGGCATCGCAAGAGCCTAAAAAGCCGGAGCAGATAAAGACTGTTGTGGAAACCGTGCAGAAGCCGAAGATTCTCGGCAAAATCGAACTCGACAAGCACAACAACCCTGTCGTTGAAGAGAAGAAGCCAGAGCCCAAGCCAGAGCCCAAGCCAGCACCTGCGCCCGCACCCGCACCGAAACCTGCGCCGAAGCCGGAACCTAAACCAGAGGTAAAGAAAGAGGTAAAGGAAGAGGTTAAGAAGGCGGAGGTGAAAGAGGAGGCAAAGCCAGCTCCGCAGCCGGCGCCACAGCCACAGAGCGCGTCGAAAGCCGCAGCACCTGAGGTTTCGGAATCCAACGAAATCAAGACTGTCGTGGCAACAATCGCCGCTCCTAAGATTCTCGGCAAAATCGACCTTGACGCCATCAACCAGTCGACCCGTCCGAAGAAGAAGTCGAAGGAGGAAAAGCGTAAAGAGCGCATCGCCAAGGAAAAACAAGCCAACGGAGGCGCAAACGCCGACAGCGAGAAGCGCAAGCGCAAACGCATCGGCAAGGAGAAAGTCGACATTGAGCATCCGGGCGGACAGCAAGCCGGCGGACAGAAGCAAGGTGGAGGCAACAACGACAGCCGCCGCAACAAGAACAAGAACGCCGACCGTCCGAACAACAAGGCCAAGCGCCACATAAAGGCAGAGGTCAGCGAAGAAGACGTGCAGAAGCAGGTTAAGGAAACACTTGCGCGCCTCACCAACAAGCCTCAGAAGAAGAGTGCTAAATGGAGAAAAGAGAAGCGTGAGGCTTTTGAAGAGCGCGAGCGCGAGGAAGCCGCATTGGAGGCAAAGGAAAGCAAGACGCTGCGCATAACAGAATTCGTGACAGCCAACGACTTGGCACTGATGATGGATGTGCCGGTCAACAAGGTTATCGCCACATGTATGAATATCGGCGTGATGGTTTCCATCAACCAGCGACTCGATGCTGAGACCATCAACCTTGTAGCAGAAGAATTCGGTTTCAAGACAGAATATATCAGTGCGGAAGTGTCGGAGGCAATCAACGAGGAGGCCGACTCCGAGGAAGATTTGCTGCCGCGTCCGCCGATTGTGACCGTGATGGGACACGTAGACCACGGTAAGACATCGCTGCTCGACTACATCCGCAACGCCAACGTTATCGCCGGCGAGGCTGGTGGCATCACGCAGCATATCGGAGCCTACAACGTGAAGCTTGAGGACGGCCGCCGCATCACGTTCCTCGACACCCCGGGCCACGAGGCATTTACGGCGATGCGTGCCCGCGGAGCCAAGGTGACGGATATCGCCATCATCATCGTTGCCGCAGACGACAACGTGATGCCGCAGACCATCGAGGCAATCAACCACGCCTCGGCAGCCGGTGTGCCAATCGTGTTTGCAATCAACAAGATAGACAAGCCTGCCGCCAACCCTGACAAAATCAAGGAGGAGCTCGCCAATATGAACTACCTCGTGGAAGACTGGGGTGGGAAATATCAGTCGCAGGAAATCTCAGCCAAGAAGGGTATCGGCGTTAAAGAACTGCTCGACAAGGTGCTTCTCGAGGCAGAGATGCTCGACCTTAAAGCCAACCCCAACCGCAAGGCAACAGGCTCGATTATCGAGTCGTCGCTCGACAAGGGTCGCGGCTATGTGGCAACCGTGCTTGTGAGCAACGGAACGCTGCGTGTGGGCGACATCATGGTGGCAGGAACAAGCTATGGCAAGATCCGCGCCATGTTCAACGAGCGCAACCAGCGCATCACGGAGGCAGGCCCTGCGGCACCGGCATTGGTGCTCGGTCTGAACGGTGCGCCGACCGCCGGCGACACGTTCAACATTCTTGACACCGACCGTGAGGCACGCGAGATAGCCACGCGCCGCGAGCAGTTGCAGCGTGAGGTCAAGGAGCGCACCCGCCGTATGCCTGGCCTCGACGACATTGCCCGCCGCCGCGCGTTGGGCGAGTTCCACGAGTTGAACCTTATCGTCAAAGGTGACGTTGACGGCTCAATCGAGGCGTTGAGCGACTCGCTTATCAAGCTGTCGACACCAGAGGTTCAGGTCAACGTAATCCATAAGGCCGTGGGTGCGATTTCGGAGAGCGACGTTACGCTTGCCGCCGCATCCGACGCCGTTATTATCGGCTTCCAGGTGCGTCCGTCGGTAGCCGCCCGCCGTCTGGCAGAGAACGATGGCGTCGACATCCGTCTCTACTCAATCATCTACGATGCAATCGAGGAGGTTAAAGACGCAATGGCAGGAATGCTCTCGCCGGAGCTCAAAGAAGAGGTTACCGGTACGGCAGAAGTGCTTCAGACCTACAAGATATCGAAGGTCGGCACGATTGCAGGCTGTATGGTGCGCGAGGGCAAGGTGAAACGCACGAGCAAAGTGCGCCTTATCCGCGACGGCATTGTCATCTACACGGGCGAGCTCGGCTCTCTGAAGCGTTTCAAGGATGATGTCAAGGAAGTGTCGTCGGGCTACGACTGCGGTCTTAACATCGCCAACTACAACGACGTGAAGGAAGGCGACATGATTGAAGCCTACGAAGAAGTAGAGGTTTCAAAAATGCTGTAAACGCAAGCAATGCGGACAGTGAGTGTCAACATCGGGACTAATCTCGGCGACCGCGAGGCAAACTTGCGCCGCGCCGTGGATGAGATTTCCCGCATTGTAGGCAGCGCCCCGCGAGTCTCAAGCATATACGAATCTGAAGCATGGGGTTATCAGTCTGATAACCCCTTTTTCAATATCGCTGTCGAGTTTGAGAGCGACTTGCCCGTCGGGCGTCTGCTCGACATCTTCCAGCGCATCGAGCGCGAGGCGGGAAGCTCCAGCCACCGCAATGCCGACGGCAGTTATGCCGACCGTCAGCTTGATATCGACATCGTGTATGCCGGCGATGAGGTTGTCGACACCGCCACTGTCGTCCTGCCTCATCCACGGATGGACAAACGCGAGTTTGTGCTGGCACCGCTCTGCGAGTTGTCGCCCGGGTGGCGGCATCCCGTCAGCGGACTTACAGCGGCGGAAATGCTTGCCCGTCTGCGTGCAACCGACAAAACAGAGAAAAAATAGGACATTAAGAATGAACATTTCAATTTCCGGCAATGTTGGAAAGACAGATAAAAATGCGTAACTTGCGCACACAAAACGAAAGAAGCGAATGAAGATAGGAACAATTGACTTGGGAGAACGCCCGGTGCTGCTGGCACCGATGGAAGACGTGACTGATCCGTCGTTCCGTCTCATCTGCAAAGAGCAGGGAGCCGATATGGTCTACACGGAATTCGTGTCGGCCGACGCTCTTGTGCGCAACATCAACAGCACCACCCGCAAACTCCACACCAACGCCGCCGAGCGGCCTGTGGCGATACAAATCTACGGCAAGGAGGTGGAACCGATGGTGGAGGCTGCAAAAATCGCCGA
>ENA-OURN01000760-OURN01000760.1-human-gut-metagenome-genome-assembly--contig:-NODE-760-length-10564-cov-29.084_pt1 | contig 10564 bp, 11 predicted proteins | sample MGYA00242099_ERZ508987 | MGnify/ENA primary metagenome ERZ508987 (study PRJEB26280, sample SAMEA2531405) | human gut metagenome | biome: human gut; feature: human-associated habitat; material: faeces... | reverse complement strand
CGTAGTCCTTGAACATCATCAAACGCTTCATCAGGTCAGCCCGAAGCAGAGAGTCCGCCTGCCGTTCCGTCATCGCTGCCGTGAACCGCTCTCCGGGCAGAAGCCGATGTCCGTAACCTACATAGGGATAATCCTTCCAAGAATGTAAGCCCTCGAAGTACTTGATGCAGACAACGGCACGCTCGAACGGCGGTAGTGAAAAGAGAGCCTTTCCACCCTCCTGAGCGGAAAGGCGGAAGCAGGATAGGCAAACAAGGCAGAACGATAAAACGAGAAGTTTACTTCTTGTCTCCATTCGTTTTCTCCTTTTCCTCGTCCTTTTGACTGTTGAACTCAAACGAGAGTTTCACCATCTGTCCGAAATTATCCTCCACATACACATCTATCGTCTGCTGGTCAGAGGAAGCAGAGGTGTAGTATAGCCTGAACACCTCTTTTGTAAGAGGGTAACGGTCATTGGGTTTGAACACCGTGCCATCGTCCATCTTCAGCCGTCCCTTTCCATCAGGCTGAAAGTATCTAATGGTATAGCGTGCGTCTTCAAACCATCCCTGCCGTTTGAGCGTACAGCGTATCTCCGCCGTCTGTCCCTTGACGATGTGCTTCTGCACCGGCATCGTCTCTACCGTGAAGGGGTACGCCTGCTGAATATCCAGCTCGTGATTACAAGCAGATAGACAAAACCCGGCGAGGGCAAGCACTCCCATTACCCAAATTGTGTTTATAATTTTCTTCTTCATTGTTTATTATCGTTTTGTTGTTTTACATTGTTTCCTGCATTCTTGGAAAGCAGAAACTCATTCAAATCCTTGTGGTCGGCATACAGGGAGGAACGGTCGATGACCCTCTCTCCGAAACAGTCGTGTAGTCTCTGAAAAGTCCTTCTCCCCGCCTCATCATTGTCGAGGAAGCAGTCAATCCTCTCATAGCCGTGCAAGGCTCTTACTGCCTTCTCCACGTTGGAAACGGAATTAAGCACAAGCCAATCCGAAGCGATGATGCCTAACTGCATAGCCGAGAGGTAATCCATAAAGCCCTCAAAGACGGAACATACGTCCGAACTATTACGTTTCAGGGAAATATCCTTCGGTGGTATGCAACCCTTGAAAAAGCGATTGCGCAATTCTAATCCTCCTGCCTCGTTACGAAAGCCGATGGCATAGTATCGCTTGCCACGTATACGGTATCTCACCTCCTCGCAGTTGGGGATGGCAACGTGGGCATCGATGCCCCGTTCTTCCAAATAGCCCAGCAGTCTGCCATTCAATAAGGGACGTGTCCAAATATCCTCAAAGGAGGGTTCTCTTTCTTTTTCCCTTGGCGATTGCTCCATAACGGGAAGCGGACAAGCTCCGCTCCGTGCGATGAAAGCCGCCCTCAGGAGGAAATCCTCGCTTCCGATGAACGCTCCTGCCAAGTCGAAGATGTCGCCACCTTTGCCCGTTCCAAAATCGAACCAGATATTCTTGGCGGTATCGACCTTGAAAGAGGGTGTCCGCTCCGTGCGGTACGGAGCGGAATACCACAGGGCGTTTCCTCTCTGTTTGGTCGGCTGAATCCCCATTGCGTTCAGGAAGTCCGCAATGGGAATCTCTCTCATCTGTCGAACGTCCATCAGTCCAGCATGATTTTCAATCCGACACCGTACTGGGTGTGAAAACGCTCCGTAGAACCTCCCCACAGACAACGTTCCCTGCCATAGAACAGCAACACCAATCTGTCCGTCAGATAGGTCTCCGCCTGCAAGGTGACGGCACCGCCATAAAGAAAGCCGTCCTTGTTGCGTAGCGTTGAGCCGTCAAAGAGCAGCTTCTTTCCGCCATTAACCGTCTCGTATCCAGCCAAGGCGGAAACACCTGCGGAGAGGAAGAAGGTCTTGCTCCCGTCGGAAAGCACACCAAAGAAGAAACCTCCCTCGCCCGTGAACTGCTCCACAGGTATACGCCTTTCCCGATAGGGATGGTACCTTCGGAGATACTCCGCCCCAAGCATCCATTGATGCCCGCCTTTGGTGTAGGTGGCAAGCGAAGCTCCGAACGTATAGCCCGTCTCATTCTTTGAAGAGGGAGAATAAAAACCATCCGCCATACCGGAGGTCAGGCGTATGCCTTTCATCTTGGGCAGACAGCGTTGGGCGTGCGCCTGTCCTGCAAAGAGGGCAAGCATCACGACAAACAGGAAAAATGCGAGCTTTCTCATATCACTTCACTTTGAGTTCGTTGATTTCCCTTGCACGCACAAGGTCTTCATTCTCCACGATAAAGGATTGGTGTCTTCCTCCGTTCTTCTCGTGCATCTCCACAATGAGCTGCTTGTCATCGGGGATGGTGAACTTTTGCAGGGTGAATACCGTGCGACCGCTCTTCTGCCCCGCCACGCAGGTGATGTAGTTGTAGGCACGCAGCGGAAGCAGTACCTGCTCCTGCATGGCGGTCTGCTTGGCGACCTTTTTGTCCACGATCTTAAACGTGATGAAGTCGATGTCGAACGGCACGTTGGACTTGTTGCGCAGTTCCGTATGGAAGTACAGCAGTCCGTTATGCGAATACAACCCTTTGAGCAGGTACTGAATACCGAAAGCCTTGCTGCCGATGTGCTTCACCGTCCGCCTGTCCTCCTTGTGAATGGATTTCATGATGAGCCTTACCAGCATCGGGCTTTCGCTTCCGAGTTCCTTGAGATAGACCTCCATAGCGTTGTTCGGACGGTTTACGCTCGCTCCGTCGTGGATAAAGTCCGCCATTTCCACATTGAGTAGTAGTGGCTCGCTTGCATACTTGACATTGAAGGTGTAGAATGCCCCGTCTTCGGTGATGACACTCATGTTCGTCTCTTCACGGAAGTCTTTAACCGTCGCTTTCACACGGATAACGTTTTCCGCACAGTCCGCCTTCCCCGCAATGAGATTGGGCGAACCCAAATCGACATAGCGCACGGCAGAGGGGAAGATGATGTGTACCGTCTTGTCGTAGGTGATTTCCAACCCGTGAGGCGGTATCATCCGCTCAAAGGCAATTTTGCGGGTCAGTCCCTGATAGAGGTCTCCGCTTGAAGTTGTTTCCTGTGCGTTGGCACAGACTGCGCCCAGCATCAGGGCGATGGCTAAAACTGTTCTTTTCATTTTTACTTTGGATTAAAGTGGTGAATAATAACTGTGAATTACTTGTTGTCCGGTTGGTAGAGCAATACCTTGTAACCAGCCTTCAGATGCACCTTGACGGTACGCATTTTCTTAGAGAAATACTGCGAGGTGCCTTGTATCAGTCCCTTCCCCAAATCAGCGGCAAGCTGTGCGCCCGCATCAGTGGAGAAGTTCATACTGCTGCCTGCGGAAGTACCCATTCCTGCGACAATCTCCTTGGCGGCACTGCGCTCCATCGAGCCGGGGATGAATATCCCAGCTTGTCCGTCCGTATCGTACACCGCCAACTCCACGGGGATGATGTTCCCGTGATATTCCAGCGAAGAAATGACAACGGCGAGCCGTTCGCCCTGTAGCTTTGTCGTTCCCACGACAAAGGCGTTGCGTGGAATCTCCCAGCCCGATACCAACATCGGCTCCAAGAGACGGAAACGTACGATTTGCCCGTCCGTAACCGTCTGGTTGTTATGCACACAGGCTGATATGGTGTTTCTCTCCGTCTGTGAGGCTGTCCCGATAGCAGTTTGAAATAGGAAATTTCTCTCCTTGACATATTCGGAGCGGAAAGTCGAGTCGCTCATCGGCTGCGCCAAAGCCGACACCACTTGCTCGCTCACGGGGGCAACGGGAAAGGCTACCGCCTTCCCGTTTCGGGTGGTTGCGACCGCTTCCCTTTCGGAAGCCGTCTCCCCATCCGAAACCAATGCCTTACTTGGCAACTGCTGTCCACCGCCCGACGGCATATACTTTGCTGCCAGTTGATAGGACTTTTCAAGCAATGCCATCTGGTCGTTTACGGTTATGGCAGGCGACTGCTGTTCGCTGCTCATACGGTTTTCCAACTCTGCCAAACGGGCACGCAGTTCCTCCTTTTCAGGGTCTTCTCTCGGTGCTTCATAGAAACTGCCGAGCGTGCGGTTGATGTCCTGATAGGCGGATGCCGAAGCGTGAAAGCCATCTTGCGGAGCAGAATGTCGGGACGTGTATCCCTCACTCTCATTCGAGGGGTCAGACTCCCAAGCGGACGCTTCGCCCGCTCCCTGTGAAGTCTCTCCTCCTGTCATTTCCCCGAACATGGAACTAAGGCTTTGCATGGCACGACTCCGTTCCTGCTCCTTCTGTTCCATCATCTCCTTCTCGTAGGCTTTCTTCTTGTCACCAATCAGTTCGGCTGCCATCGGGTCGGGCACTTCCGTGTTGAAGCCCTTTGCCTGTTTCTCCTCTTCTTTCTCCGACGGAGCGAAAATGAGCCACATGGAGCCTGCAAAAAGCAGGAACATCAGGGGATAAATGATAAATTTCTTTCGCCTTTGTCTCTCTTCCTCCGTCAGCTCAGGCGAGGTGCTCGTATCGAAGGCTGTCTTTCTTTTGAATGGGAACATAATCGTAATACTTTAATAGGTTGATACTGTCGTTGGGATAAAGCCGCCTTACTTCGGGGGCTTCAATATGCTCGATTGCCGGCAACGTTTGCTCTTCGGAGTCTCCATCGGAGAAGATGCGGTACAAATCGTTGAAGAAAACGTAGTTAGCAAGGAGGGCGAAGAAAAGAAGCATCGTCAGGACGACATACAGCCTCAGATGAGCGGGGATGCGTCCGCACAGGCGGCGAAGTCTTGCCTCCATTCCCTCCTGCATCATTTGGAACAGACTTTTCTTTTTCATCGCTTACGGGTACTGATGTCCTTGTTCTCGACAATCTCGAACCCTTCGATATTGAAGCCATTCGGATTGTCATCGCTGCGGCTCGTATTGAGCAGGCGACATACGGTCACGAGACTGCGCTCGGTCACATTGGTGGCACGGATAATCATCTGCCGGGCATGCGTCCGTACCGCATAGGGATAGCGGTCGAAGTCACAGAGTACGCTGTCCACCTGTACGACCTGATTGATATTTCCCGCCACGATACGGTTGTAGTACCCTTTCTCTGAGAAATCCCGATAGTAGTTGTAGGCACTCTTGTCCGCCAAGAGCAGCGCACGGGAGATATTCCCCTCGATGGCACTCTTATCGGGCGAAAGGGTGAAGAACAACTCGTGGAAGCGGCGCACATGCTCCTTGGCTTCCGCGGGTCTGTTCTGCGACAGATCCTGCGACAGGGCGAGCATCAGCGACTTTCCCCCATCCAGCACATAGATTTTCTGCCTTTGGGCTTCGGCAAAGGAGTAGGCACTCCATACCGAATAGCCAGCAAGGAGAACGCACAGGCAGACGACGACCAAGGTAAAGAGGCGTATCTGCCTGAAACTTGTTTCGATATTCTTTAATGACTTAAATTCCATAGCTTTTTAATTTTGTTCGGATGATTCCGGTGATTTATTTCCTCCCCGATGGAACAATCTTCCGGCAACGTCTTTGGCTTTGCTCCCCGCATAGCTCATTGCGTTTCGTGCGTGTCCTCCGGCAAAACCGCCAACGGCTCCACCTACGGCACCTGCGATACCGGCACCCTTTCCTGCCGCATAGTTCACGTTCTTGCCGAAGTTACCCGCTCCACCTGCCTGTATCACCCAGCCTGCAACCGTGGGAATGGTGAAGTAGCCGATGATACCGATAACCATGAAGACGAGATACACGCCGTTCGAGGCATCTATCGTATAGGTAGGGTCGTTCTGCAACTGCGTGATGTCATGTTTGAGCATCAGCTCCTGAATCTTTGCCAGCATCGAACTGAACAAGTCCGCCACGGGCAACCACAGGTAGATGGAGATATACCTTGTGAACCATTGCGTGAGGGTGCTCTGAAAACCGTCCCATACGGAGATGGCAAAGGCTATCGGTCCCAAGATGGAGAGTACAATCAGAAAGAATGTCCGAAGCGTGTCGATGAGCAAGGCGGCAGCAGCAAAAAGCAGTTCCAAGAGTTCCCGCACCATATTGCGAAGCGATTTCTTGAGGTTGTACATACTGCGTTCCACATACATTCCCGCCATCGTCGCCATATCCGAGGGAGCAATACCGAGTTCATCCAGTTTCTTGTCGAACTCCTCATTGCTGACCAGATAGGCTGTTTCGGGATTCTTCACCATCGCCTCGTACTCCAGCTTGTCCCGCAACTTGCGGTATTCGTCCATACTGAAGGTCTGCTTTTCGAGCATCTTGTGCGTCCCTTGCACAACGGGACTGAGTACCCCGTTGATAGTCTCCAGCACCATCGGAAAGAAGAGAATGCAAAGACCGAGCGCAAAGGGACGGAGCAACGGATAGACGTCAATGGGTTCGGCACGAGCCAAGGTCTGCCACACCCGAAGTGCCACATAAAAGAGCGCGCCCAAGCCCGCAATGCCTTTGGCGACACCTATCATGTCGCCGCACATCGGCATCATCTCCGTGTAAAGGGTACGGAGGACTTGGTGCAGGTTGTCAAATTCCGCTCCCATACCTACTAATACCTTTCGTTGTCCGTTCCATAGAGCGAAAGCACCCGGTCAGTGTCCTGCTGCTTCTTGGCTCTGAGGTAGCTCACGGAGATGTTCTTGTTCGTGTAGTAACGCACGAGGTTGCGGTAGTCCCGCACCTCCTTGTAGCAGCGATCCACCACGTCCATACGTTCCTTGTCGGTCATCTTCAGCGTGGTGATGTTCACCACTTGCTTCAGCTCCTTGAGCAGGTTGTTGCTCTCTCCGAGCAGTTTTGGTATAGCCGTTGGCAATGGCGACCAGCTCCTCCGGTCGGAAGTTCGGGTCGGAGAGCATCTTCTTGTAGTTGTTCACATAGATGTCGGAGATTTCTCCGACCATCAGGATGGTCTCCTTCACCCGTTGGGCATCCCGCACGAGGTCGTTCACCTTTTTCAGGGCATCGTAGTACTTCTTGCTCTCATTGTAGAGCTTCTCGACCTCCTTGAAGTTGTCAAGCGTGTTCTTGACCGTCTTGGAGGTCTGCACGATTTCCTTGGTCGTGTTGATGATACTCTGTGCAAGGTTGGTGGGGTCTGTGACCACCCATTGGGCGTGTGCGCTGCCTGCCAAGAGGCAACCGCACGCCATAAGCATTAAAATTTTCTTTCTCATTTTACGTTGGATTTTAGTGTGATTATTCCTTACTATGCTTCTTCGGCGAGCAGCCTGACGGCAAGCTCCATATTGCTGCCGAGTTGCTTGGCACGGGCGAGTACGCGCATCTTCTCAGTCTCCTCCGTCGTGTAGGTGAGGTATTCGGCTTTCGAGACTTCGGTGGCATAGACGGCGGACTGAACACCGCCCAGACCGATCCACACCTCCTTGTATGACCGTGTGGCATCGTTGCTCTGATTGATGGAGAGTATCTGCCCCCGTTCCTTGTCCGTCAGTCCCAAGAGTGCCTGAATCTGGTCGAACTTGTTCATGTACTTGCGCTGGTCAAGCAGAATCTTGCAATCACTATTATTGATGATGGACTCCTTGACCACGGGTGAGGAGATAATGTCGTCCACCTCCTGTGTCACCACAACCGCCTCTCCGAAGAACTTACGCACGGTCTTATAGAGGTAGCGTATGTAGCCCGCCATGTTTGCAGAGGCAATCGCTTTCCAAGCTTCCTCGATGAGGATAACCTTCCGTATTCCCTTCAGCCTTCGCATCTTGTTGATGAACAGCTCCATAATGATGATGGTCGTGATGGGGAAAAGGATGGGATGATCCTTTATCGCATCAATCTCGAAGACGATAAAGCGTGCGTTCAGCAGGTCGAGCTGCTTGTCCGAGTTCAGCAGGTAGTCGTATTCGCCACCTTTATAGTACGGCTCCAAGACGTTGAGAAAATTGGCCAAGTCAAAATCCTTTTCCCTGACCTTTTTCTCACGGAGCAATGCCGAGTAGTCGGTGGTGAGATACTCGTAAAAGCTGTTGAACGAAGGAACGATACCGTCGTCCGTCTTGATACGCTCGATAAAGAGCGACACGGCATTGGAGAGGGCAACTTCCTCCGAACGGGTGGCAGGCTCGTTGTCCTTCTTCCAGAGGGTCAGCAGCAGGGTTTTGATGCTCTCCCGCTTCTCCACATCATACACCTTGTCGGTGGTATAGAAGGGATTGAAGCTGATGGGACTCTCATCCGAATATATGAAATAGATCCCGTCCTCGCCCTGTGTCTTGTGGCGTATCATCTCGCACAAGCCTTGATAGCTGTTTCCCGTGTCCACCAAAACGATATGGGTATTCTGCTCCCAATACTGCCTTAGCAGATGGTTGGTGAAGAACGACTTGCCCGAACCCGAAGGACCCAAGATGAACTTGTTGCGGTTCGTAGTGATGCCTTTCTTCATCGGCAAATCGGAGATGTCGAGATGAATCGGCTTGCCGCTGCGGTCAGCCATCTTGATGCCGAACGGAGAGAGTGAATCACGATAGTTGGTCTCCTCATTGAAGAAACAGACCGCCTGCTCGATGAAGGTGTAAAAACTCTCTTCTGCGGGGAAGTCGGCTTCATTGCCGGGAATGCCTGCCCAAAACAGCGTCGGCACATCCACCGTGTTGTGACGTGGCTTGCACTCCATCAGTGCGAGCTGGCTGCCCACGTCGTTGCGGATGCGGCGGAGTTCCTCTTTATCCTCGCTCCACGCCAAGACGTTGCAATGGCAGCGGACGGAGGTAAGCCCGAAACTGTGCGCCTCGTTCAGATATTCGTCAATCCACTGCTTGTTGATTTGGTTGCTTCGGCTGTAACGGGAGAGCGAATGCATGTTCCGCGCGTTCTTCTCGAAGCGTTGCAGGTTCTCCGCACAGTCATCAATCAAGACATACTGATTATAGATATGGTTGCACGAGAGCAACAGCCCAACGGGAGCGGCAAAGGAAAGGCGGCAGTCGCTGCGGTCGGTGGAGAGACGCTCATAGCGCATATCAGTGTTTACCAGTCCGGGCAGGTCTTCCGTATCGGAGAGCGTATGCAGGCAGAGCCGCTTGTCGCCGATACGCATACGGTCGGCTCTCAGGTCGATGTCCTCCAAGACCGTCGTGTCGGAGAGGGAAAGCGAGAAATACTTTTCTATCAGTCCCGGCGTCTCCGCCGTCCCGATAATCTCCTCGTCCGTCAGGCGAGAGAGGCGAATAAAACCGCTTTCGTTCATAATCCGCTCGAATTGCTCGGTCGCTTCGAGGAACTTGCGGGCAGTATCCTTGTCCCGTACCTCCTTGGGGATGATATGCCCTCGGCAGAGCGTAGAAAAATTGCTTTGCTGCCGGTTGCGGTTCTTGGTCGTCTTGGTCAGGAACAGGTAGCAGGCGTGGTTCAGGAACGGTCGCTCATTGAAGTGCCGCTCGAAACTGCGGGAGAGGAAACCCATATCCTCCTTTTGCAAGTCCGGACGATAGCCTTCCTTGACAAACCAGTCCTGCTTGTGCACGACACTGTAGGTCGGCAACACCTTGATTGCCTTTACCCAAGCCGAATGGATGGCAGCATACTCCGCGCTTGTCACCGTATAGAGTTCGGGCAAGTCCACCCGAAAGGCGACCGTGATGTCGGCGTCCTTCGAGAGGATGCACCCCTCTTCGACGGCAAGTAGCGGGAAGCGGTTTTCCAGCGTGGTGGCTTTCAGTACGTTTCTCATTGTCTTTCCTCCTTTTCTTTTTTGTTAGTGTTCTCACGATGTTTCCTCTTTCGTCTCGGCACTCCTTTGTGGCGCAACAGACGGGGAATGCGTCGTCGGTTGATAAGGTATCGGGGATGGCTATGCAAGGCGGAACGCTTCATCAGCCCGTGTTCCCCGTACTTCCTGTTCAGGGAGAAGGTCTGCCACACCAGAATGGATGCGGCAGTCCCTCCGAAGCCGATACAGATCCATTGATTGACACCCGCCATATAGAGGATGACAAACAGCACGAAAAGGGCAAGCAGCCCTCCGGCGAAGATGAACAGATACTGGCTTTTGAGTCCCTGAAACTCTACCGAGCGACCGATTCCCTTGTTAATAACGCGAGTTCGGGATAAGGATTGCGTAAAAAAAATAGGGTAAAACGAGCTAAAATAGTTCGTTTTACCCTTTGCTAATACATTGATTATTAGTAATTTTATAGTGAAACAAAAAACAAATTACTAATGATTAGCAAGGACAAAATTACTGAAATTTTCTGCATCGCAGACGACTTTTGCAAAGAACTTGAGAAAGAATTCGCAAAAAAAGTACTTCCAGATAGTGATAATGCGCCCAAAAGGCACCGCAAGCGTATGATGTCTGATGCAGAAGTCATCACTATACTGATTTGTTTCCACTTTAATTCTTACCGCAATTTTAAGCACTATTATCTGTATTGTGTACGAACAGTGTGGAAGGATTTATTTCCTAAAACCTTTTCATACAATCGTTTTATAGAGGTTATGCCTCGTTGTTTCGTTGCAATGACGATGTTCTTAAAATTAGCAGTGTTCGGTAAATGCACAGGTATTAGTTTTGTTGATAGTACGTGCATTCCTGTTATACACAACAAACGCTTTTAC
>ENA-OURN01000743-OURN01000743.1-human-gut-metagenome-genome-assembly--contig:-NODE-743-length-10713-cov-2.44821_pt1 | contig 10713 bp, 10 predicted proteins | sample MGYA00242099_ERZ508987 | MGnify/ENA primary metagenome ERZ508987 (study PRJEB26280, sample SAMEA2531405) | human gut metagenome | biome: human gut; feature: human-associated habitat; material: faeces... | reverse complement strand
GATTCAAAAATACGACGCACAATACGGTTCTTTCCGGAATGGATTTCAATACCGACTTGTGATTTGTCTGTTTCCGATGCATAGCTGATGGCATCTGCATGGATCTCTCCATCATCCAATGTCACACCTGCTGCAATCTGGTCAAGATCTGCCTTGGTTACATTCTTATCACAATATACATGATAAATCTTCTTCTTCAAATACTTAGGATGAGTCAGCTTGGAAGCCAAATCACCATCGTTAGTTAACAGTAATACACCGGTAGTATTACGATCCAAACGCCCAACTGGATAAATACGCTCCTTACAAGCACCTTTCACAAAATCCATTACAGTCTTACGTTCCTGAGGATCATCAGAAGTAGTCACACAATCCTTCGGTTTATTCAACAAAATATAAGTTTTACGTTCAATACTTACCGGTTCGTCATGGAACTTCACTTCGTCAGTACGCTTGATCTTAGTACCTAATTCGGTTACCACTTCACCATTTACACTGACTACACCTGCTGTAATAAACTCATCAGCCTCACGACGGGAACATATACCTGCATTAGCCAAGAACTTGTTCAGACGAATCGGCTCATTTGGATCGGTCAATATATCTTTATATTCAATCTGTTTCTTCAGACTATACTTTGCATTCGGGTTATAATCAGCCGTACGGGGGCGATAGGGACGATTGTATCCACCACCTTGATAACCACCGGTACGAGGACGATAAGGACGGTCGCCGCCTTGATTATAACCGCCGGTACGAGGACGCGGAGTGTAAGAACGCTGTTCACCACCTTCACCGCTGTTAAAACGGGGACGCGGAGTATATGGACGCTGCTCACCACCTTCGCGATTATATCCTCCGGTGCGGGGACGCGGAGTATAAGGACGCTGCTCACCACCTTCGCGATTATAGTTTGTACGGGGACGGTATTGACGTTCACCACCTTCCTCACCATTATTGAAACGAGGGCGCGGAGTATATGGACGCTGCTCACCACCTTCACGATTATAATTTGTACGAGGACGGTATGAACGTTGTTCTCCTCCATCCTCACTGTTAGGATTAAAGCGGGGACGTTGCGGACGGTCACCATTATTATTATAGCGATTATAGGAAGGACGGTCACCGTTGTTATAAGAAGAACGGTAAGGACGGTCGCCACCTTCGCGATTATAGCTGTTCGTACGAGGACGGTAAGGACGCTGTTCGCCGTCGTTGTTGTATCTGTTGTAATTACTGTCTCTGTTATAAGACTTATAACCACCATCACGGCTTACATTCTGGTTTTCTTCGTTTGCAGCACCTTCTTGTCTGCTTTCATTTTCTGTACTCATGGTTTTCCTTTTGTTTATTAATTAATGTATAACGCCCTCTCGGGCTTTTTTGATTAAAATCCAACTAACTATTTTTTAAATACCTGTATAATTATGCGGTGTAATCACTCGCAGTTCCTTTTTAATATCTTCGCTTACATTTAGTGTTTCTATGAATTCTTTAATAGCCCCTTCTGTGATAGCTTGGTTTGTACGGGTCAAAGCTTTCAATGCCTCATACGGATGAGGATAGGCTTCGCGGCGCAAAATAGTCTGGATAGCTTCCGCCACCACACTCCAACAATTATCCAAGTCGGCATAGATTGCTTTCTCATTCAGCAACAGTTTACGCAGACCTTTCAACGAACTTTGGATAGCAATCACAATGTGACCGAAAGGTACACCGACGTTACGCAACACAGTAGAGTCTGTCAAGTCACGTTGCAAGCGGGAAACAGGCAACTTAGAAGAAAGATGCTCCAGAATAGCATTTGCCATCCCCAGGTTACCCTCTGCATTTTCGAAGTCGATGGGGTTTACTTTGTGCGGCATAGCGCTGGAACCGACTTCGCCCGCTTTAATCTTCTGTTTGAAGTACTCCATAGAGATGTACTGCCAAAAGTCGCGGTTCATGTCAATCATAATGGTATTGATGCGCTTCATGGCATCAAAGATGGCTCCCAGATTATCATAATTAGAAATCTGAGTAGTATATTCCTCACGTTCCAACCCCAGCTTCTCTGCCACGAACTGATTTCCGAATGCTTTCCAGTCATATTCGGGATAAGCTACATGATGTGCATTGTAATTACCCGTCGCACCACCGAATTTAGCCGTGACAGGACAAGCTTTCAATACAGCCAGCTGACGATTCAGACGATAAACGAAAACCATGATTTCTTTACCCAGGCGAGTAGGAGAAGCAGGCTGCCCATGGGTTTTTGCCAACATAGGGATATTTGCCCATTCTTCAGCGTATGTAGTCAACTGAGCAATCAGCTCTTCAATTTGCGGATAGTACACTTGTTCCAATGCCTCCTTTATAGACAAAGGTACAGAAGTATTGTTTATGTCCTGTGATGTCAATCCGAAATGAATGAATTCCTTGTATTCCTCCATTCCGCCCAACTTATCGAATTCTTCTTTGATGAAATATTCTACAGCCTTTACATCGTGGTTTGTTACACTTTCTATCTCTTTAATACGCTGTGCATCAGCTTCTGAAAAATTCTTATAAATAGCGCGCAATGCATCAAAACGTGCATGATCAAAGCTTTTCAGCTGTGGCAACGGTAGTTCACACAGAGTGATAAAGTATTCAATTTCTACCTGCACACGGTACTTGATGAGTGCAAATTCAGAAAAATAAGAGGCCAAAGCTCCCGCTTTTCCTCTGTATCGACCGTCAATAGGTGATATTGCCGTGAGTAAATCGAGCTCCATATTATATTCTTTGATAATTATCAGACTGCAAAATTAATTCTTTTTCTTGAGTTTAACGGCCTGAAGATGCATAAAGTTTGCGAAAATGAAGATTTATTTCACAAATCCCTTTTTAGTCCATTTCAGACTGTTCCAACGCTGTACAAAGATAATACCACGAAGATTTTCATCCAGCACAAACGCACACCACATACCTACCAATCCCCATCCCCAATGAATGCCGAACAAGAAACCACAACCTACGGCAACACTCCACTGAACAACAAATCCTACATAAAACGGATAATTTACATCACCCGTTGCACGTAAAGCATTCGTCGCATAAATATTAATAGCCCGTCCCACTTCCAAAATCACATCAATAAACAGGATAATAGTACCCAGACGGATAATTTCCGGATTATCTGTCAACCAGCTAAACAAGGTATGCCCCATCAAAGCCCAGATACAGGATAAAACCAAAGAAACCAAAATAGAAATACGCATCACATATTTGCCTAACAGATAGGCTGCATGAATTTTCCTTTCACCTACCAGATGTCCGATACAGATGGCTCCGCCTTGTGCCATGGCAATAGCAAACAAATAAACGAACATCACTATATTCACCACATAGGTACGGGTAGCCAGCGCTTCATTCCCCAACATATTAATAAAATAGGTCAATACTACCTGAGAGAAACTGTAGGACATATTTTCTCCGGCCGAGGGGACTCCGATTTTCAACAGGTTTTTCAGCTCGACAAACGGGAAGGGGCAAAAATAGGATAACGGAAATCTGGGAATATGCTTGCGGAAAAGAATTACAAAAAGTATCACCATAGATACCCCTCGGGCAAATGCTGTAGAGATAGCCGCACCTTCCACTCCCAAAGCCGGCATGCCGAACTTACCGAAAATCAGCGAATAGTTACCGATGATATTCAGAATATTCACAACTACCGTTACCATCATGGGATAAACCGCTTTGTTAGCACTACGCAAAGAGGCAGAAATAGTCAGAGATATGGCTTGAAAAAAAGCGAATGCCCCTACTATCTTCATGTAACTCACTCCATATTCCATCAGTTCGGGACGAAGTCCCATCATAGATAGCAGAGAAGTGGCTCCATAGTGCAAAATGGCACTGACAAACAGACCGAACGCCAAATTGAGTATCAATGATACTCCCACCACCTGCACCATATTCTTGTGCATTCTTGCTCCCAAATATTGCGAACAGAGTACGGAAGTTCCTATATTAATCACCTCGAATATCAGGAAAGCAAACATGATGAGCTGGTTGACCACCCCGACGGCAGCCACACTATTGTCTGAATACTGACTCAGCATCACGGTATCTACCGCGCCCAGCATCATAATCAGCAATGTTTCAATGAAAATAGGAACCGCCAGTCTGGCAAGGTTCTTTCGTACACTTCTCGGTTCTTGAATTACGTCCACTTGTTACCCTTGATTTTCGGGGTGCAAAGGTACGGACTTTTCACGATGTAACGGTTTGATTTATATCAAGAAATACGAACTTAAGATTTTTACAAGGAGATAAACAGGAATCTGATCTTTTCTTTTTATCTTTAGAACCGAATCTTAAATCAACATATTAACATGAAAAAAGGACTCCTCTTGTTATCTGCAATTCTTGCATTGGGCTCCCTGTCTTCATCCGCCCAAAGAAGAACGGCTACCATGACTGATGAAGAAATGTACCTTGATGCCATGCATCGTAACATCACTACCGAAAAGATTTTCGGTTATGTAAAGCAACTTTCAGACCCGGCCTTGGAGGGACGACTCGCAGGTTCGCCCGGAATGGCTAAAGCTGTAGATATCGTAAAAGGATATTTTAAAGAGTGGAAACTAATACCTCGTGGTGAGAATGGTTCCTACATACAGCTATTCCCCCACCCTTGTGTAGAGATACAACCGGGAAGCACTATGGATATCCTATTTCCTGTCACCCAAGACAAGAAAAAAACTGTATGGATCTCCAAGACATACCCTTGGGCAGATGGTTGGTTTGCCGGAGGAATGACCAGTAACGGAGAAGTGACAGCCGATGTGGTATATGCCGGATTTGGCGTTACAGCACCCGAATTAGGATATGATGATTACAAAGACATAGATGTAAAAGGCAAGATTGTACTGGTAGAGGGAGAAACACCCAATATAAGCCGTAACCCCGATTCACTGGCCATGTGGTACAAACATACTTTGCACCAGACCAAGCTGAACAACGCTGCAGCCCATGGTGCGGCAGGCTTGTTATACAAATGGGTTCCCGGTCCGAATGCCCCCTATAATCCGGGATTTGTCTATTGTCATGTTACAGACACTGTGGTCAATGATATTTTCAGGGGAACAGGCAAGACCTATAAAGAAACCATCCGGCAGATTTATAAGACTCAGAAGCCTGCCTCTTTCCATACCGGAAAGAGAGCCCACATCAAAATGAATGCTACCTATAATCCCAATGCTACTGGAAAAAATATTTTGGGCATGATCAAAGGCAGTGATCCTATACTATGCAATGAATATGTAATCATTTCCGCCCATCTGGACCACTTAGGAATGATTCCTTTCCTGATTGAAGGAGCGAATGACAACAATTCTTCCTCCGCTGCCATGCTGGGAGTAGCTGAAGCACTGGCAAAATCAAAAATAAAGCCGAAACGCAGCATCATCTTCATGAGTGTGGACGGTGAGGAAGCCGGACTTACCGGAAGTACCTACTACACCAACCATCCCCTTGTGCCCCAAAACAAAGTGGCAGCAATCCTGAATCTGGAACAAGTGGGTGTAGGTGAGATGCTAGGAGCGAATTATCACTATAAATACCCCGAACTGGCTGAGCTATCAGAGAAAGCCAATGATAGGTATGTACATCGACGTCTGTTCACTAGTGAGACTCATTTCCTGACCCGCCCTCGCACAGACGGTGCAGTCTTTATGAAAGCCGGCTATCCATGTATAGACTTATGGGCCTTGGGAGGCGGTTATTACCATCATCCCAAAGATAACACCCAATCTATCAATCCCGATATCCTCCGAGCTGCAACCGAATGGTTATACTGGACTACAATTTTTATAGCAGACAAGTAACCGGATATAAGAAATCCCGGCGAGTCATCGCTCTGCCGGGATTTCTTTATCTAACCGATGTTGTGTATGTGTTGTCGTAGATGTGTTTGGTGTTGTGTCATTGTTGAGTCAGATATTCCTTATACATTTTCTCTATCTCTTTCATGGGAATATCCAATGTCTTCACTTGTCTGAAAAACTCAGGCAGGTCCTCATGCAGGAATATATTTTTCCGTAAAGCAATAATCCGGTCTTTAGCCCCTGCCGATACAAAATAACCAATGCCGCGTTTATTGTAAATAATCTCTTGTCCCTGAAGGTAATCATACGTGCGGACCACCGTATTTGCATTCACCTCCACTGTGGCGGCGTATTCTCTGACCGATGGAATACGCTCTTCTTCCATATATTGTCCTTGCAGGATTTCATCACATATCCGGTCAGCTATCTGCAAGTAAATGGATTTACTTTCTTTAAATTTCATAGCAAGCGGAATTTGGGTTTAATAACTTGTGAACGGGTAAAGAGCCGGTAACTCAGCCACCAGTTGAACATGGTGAATGCACTGAAGAACGCCACTCCTAAGGAAAGTAACTTGTTTAATGTCATCCACTGGGAATTAGCTTCCAGCCATTCGGCGAAACTACGCATACCGTCATTGCCTACCCATGATATGATATGTACTGACAAGACCGAACACAGAATAGAAATAAGCATCAATGTACCCAATGTCTTGAAAAAAGGTTTCTTGTACCAATAACAACCTCCTAGAATATAAAGTGAATGTGACCACACCAAGAAAGCCCATCCGCACAGCTCACCCAACCAATTCTGGTACGGCATATTCATAGCATAGCCTGATCCCCTATATATCTGCTCACCATCTACCGAAGCCATGGAAAGAAGGTTATATAAAACAGATTGATGGAATGTTTCAGGTACATTAAATAAAGGGAGTAACAGATAACGGGTAATTTCCGCCAATGACGCCGCAACAAAGACAGCCACCGCCAGTCCTACCGTAACAATTAAGAACCGTGCCACAAATTTCTCTATCATGGTTGCCGGAAGCATCAGAAAAGCGATGCGTTTTTCTTTGGTAATCATGTTTTCCATAATGTTGGCAGCATAAGCAATACTGGCAATACCAATGATAAAAACAAAGGTCCCCATTATATTAGAACAATAAGCAGTAAACGATATCTGAGAAGACCTACCAGAACTCATTGTCCACATATGAAGTATCATTACCAAGGCGAATGCAGCATAAATTCCTATCAAACGATAAAGATTCGTTTTCCAATTTTCCATAATCTCGCGTTTCATTACCATTGCAATACGCGAAAAGCTAAAGAAGTTATTCGTATCCATAGTGTTTGTGTGTGTTACTTGTTAAACATGGTTTGCATTTTTTCTCTCTCTGCCAGCATAGCGTTGAATAATACTTCCAGATTCAAATTCGTCTCCTCATTCTCAGTGTTCGGGAAGATTACACTGTTTCCCTGGACGGACGGCTGGACATAGAGTGCTGTGTCCGTCGGTTCATTCATGCCTTGCTCTGCAAAATAGACTTTGTCACAGATGGTCTTTACCGATGCATTCAACAATACGCGAGTACCGTCAATAATAACCACATGATCCAGCAGGCTGTCAATATCTCTCACCTGGTGCGTAGAGATGATGACTGATTTTTCATCGGTCATGCCCGAAGCGATTACTTTACGAAACTGACTTTTAGAAGGAATATCCAATCCGTTGCTGGGCTCGTCCATTACCAACAAAGAGGTATTGGTAGCTAATGCAAAGCACATAAATGCTTTCTTCTTCTGTCCCATCGAAAGCTCGCCCAAATGAATATCTTCATTCATATCAAAATCACGAAGGCAAGTGCTCAAGAGTTCATTGCTGAAATTCGGATAAAACGGAGTATTCAGTTTCAAGTATTGTTTCAAACTGACTGATGGCAAAGCAAATTCTTCAGGCACTAGAAACATGTCCTGCAAAGTCAGGGGATAGCGCATGGAAACATCCACCCCTTTGTAAAGCACCCGTCCGGCCTGAGGACGAAGCAAACCTGTCATTAAATAGAGCAAAGTAGATTTACCTGTGCCGTTCTTCCCTAAAAGACCATAAACTGAACCTTTATCCAATGCCAGCGAGAAGTCATCAAAGACTTTCTGTTTTCTCTTTCCATAACTGAAAGACATGTTCTTTACTTCAATCATCATTGTATTTATGGTTTTATTAGTTATTTAGTGTATTAGTTAATTAGTACACCACAAATGTATATAGTTTATTTGAATAAACAAGAAGAATGACTCATCTTTAATATTCATTAACCATGAAACGAATTAAGCGGGCAGCAACCTAGTACTGTCCGCTCAACTCAAAATGATAAATGAAAAAAAGGACTATTTAATTCCTTGTAGTGCTTTAGTAGCAGTTTCGTTTCCAGGATCAATTTCCAATATCTTATTCCAATACAGTTTTGACTGGTTATAATCTTCTTTTACAAAATAATAATATCCCAAATAGCTATTACATTCCACCAACACTGATTTAATAGAATCAGGCTTCTGTTCCAGAATACTCAGTGCAGCCTCATAATAAGGCTTTGCCAATCCCTGAGTTGTTTCAGGATCACGCAAAGAATTAACACGAGCACGCCAGAAATTTCCTAAATAGTCGGCTTCAGCTAGATAAAGTGGTTGCTTATCCTGATAAGCAGAATCAGTAGCCGCATAATAGTTCAAACGTCCATATAAAAACAGGTCACTAATATCCGGATCACTTTTCATTCCGCCCAAATAATTTTTGTAAGCCTCTATTGCCTTCGGAAAATCACGTTCCTTTTCGTATACATCAGAGATATCTTTATAGATTTCCGTATGCGATTTGTCCATGGACAGTGCTTTGTCGAACTGTGCCACCGCTTCATCATACTGCTTGTCAGCTTCCAGCAAACGGGCGAAATAAACGTAATCCAAATATACATAATCCGGATTACCGGGATTAGAAAAGAAAGTGGCAGCTGCTTCCAGTCCTTCTTTGTAATCCTTTAATTCCAGATTATCATACATCGCCAGACGTTTCAGCACATGATTTTCCGGAGCAAGTTCCAAACCTTTCTTTGCCATATCCGAAGACTGCGCATAGTCCTTATTCAGATATAGCAACATGGCATAGCGGGTATAGTCCTGTTCGGTAGGCGTACCTACTTTCAGATAACTTTCATAAGCTTCTTTTGCTTTGCCATACTGCCCCATCGTATAATATACATCGGCCAATTCCTTACTGATACGGTTATCGTCCGGAGTCTTGGTCTGCAAACGCATCAGCATATCCAGTGACAGTTGGGGGTCTACCCCTTTATATACCTGTGCATATTTAAAATAAGCTTCGCTGCAATTTTCATCCAGATAAATAGCCTGGTTATAATCACTGCTGGCTTTGTTCACATCATTTAGTTTCAATGCCACATCACCACTCAGCAGATAGGCTACAGCACATTTACTGTTCACATCTTTAGCGCGCTGTGCATATTCGGCAGCTTCTGCTCCATCATAGGGAGCTCCAGGGCAGTTGCTTCTTCCAGTACTTTCTGGTCCTTGGAAAGTGTCGCATCGTTTTCCACGTCGGCATACTTTCTTAAAGTCGAAGTAACTACATTGGCTACAGAACCGCCTTGTTTATCACATAGCTCTTGTGCCTTCTTCATATCACCAGCGGCTAAGGCAGATTTAATATTAGCGACGAATTTCACCAGCGAACCTCTGCCAAAAGCAGACCGGATGGCTAAATAACGCTCAATGCTATGACGGTGAGCAACAGGGTCAGGATAATGGGCACCACTACACCACCTTTGTAAATTGTTCCCAGGAAACTGCCCGGCAACGGATGGTTATTAGGGTCATTATTCATAAAGTTGGATGGATTCCCCAATGTGAAGTGATAGATACAAACTGCAATGATAAAGCAGCATATAATTACCCAACCCGCATTTTTAATACCTACAATCTTATTAGTAGTTTTATTTTGAATAGCTTCCATGATATATGTTTTAATTAATCGTTATAGTTAAAAAAATGACAATTCTATACCAACCCCGACACTCTGCAGGGAGCCGGAGAAGATGAAACAACTAAATTTATAACGATTAATTAAATCAAAATGCGTTTCAGCGTGAACACGAAATAATGAGATGCCGGAAACACACAATGAATGGGATTAAACGGAAAGATCTTAGCGCGGTCAGTTGCCAGTATTTCTTCCCGTAGTGAAAAACGACCTATGAGAATTTTTAAGAAGTTCTGTTGAAGTTCCTCTGCTCTGCGGATACGGGGATCATCGGGCATTAGTTTCGCTAATACCTGCTGTTGCCCTGTGAGTAAAGAGTGGGTGAAAGACATGGTATCCAATGTACCATGATCAGATGCCATATTATCTTGATGTTCTGTAGTAGTAGCATATCTGTCAATAGCGGAAGAAACAATATCTGCATCGACTCCCTGATAATTAAATATTAAAAGCAGGGCTATTAATCCTATTTTGACGATAAGCTTCATTTTGGCTACTAGTTTCGAAAGATTCTCGGTTTATATTATTGAAACAATTCTATTGTTTTTTTGTTCACGCAGACCTAAAAATTATTCAAGTTCAAGTGGTAAATATATTCGATAATCATAAAGAAATTATGAAATACAATCTGTTTAACCCCTTTTCTAATTCTAAATAAAAACCTGCCCCTTCCGGACAGTTCCGTGGGAAAGGTACCCACACCCACGGGAAAAAACGGTAGAGGTCACATTTCATGCGTGCGGATACAAAAAAAAAGCCTCCGGAACTTCTTCAAGTCCGGAGGCTTCAATCAAAACGGCGG
>ENA-OURN01000740-OURN01000740.1-human-gut-metagenome-genome-assembly--contig:-NODE-740-length-10791-cov-2.61177_pt1 | contig 10791 bp, 9 predicted proteins | sample MGYA00242099_ERZ508987 | MGnify/ENA primary metagenome ERZ508987 (study PRJEB26280, sample SAMEA2531405) | human gut metagenome | biome: human gut; feature: human-associated habitat; material: faeces... | reverse complement strand
CCGCCTATGTCCACAATGGTGAGATAACGGTCGGTGGATACGCTCTGCTCGGGGTGTTTCCAGATTTTCAGACGTCCGGCGCTGTCGGCGGTGAAATGCACGTTGCGGAGTGCCTCGCGCCCTTTCACGGCATTGCCGCAAATCTCGCCGGTCGATGCCGGTTGGCGGCATTCTGTGCGCAGACGCGCGATGCCGTCGGTGTCAAACACGCCGCGGTCGGTGGCGCTAAACGCTTCGTCGGCGGGCGACGGATATTCTGCCTGCATGGCGCGGTGGGTGGTGTATTCGCGGCGCTTGGCGTGATACCACGCTATCTGTTCAAGCGACAAGCCGCGCTGCCACAGTCCGCGCTCGTAGGGGTCGAGGCTGTTCCAAAGTGTTTCATAGTCGTCGACAGGAAGGGTGTAGATGCCATATTCATACCACGGGACGAAGATGGCGGTCTTGTCGCTCACGCCGGCTTCGGCGCGGAGCCATTCGGTGTGGAAATAGTTGCCAACGCCGTTGGCGGTGCTTTCAATCACGAGCAGGGTGTGGCTGGCAAGGGCTACCGAACCGGCTATCGAGCGGATGATGTCGTTGGGGTCGTGGCAGGCGGAGGTGCGCCAGAATGCCACTTCCGACAGATGGGCCATGGCGATGTCCTTGCCGCGCGCTGCCTCGGGGGTCTCTGCCGACGTGATGGTGACGGTGTTGTTGCGGTGGCCGAGGCGCATCGTGGTGCGGCTGCCTTCAAACGACGTGAGACGGAGGCTTTTTTCGCCGGCGGGTAGATATTCTTCGGGATAGGAGGCGAGCAGTTTGCTCATCATGCCGCGGATGGTCTGGGCGGCGTCTTTGACGTGGGCGCAGATGAGGCTGTGCCAGTTGTCGCGGTGAAGGAGCTGGAGCCATGCCATGTAGGCTTGAACAACGGTGGAACCGCCGAGCTGACGCGCTTTGAGCAGGATGGCGCGGATGGGCTGGCTGGCGGTGCGCTGACGCTCAAGGACGCCGGCGATGATGCGTTGTGGACGGTTGAGGCGCAGGCGCACGTCGGCATAGCCTGATTTGTCTTTGACGGTGACACACGTGGCACACCAATACTCGAAGTCGTAGCGTTGGCGTAGCTGGTTGAAGTCGTGTGCCGACATTTGTTTGCGGTAGCTGGGGTCGGCGGTCATGGTGGCTGGCACAAGCACGTCCTTGCCGCCGCGGCGCCTGACGGTGATTCGCTCGCCGAGGCATCCTTGACCGCTGATTGGGTCGTAGTTGTCGGCAAGACGGGCTGTGCGGCGGCGGTTTTCTGCGATGATGTCTTTGATGTTTTCGTTTTTCATGGTGTTTCGTTTTTTACTGCGAAAATAATACAGCGACGGCGGCGATGCTCGTAATTTGGAGCATTCGCCGCCGTCGGTTTTTATTCAGACGTTGAAAAAAACGCCGGTAGGATTAATGGCAGCCGCCAGAGCAGCCGGAGCAGCCTCCCTCGCCGCAGTCGCCTGAGCAACCGCCGCACTGTGGGTGGAGTTCTGCCTCGGTGGCGTCGCGGACGGTGACAATTTCTCCCTTGAAGTGCATGGTCATGCCTGCCATCGGGTGGTTGAAGTCTACAGTAACATCTTCGTCGGTGATGTCGAGCACCATGCCTGGTGCCGGACGGCCTTCGGCGGTCATCATTGTGATGGCTGCGCCTACATAGACGTGTTTGCTGTCAAACTCGCCGTCCATCTCAAACATCTTGCGCGACAGTTTCTTTACCAGTCCGTCCTGATATTCGCCGAAGCCGTTCTCCGGTGTGACTGTGAAGTCGAAACCTTCGCCTGCGGTCTTGCCGCCGATGGCTTGGCAGATGGCTGGAAGCATATTGTCCTCGTCGCCATAGACGAAACGTTCGGGTTTCTCTTTGGTCATCTCGAGCATGAGTTCTTCCTTGCCGTCTTCGCCCACCTCATAGAGTTCGTAGGCCATCTCGACAAACTTTCCTTTTTCAATTTTGTCCATATCGTTGATTTTTGTTGTTTTAAATCTTGAAGTCCGTGCAAAGGTACGACAAATTTCTGAGATTCGTTAAAATCCCCAACCGCCGTTGCCGCCGCCGGTCTCTGCATCGCCGGTGGTGGTCACTTCCTGTTTAAACAGCGGTGTGGTGGCTTTGCCCTGGTAGCCGAATGCGATGATATAGTATTTTGTGCCTGGTTTCAGTGCGTTGCCTTTGTAGTCGAGCTGACCTTTGAGTGGTGCCGACGGCTTGCCGAGGAAGCAGTTGAGCATGATGTTTTCGCCTGCGGCTGAAATAACGCTGCTCATAAACTCTTCGTCGCTGCCGAACGCTGTCTCAAACTCATAGTCTGTTGCCGAAACGAGACCTACGAAGTAGTACTCGTCGTTTTTCGTCGGTACCGGAGTGAAGTTTACGTAGTAGTTGCGCTTGAAGAAGTCCTGTGAGTCGGCCTCGTCGCCGGCGGTGACGCCTTCAAAGCTGATTGTCATGTCTGATTTCTTGACTTCCGTTGTGCGCACTTTCGCTGTCGATACGGCTGTTGTGCGGTAGCCCTTGGTGTCCATACCGAAAACGTAGATGGTGTAGTCGGTTTCCGGCTTCAGGTTGGTGGCGCCGATGTCGGTGCGGCTGTTGAGGGTCTGTGTGCCGGTGTGGATTTGTTTCGACGTTGCCCAGTTGATGCTGAAGCCGTCTTCAAACACGATTTGCTCGTCGGCGATTTGCTCGGCTGTCTTGCCGGCTGTCTCGCTGTCGGCCTTGATGGCTACATAGTAGCGGGTGTCGGCGTTGCTTGGGGTGACCTTGACATCGAAGAGCATTGCCTGGATGTTTTCTGTAGCGATGCCGAATGTGCAGTTGTCGGTCACTTCGAAGCCTGGTGTGGTGAATGCCAGTTTCTGCAACGGGGTGGTGTTGTAGACGGTGTTGGCTTTATGTTTCTTGATGCCGAACGCAATGGCGTAGTATGCTGTGTTGGGTGTGAGTCCTGACATCAGCGAGCGCATGGCGCCTTTCTTGGCTACGGCGTCAAATGTGCCGCCCATCGCAAGATTGGTGTTGATTGTGCCTACGGCATTGTTGAGAAGGGTCTGGTCGTCGCCGCCGAAATCTTTGGTGTAGGCGTCGGCTGTGACGTAGCCGATGTAGTAGGTGGCATTGGCGTCGGTCGGGTTGGTGTTGATGATGCCTGATTTGGCGGAAAGGTCGCTGGTGCTGAGTTTGAAGTCAAGCTCAAGAAGCGACTCTGTGGTGAACGTGAATTTCTCCACCGTCGTGTTGGCGGTGCCGTCGGCGGTGTTGACGCCGTAGGCGTATGCCACATATTCGGTGCCTTCTTCAAGGTCGCTGTAGGGGAATGTCTTTGTATCGTCGATTTCGTTGCCTTTATAGAGGGAGAAGTCGAGATATTCCGACAGCGACATGTCCCAGCTCTTGGCGTCGGCATCAAATTTCTTGGCTTGGTCGGCGCAGAATGCTTCGTCGTTGGCGAAGGCGTTGAGGTCTGACGCCTTGATGACGCCGATGTTGAAGGCGCCGAGGGTCTTCGCCGGAACGAATTTGAGCTCTACCGACTTTGTGGTGAGGTCGACTACTGAAAATGTACCGGCCGACTGCATTTGCTCGAATGTGAGTGAGTCGATGGCTGAAACGGCGATGGTCTGGGTCGAGCCGTCTTTCAGATGGATTTTAAGCACGTCTTGTCCGGCATAGGCTGCCACTGCCATTATGATGGCTATCAATGGAAAAAATAATTTTTTCATATTATTGGTGTTTTTTGTGTTACTGTTTGATGAATTTGAATGCTGCATTGCCGACGGCAAGGATATAAACGCCGTCTGTCAGCGACGAGATGTCGAGGCTGTTGCCGTCCCATTGTTTCTGTTGCATGACGATGCGTCCGCTGGCTGAAACAATGAAGGCGTCGGCGGGAGCGCTCAGCCCGTCAACCTTGAGTGTATTGCCGGTTTTCGCGAATTTCAGCGCGCCGTCGGGATTGATCTCGGTCACATTTCCCTCTTTGTCGCAGAAAAACAACTTCGTGATGTCCGACAGATTGAACGTGCCGATCTTGCCGGAATCTTTGCCATAAACGTCCATCGTCGACTCGGTGAAGGTGATTTTGCCGATGTCGCCGACGGCGAAACTCTGTTGTTGCTGGCCGGAAACCACGAGGTTGACCCCGGCGGATGCCGTCAGGACGCCTGCCAACAGAGCGATTGTCAATAATTGTTTTTTCATAAGTCCCTATTTTTTATGAGTTCTGAATAATTCATTGTTTTCTATCTGAGCCGCAGGTATGTGCCTACGGTCAGCGTGTCGTTTTCGCGCAGGTTGTTGATGCGCAGTAGCGATTTCAGTTTCAGCCCATAGTCGCGGGCTATCGACGACGCTGTCTCGCCGCGTTTCACCTTGTGTGCCTCGGGCATTCCATCTGGCATGAGCTCGTTTTTCTCCTGTAGGTAGAGCATCGCTCCGGAGTGGAGCATCTCGGAATTGCGGTCAAGGTCGTTGAAGTCAAGCAGCTTGCGCTTTTTTATGCCAAACTCTTCCGCTATGCTGTCGTAGGTGTCGCCGGGATAGACAGTGACATAGTAGAGCCCCCACTTCTGACGGATTTTGTGCATAATCTTGAACTCGTTGACTATAGCCATGTCGATGGTGTGCTCCATTGTTTCGTCGCCTCGGAGCTCACGGCGCTGGGCTACAACCGGTTGACCGGTGTCATACTTGTATAACTCATAAGTCTCGATTATGTTCACAAGCTTGGCTGCATACGACGGGTCGGTGGCATAGCCACACTGTTTGAGTCCTGCCGCCCAGCCGGCATAGTCGGTTTCTTTCAACTGGAAAAGCGGCTGATAGCGTTTGCGCTTGAGGAAGCGGGCGTGGTCTTCAAACGATTCCGACGCGTCGGCGTATTTGCGGAAACATTCGTTCTTCTCGTCGTCGTCGGCATAGATGCCGTCGCCGGTCCAGTCTTTGTGGCACTTGATGCCGAAATGGTTGTTGCCCTCTGTGGCAAGACGCGACAGTCCGGCACAGCTCTCAAGCAGTCCCTGCGACAGGGTGATGCTCGCCGGAATGCCGTATTGCTGTTGGTGGCGCACTGCCAATGGGCTCCACTGCTCGATGTATCTCAGATAGTCCATCGACAGCGACTGGGCGTCGGCTGAAAGCACGGCGGAAAGGACCAGCAGAAGCGTCAGCGTGGCGCGCCAGGTCGTTTTTGTCATTTCTCTGAGCATAGCGGACATTTTGGATTGCGGGGCAGCGAAAGGGTGTTGAATGTCATTGTCGATGCGTCGGCAACGAGCAGGCGGTCGGTGAGAAGAGTGCCGATGCCGGTGATGTATTTTATTGTCTCGGTGGCTTGGATGCTGCCGATTATTCCAACGGCGGAGCCAAGCACGCCGACCGACGAGCTGTTGGGCACGGTAGATGGGTCGGGCTCGATGGGGAAAAGGCAGCGGTAGCATGCCGTGCCGGGAACGTGGGTCATCGTCTGACCGCCGAGCATGCGGATGCCGCCGAGCGAGAATGGCTTGCCGACAGCGATGCAGGCGTCGTTGACAAGATATTTGGTTTGAAAATTGTCGCTGCATTCAACAACGAAGTCGTAGTCCTTGAAAATCTCAGGGGCGGTTTCCGGCGTGAGAAATTCTTGATAAGTATCGATTTTGATGTTTGGGTTCAGGCGGACGAGTTTATCGCGGGCCGACTCCACCTTCGCGCGGCCGAGGTCGGCGGTGGTGTGGAGTATCTGGCGTTGCAGGTTCGAAAGGTCTACGCGGTCGCCGTCGGCCAAGGAGATTGTGCCTACTCCGGCGGCGGCAAGATAGTATGCCACAGGCGAGCCGAGGCCTCCTGCCCCTACAATGATCACACGGCTGTTGCGCAGCCGGCGTTGTCCCTCGACGCCGAAGCCGTCGAGCAGCAGCTGGCGGCTGTAGCGCCGTGTCTCATCTTCTGTAAAAGTTGTCATAATATATATGTTTTTTTCCTTCTATCTATCCAAACAACCCTCCCTCGGTGGCGTGCGGATTCTTGTGCAGGTGGGTGTAGGCAAGCGTTGTAACCTCGCGCCCGCGGGGGGTGCGCTTGATGAAGCCTTCCTTGATTAGGAAAGGCTCGTAGACTTCCTCCACGGTTTCCGCGTCCTCGCCGAGGGCGGTGGCGATGGTGGTGAGTCCAACCGGGCCGCCGTTGAACTTGTCGATAATCGTGAGCAGTAGTTTGTTGTCAACCTCGTCGAGTCCGAACTTGTCGATGTTGAGTGCCTCAAGCGCGAATTTGGCGATCTCGGTGTCGATGGCGCCGTTGCCTTTCACCTGGGCAAAGTCGCGCACTCGGCGAAGCAGGGCATGGGCGATACGTGGCGTGCCGCGGCTGCGCATGGCTATCTCGCCGGCGGCTTCCGTTGTGCATCTGACGTTGAGCAGTCGGGCGGAGCGCAGCACGATTGAGCTCAGAACGTCGTGGTCGTAGTATTCTAAATGACATTTGATGCCGAAGCGCGCGCGGAGCGGCGGGGTGAGCAGACCGCTGCGTGTGGTGGCGCCGACAAGGGTGAACGGCGACAGGTTGAGCTGAACGCTTCTCGCGCCGGGACCTTTGTCAATCATAATGTCGATGCGGAAATCCTCCATTGCGGAGTAGAGATATTCTTCGACAACGGGGCTGAGGCGGTGTATCTCGTCGATAAACAGCACGTCGTTCTCCTCGAGCGATGTCAGGATGCCGGCAAGGTCGCCGGGCTTGTCGAGCACGGGGCCTGACGTTACCTTGAAGCCTACGCCGAGCTCGTTTGCCATTATGTTTGACAGGGTGGTCTTGCCAAGACCGGGAGGACCGTAAAGCAACGTGTGGTCGAGCGACTCTCCGCGCATTTTTGCCGCCTTGACAAACACGCGCAGGTTTTCGATGATTTTCTCCTGTCCGTTGAAATCATCGAACGCCAGCGGACGCAGCGCGCGCTCAAATTCATTGTCGCCGTCGGTGCGGCTTGTCCTTATGTCGAAATCTTCACTCATCGTTGGTTTATTACGTTGTAAAGCCGTTGCACTATGGCGTGGTAGTCAATGCCGCGAAGACAGGCATAGTCGCCGCGTTGGCACGGCTTGTTGCCAAACACGGAACATGGACGGCAGGGTAGGTCGGTCTGCACTTCGTTGGCTGGATTCTGATGCCATCCGGTGAATCCGCAATATGGATGTGTGGCGCCCCAGACCGACACCACCGGAAGCTCGACAAGCGAGGCGAGGTGCATGTTGGCGGAGTCCATCGAGAGCATCACGTCGCAGTGGCTCAGCAGCGCAAGCTCTTTGGCAAAGCCGTAGCGCTTGCCGGCAAGCGAGGTGACGTTGTGTGGGTGCTCGCACGCCCATTCTTCGAGGATGTCGCGCTCATAGCCGCCGCCTCCGAAAAGAAACAGGCGTGTCCCGTCGCGCTGCGACAAGGTGTCGACAACGAGCGACATCAGTCCGGGGGGATATATCTTTCCTTCGTGCTTGGCAAACGGGGCGATGGCAATCCAGCGCTCGCCGCCGGATTTGGGTTTCGTGATGTCGGCAAACAGCGTCGTGTCGGCTCCCGTGGGATAGACCGACGTGAATGTCTCGCCGAAGTCGAATCCCATTCGCTTGAATGCGTCGAAGTAGCGTTGACGGGTGGAAATCAGCGGATGCAGATTCTTGCCCGTCTCGCGAGTCAGCTCGCGCTTCTCGCTGCGACCTTTGTCAATGCGGCTCATCGGGATGCCGTGCATACGGCAGTAGACGCCCATGATGTGGGTGCGAATCACGTCGTGAAGGTCGATAAACGCGTCAATGGCGTATTCGCGCCGCAGGTCGCCCATAAGACGCCAGATGCCGTGCGTGCCTTTGTAGCGTTGCTTGACGTCGACTCCTACAACCGTGAGGTTTTGGGGCGGGTTGACAAACAGCGACGACGCTACGGGCTGTGTGGCGATGACAAACCGCACCGTGGGGTATGCCTCGCAGGCGGAGTAGACCACCGGGACGGTCATCGCGACATCACCGAGGGCGGAAAATCGCGCTATGAGTACGTTTTTGTATTCTTTTGTCAATTCTCTCTTCCCGGTTTGATTATTTTTTCTGGGCGTAGAGCACCGGATTGGTGTCTGCGTCGTTGTACATCTTCATCTGGCGGTAGACTTTCATATATTTGCGGCCGGCGGCGATGTCGTCAAGGAGTTGGCCGATGGCGGTTGAGAGGTCTACTTGCTGCTCCAGCAGCACGCGCAGTTTGGCTGTGCACTTGGCTATGTGCTCGGCGGTGGCGTCGGTGCGCTCTGCCTCTTGGCGCATGTGGTAGATTTTCAGTGCGAGAATAGACAGACGGTCGATTGCCCATGCCGGACTTTCGGTGTTGATTGTGGCGCCGTCAAGGGGCTTGACGTTGCTGTAAAGGTCGCGGAAATAGGTGTCGATGTCCTCCACAAGGTCGGTGCGGTCCTGGTTCGACTTGTCGATGCGGCGTTTCAGCGCGAGTGCCTCGACGGGGTCGATGGCTGGGTCGCGGATAATGTCCTCCATGTGCCACTGCACGGCGTCGATCCAGTTCTTTCTGAACAGCACATCGTCGATGGTGCCTGCCTCGTATGGGTTTTCCGGCACTGCGTCGATGTTGTCGAATTTATGATAGTGGAGAGTGGTTTCTCCGAAAATCTTGTTGCATTTCTCTACGAAAGCGTTCATAGCGGTAGGAATTGTAGTTAATACTCTTTTTTCGGCGCATCTGAGATGCAACAACAAAGAAACAAAATATACTTGATTTCGCAAAACTTTAGACAAAAAAACCGCCACTTATTCCAAGTGACGGTCTCTTTTGCTTATGGTGTTTGCGTGTTATTTCAGTTTCGCCTGGATGGCTTTGCTCTCTGCCTCGTAGCCTGGCTTGTTGAGCAGTGCGAACATATTCTTCTTGTAGGCCTCTACTCCCGGCTGGTTGAATGGGTTCACGCCGAGGATGTAGCCGCTGATGCCGCACGCTTTCTCGAAGAAATAGATGATTTCGCCGAGGCAGCGCTCTGTGAGCGAGCCGAGGGTGATGTGGATGTTGGGCACTCCGCCGTCTACGTGGGCGATTACGGTGCCGAGTTCTGCCATCTTGTTCACTTCGTCGATGCGCTTGCCTGCGATGTAGTTGAGTCCGTCAAGGTTGGCGGCGTCGCTCGGAATCACCATTTCGTGCTGTTGCTCGGCTACGGAGATTACGGTCTCGAAGATGGTGCGTTCGCCTTCCTGAATCCACTGACCCATTGAGTGAAGGTCGGTGGAGTTGTCGACAGCGGCTGGGAAGATGCCTTTGTGCTCCTTGCCTTCGCTCTCGCCGTAAAGCTGTTTCCACCATTCGCCGAGGTAGTGGAGTTTTGGATTGTAGTTCACCAGAATCTCCGTCTTCTTGCCTTCGGCATAGAGTGCGTTGCGGGTCTTGGCGTAGAGGTAGGCGGGGTTGCTGTCGTCGGCTGCCGCGGTGGCTGCCTCCATTCCCTTCGCTCCGTCGAGAAGGGCGCGGATGTCGAAGCCTGCAACGGCGATAGGCAGAAGTCCTACCGGTGTGAGAACGGAGAAGCGTCCGCCGACGTTGTCCTCAATTACGTAGGTTGCGTAGCCTTCCTCTGTGGCAAGCGAGCGGAGCGCGCCGCGCTTGGCGTCGGTGACTGCAACGATGTGTTTCGAGGCAAACTCCTTGCCTTCCTGTGCCTCAAGCATTTCCTTGAGGATGCGGAATGCGATTGCCGGCTCGGTCGTTGTGCCTGATTTGGAAATCACGATGATGCCGAACTTCTTGCCTTTCAAGAGGCTTACGAGCTCGTGGGTGTAGTCCTCGCCGATGTTCTGTCCGGCGAAAATCACACGTGCGCCGCTTGCCGGTTTGTAGGCGGCAAACGAGTCGCTGAGGGCTTCAATAACGGCTTTGGCGCCAAGATAGCTGCCGCCGATGCCGATTGCCACTACATATTCGCAGTCGTTGCGGAGGGTGGCGGCGGTCTTTTCGATGTCGGCTACAAGCGATTCCGGTGTTGCACTGGGGAGATGCATCCATCCGAGGAAATCGTTGCCGGCACCTGTGCCTTTTTCGAGTTGTTCAAGTCCGTTGGCAGCTGCGCTGTCGAAAGCGTCAATCTGCGACTTGGTGACAAATTCTGCCACATGCTTGATGCTTAGTTCTAAATTCTTCATAATCAGCGTTATTATTAATCATAGATTGGTTGTCGTTATCTCAATTCAAACGCGAGGCGGTCGATGGCTTTCTGTGCCGGCACTTTCTCATAGAGTATGCTGTAGACACAGTTGAGAATCGGCATGTCGATGCCGTAGCGTTTGTTTATTTCATAGATGCACTTTGTGCCGTAGTATCCTTCTGCAACCATTTCCATCTCCATCATCGCCGCTTTGACAGAATAGCCGCGGCCTATGTAGGCGCCGAAATTGTGGTTGCGGGAGAATTTGGAGTATGCCGTGACGAGAAGGTCGCCAAGATACACGGAGTCGCAGATGTTGCGCTCGCCGGGGCTGGTGGCGGCGAGGAAGCGTTCCATCTCGCGGATGGCGTTGCTTGTGATCATGGCGAGGAAGTTGTCGCCGTTTTTCAAGCCGTAGACTATGCCTCCGCAGATGCCGTAAACGTTTTTAAGCACGGCTCCGTATTCAATGCCGGATACGTCGCCCGACACGATGGTGCGCAACGCTGGACCTTGAAGGCATGGGGCGAATGCGGCGGCAAGCGACGGGTCGAGGCTGCCAACGGTGAGGTAGGAGCGGCGGCCGAGAGCCACTTCTTCT
>ENA-OURN01000738-OURN01000738.1-human-gut-metagenome-genome-assembly--contig:-NODE-738-length-10845-cov-103.224_pt1 | contig 10845 bp, 9 predicted proteins | sample MGYA00242099_ERZ508987 | MGnify/ENA primary metagenome ERZ508987 (study PRJEB26280, sample SAMEA2531405) | human gut metagenome | biome: human gut; feature: human-associated habitat; material: faeces... | reverse complement strand
TACTTTCTTCATAATTCTTTTCTTTTGATTCTATGTCGCGAAGATACAAAAGAATTCGAATAATCGGATACCATTTCATCTTTCTTATATTTTTCGCGCACTTATAAACATTCTCCCTTTGCCAGTAACTTTTTCCAAAACTTTTTCCCCGATTTTCTTGCATGTTTCGAAATATTGTTGTACTTTTGAAGGAGTAAGTGTATTGAAAATGCACTTTTTGTAGCGTAACTATCTGATTATTAGGTGAAACTTATGGAATTGATTAAGGTTATAAACAACGTGTCAGAACGGGTAGTAGATGATTTGAAGTCCAAATTATCTGAAGGATCTCGTGTGTCAATAGCTGCAGCCTCTTTTTCCATCTATGCTTTCGAAGCATTGAAGGAAGAACTGGAGAACGTTGATGAGTTGCGTTTTATCTTCACTTCGCCTACTTTCATCAAGGATAAGGTGAAGAAGGAGAAGCGTGAGTTCTTCATTCCAAAACTCAACCGTGAGCGCAATCTTTATGGCTCCGACTTCGAAATCAAACTCCGTAACAAACTGGAGCAGAAAGCCATCGCCAAGGAATGCGCCAACTGGATAAGACGCAAGGTGAAGTTCAAATCAAATGTGTCACAGGAGTCGATGGTCGGCTTTATTCACGTAAACGGCACTGCCCCTTATGTCTATGCACCCTTCAATGAGTTTACCACCACAGAATTGGGATGCGAGCGGGGGAATAGCTTATATTCCATGATCAATGTGATGCCCTCACCTTTCGCCGAGCAGTATCTGAACGTATTCAATGAACAGTGGAAGAATGGCGATAAGTTCGAGGATGTAACTGCCAAGGTGCTGGAATACATTGAAACCGTTTATCAGGAAAATTCACCCGAGTTTATCTACTTCATTACGCTATATAATATCTTCAGCGAGTTTCTCGATGAAATCAACGAGGATGTTCTTCCTAACGAGAAGACCGGCTTCCGGGAGAGTGTGATTTGGAAAAAGCTTTATAATTTCCAAAAAGATGCTGCCCTGGCTATCATCAATAAACTCGAAAAATACAATGGTTGTATCCTTGCCGATTCTGTGGGTCTGGGTAAAACCTTCACGGCGCTGAGCGTCATCAAGTATTACGAAAACCGCAACAAGTCGGTGCTCGTATTATGCCCTAAGAAGCTCTATGACAACTGGAGCACCTTCAAGACTAATTACAAAAACAACCCTTTGGCGGCCGACCGCCTTCGCTATGATATCCTGTTTCACAGCGATTTAAGCCGAAATAGAGGTATGTCAAACGGAATTGATCTTGAACGAATCAACTGGGGTAACTACGACTTGATAGTCATAGACGAAAGCCACAATTTCCGCAATGGCGGTAATGTGGATGACGAGGATGATGAGGCTGACAACCTGGATATATTGGATGATGGTAAGAAGAAGGAAAACCGCTATCAGCGACTGATGAACAAGGTGATTAGAGCAGGAATCAAGACAAAAGTTCTGATGCTGAGTGCCACTCCTGTCAACAACCGCTTCAACGACCTGAAGAACCAGTTGCAACTGGCATACGAAGGACATGCTGAGCAAATCAATGAGGTTCTTGACATCGACCGCAGCATAGATGATGTGTTCCGTTCTGCACAGTTGGCATACAACCGATGGACCAAGTTGCAGCCCAAAGAGCGCACCACACAACGCCTGCTTGAAGAACTGAACTTCGATTTCTTCGAATTGCTGGATGCGGTTACCATCGCCCGAAGCCGAAGCCACATCGTGAAATACTACGATACAAAGGATATCGGTAAGTTCCCTACCAGATTGGCTCCTATATCCCGCCGCCCAAAGTTGACGGATTTGAGCGATAGTATCTCTTTCAGCGAGATTGCTGAACAGCTGAACAGGCTGAATCTGAGCATCTATACGCCGTCACTCTATATCTTTGATAGCGTGAAGGAGGATTATGAAATCAATATGGAAGGCTCGGGTATCTCTATCGACGGACGCGAGAAAGGTCTCCGCAAGCTGATGGCTACCAACCTGCTCAAACGTCTGGAGAGCAGCGTCAACTCCTTCCGTCTTACCTTGCAGCGCATCCAGGAATATATAGACGAAACGCTGAATACCATTGAAAGCAATGGGCGCAGCGGTTCTGTGGATGTTACCGAGTTTACGGATGATTTGGATAGCACAGATAGCGATAACGACCCATTTGTGGGCAGAAATTCCAAAATCAATCTCCGGGATATTGATGTGATTCGCTGGTCACGTGATCTTCGCAGCGACCAGGAGAATCTTGCCCTGCTTCAGATCATGCTCCAGGATATTTCTCCCGAGCACGACTCCAAGCTGCAGATGCTCATCGAAGATTTGAAGCACAAGTTTGAGCATCCCATCAATCCGGGCAACAGGAAGGTGATTATCTTTACAGCCTTTGCTGATACCGCCAACTATCTGTACGACCAGCTGGCGGCACGCATCAAGGCGGATTGTGGGTTGAATGTGGCGCTTATCACGGGTTCTACGGATGGCAAATGCACCATACCGAAGTTTCCGATGAGTTTCAATAATGTGCTGACCTATTTCTCGCCCGTATCGAAAGACCGGGCTGCTCTCTTCCCGAATGCCACCGAGGAGATTGATGTGCTCATTGCCACCGACTGCATTTCCGAGGGGCAGAACCTGCAGGATTGTGATTTCCTCATCAACTATGATATCCATTGGAATCCAGTGCGCATCATCCAGCGCTTCGGCCGTGTGGATCGTATCGGCAGCAGAAACGATGTCATCCAGCTGGTTAACTATTGGCCGGATATGGAGCTGGACCAGTATATCGAACTGAAAGGTCGTGTGGAAAGCCGTATGAAGGCCACCGTCCTCACTAGTACGGGCGACGACAACCTGTTGTCGCAGAACGAGAAGGGCGACCTGGAATACCGCAAGAACCAGCTCAGGAAGCTTCAGGAAGAAGTGATAGACATAGAGGATATGGATACCGGCATCAACATCATGGATTTGGGTCTGAATGAATTCCGCCTCGACCTGCTGGCATACGTCAAGGAAAATCCGAATGTAGAGCACTCGCCGTTTGGCATGAATGCGGTGGTGGCCAGTTCGGAGAACGCCAAGCCGGGTGTTATCTTCATCCTGAAGAATAGAAACAGGAATATCAATATCGACAGGAAGAACCTGCTGCATCCATTCTATATGGTGTATCTGGGCGAAGATGGTTCCGTCATCTGTGACCACCTGCAGCCTAAGAAACTGCTCGATGTGATGCGCCACGTTTGCCGAGGCAAGAGTCAGCCGGATAAGGAGTTGTGTGCCATCATCAACCGGGAAACGGCTGATGGCCGCCAGATGAGCCATTACAGTGATATGTTGGCGAAGGCGGTTGACAGCATCATTTCTGTGAAGGAAGAGTCGGATATCGACAGCCTGTTCTCCATGGGCGAGACGAGTGCCTTGCTGGGAGATGCCAAGGGGCTGGATGACTTTGAGTTAATAACATTCTTAATTATCAGATAGTATGATAGATTTACATTATCCTCCAACCACGTTTGTTGGCAAGCCCGTACCCAAGAACGCTTTCTACAGGCATCTGGAAGTGAATGCGAAGATGAAGCAGCACTTCGTAGATGATGTGGTGGCCATCAAGTGGCTTTATAAGCTGGCTCCTTCCACCCTCAATGTGGCAGATGGCAAGGAGGTTCACGAGATTGTGGTCTTTTCTGCGCAGCTGAAGTCGCAGGATTGTCCGGATGATGTCTTCCTCTTCATCGATAGGAACATGCCTCGCCACGTGGTGTTTGTCCTGGAATATGAGGGGCAGTATAAGCTGCTGCTCAACTATAAGGAATGGCTGGATGCTGCAGCTGGAACCTTCAGGATAGTGAAGTCTTTCGCTTCGGAATGGCTCCGTGAGGCAGATTTGTCTTTGCCTATCCAGGGGCTTACGATGGATGCCATCTATGAAAATATGGCAGGCGTGATTTCCGGCTATGGAACGAGCCGTAGCGAGGAAACCAAGCGCATGGTGGAGCTGGAGTCCTTGATACAGAAGGGCAGGAAAGAGATTGCAGCCTTACAGAAGCGGGTTCGGACTGAAAGGCAGTTTAACCGGCAGCTGGAGCTGAACAACGAGGCTCGGGCGTTGAAGAAGAAGGTTGCTGAGTGGGAAAAAGAAATGAAGAATAATTTATAAAATATAGATAATATGGATAGACCCAATAGAATGGAATTGCAGTCGGCAGATGGAGCGCAGCTGAATCTGGATGCGCTTTATCAGATTGCGCCTTCGTGCTTTACGGAGGTAGCCGCCCCTGGTACGGGGGGGTAAAACGTGTAATTAATTTTGACGTACTTCGCCAGCTTCTTGGTGACAACGCAGTGGAAGATGCTCCTGAGGCATACGAGTTCAACTGGGTTGGCAAGCAGGCAGCTCGTGCCGAAGTTTTGGAGCCTATTAAGAAGACACTGCGTCCCGTAAAGGAGGATAGTGTGGATTGGGACAACACCCAAAACCTTTATATTGAGGGTGATAACCTCAAAGTGCTTAAACTTCTCCAGAAGTCTTATCTGGGTAAGGTAAAGATGATCTATATTGATCCGCCTTACAATACGGGTAATGACTTTGTTTATCATGATGATTTTGCGATGTCTGCTGATGAGTATGCTGAGGCTTCGGGTTCAGTAGATGAATTGGGTAATAAATATATCAAGAACATGGATTCGAATGGACGTTTTCATTCGGATTGGTGCTCTATGATGTATTCGAGATTGATGGTGGCGAGAACGCTGCTGACTGAGGATGGTGTGATTTTTATCTCGATTGATGATAATGAGGTTGAGAATCTGAGGAAGATTTGTGATCAAATATTTGGGGAAGAAAATTTCATTTCTCAAATTTGTTGGAGAAGAACAGATAATCAACCTAATATAGGGTATTTTGCTCGTGTAAAAGAGTATATATTGTTATATTCTAAGCATAAGACTTTTTCTTTAGGTCGATTACCATTATCTGAAAAAGCAAAAGCTGAATATAGGTATAAAGATGCTAAAGGAATGTTTAGAAGAGCAATACTTTTGGATAAAACTCGTGGCCGTAAGTTTTATTCAAAAAAGACGAAACTAGGAACAATTCTAAATGGTCCTTGGATGGTATCCGAAGAAGTATTTGATAAAATGGACGCAAATGGTGATATCTATTGGACTGAGAGTGGTGATGGACAACCATATGGAAAAATCTATTTGTCAGAGAGCAAAGGACAAATTCCATGCGACTTTTGGGGTATAGAATTTGGAACCAATCAGAGGGGAAGTTTGGAAGTTGAAAAGTTATTTGGTAAAAGATTATTCGATTTTCCTAAGCCAATGACATTATTGTATAATTTGTGTATGATTGGATCTGGAAAGGATTCCATCATTCTCGACTTCTTCTCCGGTTCTGGTACCACTGCTCATGCTGTGATGCAGCTCAATGCCGAAGATGGAGGCAACCGTAAATTCATTATGGTTCAGCTTCCTGAAGAAACTCCGGAAGATAGCGAGGCAAGAAAGGCTGGCTATAATACCATCCCAGAAATCGCCAGGGAGCGTATCCGCCGTGCCGGCAAGAAAATCAAGGAGGAATCTCCTCTTACCACTGCCGACCTCGATACCGGTTTCCGTGTCTTCCGTCTCGACGAAGGCAATTACGAGGATGTAAATCGTTCTCCAAAGGAATTCAAGCAAGACCAGCTCGATCTGTTTCTGAACAACATCAAGACCGACCGAAACGACCTCGACCTGCTCTTTGGATGCATGCTCGACTGGGGTGTTCAGCTCTCTCTGCCTATGACCCAGGAAGTGGTGGATGGCAAGACCATCTATACCGTGAACGACGGCGACCTGGTGGCCTGCTTCGCCGAGAACGTATCAGAAGACGTAGTAAAAGCCATGGCAGAAAAGATGCCTTTGCGTGTCATTTTCCGTGACAGCTGCTTTGCCCAGGATGCCGACAAGATTAATATCTACGAAACCTTCAAGCAGAAGCTGGATTGGAGCGACCAGGAAGTAGTGAAGAATATTAGAGTGATTTAAGCCTATGAAACTCAGATATAAACATCAACGCTTCCAAACCGAAGCGGCGCTGGCTGTGGCTAATGCCTTTACGGGTCAGCCCAAAAGCGACGGACAGAGCGACCATATCGTGGACCAGGGAGTTAATCAAAACCTCTATGTGATAAAAGGCTTTGGCAACAAGAACGTCATCCTCGCACCGGAAGCCGTCTGCGAGAATGTAAGAGCTATACAGACAGAACAGGGCCTGAAACCTGTAGAACAGCTGCAGCAGCTGCAAGGCGTAGGTACCGCCCTCACCATCGAAATGGAGACGGGTACGGGTAAGACCTATACCTACATCAAGACCATGTATGAACTGAATGCCCGCTATGGCTGGACCAAGTTTGTGGTGGTGGTACCAAGCATCGCCATCCGAGAAGGCGTATTGAAGAGCTTTGAGAGCATGCAGGAGCATTTTGCCCAGGAATACGGCAAGCGCATGCAATACTTTATGTATAACTCCAAGCAGCTCAGCAAGATAGATGCATTTGCCAGCGATGCAGGCATGCACGTGATGATTATCAATACCCAGGCATTCAACGCATCTATGGATGAGGAGAAGGCAACCGATAAGATGGAGAAAGGCAAGTTGAAGAAAGCTGATAAGGCAGCCCGCATCATCTTCGAACGACGTGATGAGTTCGGCTCCCGCCGTCCTATCGACGTGCTGGCACAGACCCATCCTATCATGATTATCGATGAACCTCAGTCGGTGCTGGGTGTGGACAAGAAGAACAAGACCCGTATGGGTATTGCCATGTTCAAGCCCCTCTTTACCCTTCTGTATAGCGCCACCCACCGCAAGGGTGATATATATAATATGGTGTATAAGCTGGATGCCATCGATGCCTACAACCAGAAACTGGTGAAGAAGATTGAGGTGAAGGGTATCAGACAGATAGGCAGTACCGCCACCAACGGCTACGTCTATCTGGAGGAAATCGTCATCGGCAAGGGCAATCCACAGGCTCGCATCAGCTTCGACATCAAGACGCAGACCGGAACAAAACAGGTAAGCAAACTCGTGGATGAACGCTTCAACCTGAAGGAGCAGAGTGGCGGACTTGCCGAGTATGACAACAATTTCATCGTAGAACGCATAGACGGCAGGCAGGGAATCGTCCGCTTCCTCAACGGCTTGACTCTGCATGAAGGCGATGCCGTGGGCAGCGTGAACGAAGACTATATCCGTCGTATTCAGATTCGTGAAACCATCCGCACCCATCTGGAGCGTGAGCGCCAGCTGTTCAGTCAGCATATCAAGGTGCTCAGTCTGTTCTTCATCGACCATGTGGATAGCTATCGCCTCTATGAAGGCGAGGATAGCAAGGGTAAGTTTGCCAAGATGTTTGAGGAAGAATATAACCGAGTGCTTTCAGAAATGCTGCCATCGTTTACGGATGAAGCCTATCTGCGCTATCTTTCAGACCCTCGCAATGCGGCATCCAAGGTGCATCAGGGCTACTTCTCTATGGATAAGAAGGGCAAGGCGGTGGAATCGAAGGAAAAGCAGGGAGAGAACGAAGAGCGTGCCTTCGACCTGATCATGAAGGATAAGGAGCGCCTGCTTTCGCTCAGTGAGCCAGTACGCTTCATCTTCTCGCACTCCGCCTTGAAGGAAGGTTGGGACAATCCTAACGTGTTTCAGATCTGCACCTTGAAGAACTCGGACAATGAGACCAAGAAGCGCCAGGAAGTGGGACGAGGAATGCGCCTTTGCGTGAACCAGAAGGGTGAACGCCAGGATGCAGATGTATTGGGCGACCATGTGTTTGATACCAATATCCTCACCGTGATAGCCAGCGAGAGCTATGATGATTTCGCAAAGAAACTGCAGACGGAAATGGCTGAAGCCTGTGCCGACCGACCAATCGTTATCACCGCCCATCTTTTCGAGGGCAGGTCATATACGATGGCAGATGGAACCAATGGCAAGTTTGATATCAATCAGGCAAGAGTTATCTATAATGCCCTCATCCGTAAAGATTATGTGGATGATAACGGTGCTTTGACTGCTCAGTATTTTGAGGATAAGCGCAATGACAGGCTTGATTTTGAGAAGGCTAACGATTGGAGGGAGGGCATTATAGCAGCCCTCGATACCGTCTTTGATCCTGCGGCTGTAAGACCGGAGAATGGAAGAAAGCCTAAGCTTGCCAAGTTGCAGAAGGACAATTTTGCCAAGAAGGAGTTCCAGAATCTCTGGAAGCGCATCAACCGCCGCACCTACTATCAGGTAAGCTTTGAAACTTCTGGTCTTGTGAAGAAAGCCATCGAGGAACTTGATGAAAAGTTGAGGGTTACGGAAATCCGCATAGTGGTAGAAGGCGGTTCGATGGATGAAATCAGAGACAAGGAGTCGCTTGAAGCGGGCGTGGCCATGAATCAGGGCGATGTCCGGACCATCCATGTAACGGAAGCAGTGGGCAAGGAAGTGACATACGACCTGATAGGTCAGCTGGTAACTGCTACGGGGTTGACGAGAAAGACCATCGTGGAAATTCTGAAGGGTATCAAGCCGGAAACATTCAGCATGTTCAAGATGAATCCTGAGGAATTTATCATCAAGACCGGTCTGATTATCAACGACTGCAAGGCTTCTGCTGTTATCCAGTGCATCACATATAAGAAACTGAATGATGAGTTCTCTACCGACATCTTTACGGTGGATGCTCTGCGAGGCAAGTTGGGCATCAATGCCATTGAGTCAAAGAAATCGCTCTACGACCTGGTAGTGCTCGACAGCATGGGTGTAGAAAAGAACTTTGCCGAGTCTCTGGAACGTGAAGATGACGTGGTAGTTTATACCAAACTGCCTCGTGGTTTCTACATCAACACGCCTATGGGCAAATACAATCCCGACTGGGCTGTGGCATTCCGTGAAGGCAGCGTGAAGCATGTGTATTTTGTGGCAGAAACCAAGGGTAATGATCTCCAGGGTTCACATCTACGCGGTATCGAGGGAAGCAAGATAGCGTGTGCCCGCAAGCATTTTGCTGCCATCAGCGAGAATGGTTACATTTATGATGTTGTCACAGACTATCAGGCATTGTATGATGCAGTGACGAAATAAGGATTGTGCAGAGCGATGCACCTACCGTAAATTTATAAAAGTAAGGGGAAGAAGGCGAGTAACGTAAATTGCTCACTTTTTCCCTTTTTTTGTATACTTTTCTGAGAATCATTAAAAAAGTAGTACTCTTTTTACGTCCTAAGGGGACGTAAAACGCTTGCGGGTTCCAACGATTATTGTTAATTTTACACGAACAAAATAAAATTAGCAATGGTTGAAGAAGCAAAAGAAATAGAAAATTCAGAATCTCCGGCTGTTAGATTGGTGAGATTATCATATATAGAGAGGATTGGATCTCTTCTCAGTATCATGATTGGTGAGGATATTTCTCCTCGAAAATCAATCGTGAAGGAGTTTCATGTCTCTTATGATACGATTCGAAAGTTCCTAAATTTCGATTCTAAAATAAAGTTTGATACCATTGCAAAATTTTGCCACATTATAGGTCATTATCTTCATGTTGAATATGAGGCTGTCGACAACTACAAATCTAAAAAACATATCACAGATAGAGACGAAAGACTTGCACTCATAAAAAATCTGAAAAGACAATATGAAGAAATCTTTGGGGCAAGGGCAGAAGTGGTTAAAGACCTGAATAAGAAGAAAATTGATTTGCGTAAATTCGTAACGCAAGGAATAAAATAAATATAACTGGGCAGAAGAGATTATGTCGTCTGACACCAGTAGAGAGTAATAAGTTCTTATAAATAACAACAACTTAACCAGTGTAAAAATGAAAGATACAACATGAAATTTAGGGGAGACATTCCTCATACTGCTCTGCAGCTCAATGTCTCCGAAGTAAGGATTCACCCTGGAAAACTTTCAGGGGCCACCTCTTCTTCCAAGATTGAGGAAGTAAATTTAGTCTATCTTAAAAGGTGAAGATATATGATTAAACTTATCGTAAAACTGAAGATTGCCCTGGCTGTGTTGGGAATCATCAGTATGAGTGTTGATATCGTAGTTAACCTGAAAGGCGTTCGCGTGTTTGAGGGTACTACAAGTATTGATAACCTTATAAGTCTTTTTGAATCATGAAAGTCAGTTGCATACTAAATTTTAATGGAGATATCCATGTGGGAGGTGTGAATCTTGGCAATGTCGTGAACTTCAATCCTTCGCATGATGCCGCAAGAGAGAGGTATAAGGGAGATGATTTTTCTAATTCCGATGTGACGGAAGCTGACTTTGAAGATGATGATGAAGAGGACAAAGGAAATAAAAAGAAAGCATCTGGCATAACCAAGTTATTCTTACCTCATAAACGTAATATTCCTAAAGAATTGAAAGGTGAAAAAGCACAACAGATTCTGAAGAGTTTGTATGAGTATGGGATTTTGGATGAAAACTTCCAGCCTGTCAATCTTTCTGGCTACCAGAAAGGTTATCTTGCCTATAAGTTATCCATCAAACTGCATATTACCAAGCTATGGAAAGTATTCTCACAGTTATGGGATATGAACCCTGCTGTGCTCAGAACCCGCTACAATGAAGCTATCTCAATGCCTTCTATGGGTGAATTTGGAGATAAAATCAATAAATATATAGGTTAAATGACCGTTTTTTGCAAGTAGTACTAGTACGACAGTACTGGTACGTACTAGTTTTTTGTCGCAGAATCGCCGTACCTTTGCCCCCGGAATTCAGAACCGATATGGTCTGGGTTTCGGGGGCTTTTG
>ENA-OURN01000730-OURN01000730.1-human-gut-metagenome-genome-assembly--contig:-NODE-730-length-10971-cov-2.7598_pt1 | contig 10971 bp, 6 predicted proteins | sample MGYA00242099_ERZ508987 | MGnify/ENA primary metagenome ERZ508987 (study PRJEB26280, sample SAMEA2531405) | human gut metagenome | biome: human gut; feature: human-associated habitat; material: faeces... | reverse complement strand
TTACTTTGGCCTCAGCCTTTTTGACTTCTCCCTGCACTGCGACACCTTCATAGTAAACAGTTGCATTGAACCGATGAGGAAGAAAAAGATGCTGAAAATACTGGAAACTGATTTCAAAAATCTATTTCTAAAGAGTGAAAAAGCACGTATTAAAAAGAAAAGTAGTACTTTTGAGCAAAGAATCAGTGGCAAAGGATTTGGAAAGACGGTATTCACCTTGTCCGGCTTCGTAAACGGACAGGCGGAGAAAGTACAAATCAAGCATCCGCTGCTACGGTTAAGAATCCAATTGGACAAACTGAACATAAACAACCCTTGAAATGCTGCTGGAGAACTTTTATAAAATCATTCATATAAAGGAAAGAGAAGACGGAAAACAGGCAATAGAGATAGAGCTGAATCCCGGCCATATGCTCTATCAAGGTCATTTCCCCGGACAGCCGGTGGTTCCGGGCGTCTGTACCTTACAGATAATAAAAGAAAGTGCCGAACAGATCGCCAACCAACCTTTGCAGTATGTACAGATTGCTTCTTCCAAATTCCTGTCTGCCATCAACCCGCTGGAAACTCCGCTACTACAGCTGTTTATCCGATTAGAAAAAACCTTTTCAAGTTGCAGGCAGAAGGCATTTGTAATGGAAAAGAATTTATCAAATTGAAAGCAGTACTGATGGCAAGTAAGTATCAATGAAGCAAGTCCTTCTGTTAAATATCCATAATAGCAAGAACAATAAGTCCATTTATAGTTGTCAACACCCATTAAACATCTTATATTCAGACAATTATAAATATGACACCTATGAAAACAAAATTCACAATGATTATGGCTGGTATTGCAACATTTGCAATAAGCTTGAACCTCCACTCTTCTAATGAGGAAGTAGTGTTTGGAGCACCTGCCGTGCAAATGCCACGAGGGGGACCAAAGTACTGTGCTTTCGAAACTGAATGGGAAAATTGCAAAATGGCTGCTACAGGCACAGTGTGTATCAGTGAAGATGGTAAATGCGGCACCGGAGTAGAGGTAGGTGCCCCCGGTGAAGGTTCAGGAGAAGGTGGGAATCATGGTGCTCCTACCAATTAACAACCAACAATTTATGTGGCCGGTTAGAAATCCGGTCACATAAATTACAAATATCATAAAACCGAAAATATTATGAATCGAACACTCCTTTTTATATCACTCTTTTCTATATTTACCCTCGTATCTTGCCAGTCCTCCCCAAAAAACGAAGCTGGCAAACAGAACGAAGTAGAACTGGTAGCAGAAAAACAGCTGACTTTCCCTTTAGACGAACAGACCTATTACTTAAGCAAATCCATGTTCCAATTCGAAGAAAACGGGAAAGAATACCTTCACTTTGAGAATACACAAAAATCATTATATGACATTGTCATTTTTGATATAGAGAATCAACAGATAGCCAAACGGATACCTCTTCACAAGACAGGTCCCAACGGGCTACCAGCTGTATTCGGCAGTAGACCTTCCCCCGATTCTCAATATATATTAGTTGCACAGAATAATATCAGTCGGCTCAGTTCCATAAACTCTCAAGGGGAAATAATACGAAACTATAATTTCCAAACTCCTGAAGGCAGATTTACACCCTTGTCTTTTGGCAGTTACTACAATGCACCTGCTTTTATCAAAGACTCATGCATATTTCTACGCCAAGAAATTTTAAAACCCGATATGAAAAAGGAAGACTGGCCTAGAACCCATATGTTCGCCTCACAGGATCTGAGAACAGGAGAAGTTAAATGGATTCCTATTTTCTATCCACCCATCTTTAAAGAGGAATATGACAATATCGCAGGAGGATACGGTTTTAGTTATGATTACAACTACAAAGAGAGCCGTTTGGTCTGTGGATTTTTCAGATATGACAGCCTGATGGTTACAGATGACTTGAAACATATCCGATGGTATAACGCCAAAAGCAGATATCTGAAAAGCATGAAGCCCAAACTGGGTAATTCTATGGAAGGCATTAATGCTATTATAAAACTCAATGAAAATCCTAGATATTGGCATATCATGTATGACAAATACCGCAATGTGTACTACCGTTTTGCCGAAATGCCTTACAAACTGGCTCCCAACGAAAGCCCCTATGACGAACCCAAAGGAAAGGAGTTCTCCGTCATTGTACTGAACGCGGATTTTGAAATCATCGGAGAAACAAAATTCCCCGGAAAGAAATATTTCTATAAAATGAGTTTTGTGGGAAGGGAAGGACTGTATATATCCGAGAACAATCTGGAAAATCCGCAATTCGACGAGAACAAGTTGGTGTTTACCTGCTTTAAAATTAAAAATGCATCTCCAAATAAATAATTAACGCCAGAATGCCCGCATCCGAAAATATACTATCTTTGTCACCCATTAGAAACCACATAAGTTCAGGTACGAAAACATTCATCCCAAACGTATCTGAATAGTTTGACTGAAAAACAAGATGAGTACAAACACAACATCGGTTTGGCGGAAGAAACTAAAGGAACTGGAGATTGTCGTCGTTATTCCCACCTACAACAACGGGAAGACACTGGCGGCAGTCATTGAGGAGGTATGCAGGTATGCAGACGATATCATTGTCGTCAATGACGGCTCTACGGATGATACGGCCAACATTCTGGAACAATATCCGGCTATCCGCACCATTACCCATCCTGTCAATAAAGGAAAAGGAACCGCTTTAAAGCACGGTCTTTCCCAAGCAAAAAAAGAAGGTTTCCGCTATGCCATCACCATCGATTCGGACGGACAGCATTTCGCTTCCGATATTCCCTGTTTTATCGAAGCCATTGAAAAAGAGCCCGACACGCTGCTGGTAGGCGCCCGAAACTTAGCCTCCGACAATATGCCGGGCAAGAATACCTTTGCCAATAAATTCTCTAATTTCTGGTTCAGACTGGAAACCGGGCTGAAACTGGAAGATACACAATCGGGATACCGCCTTTACCCTCTGCGCAAAATGAATGTGCAAAGCTGCTGGTACACCGCCAAATACGAATTTGAGTTGGAAGCCATCGTCTTTGCCGCATGGGGAGATGTAGCGGTGAAGAACATTCCCATCCACGTGTATTATCCCCCGCAAGCAGAACGGGTATCCCATTTCCGGCCGTTCCGGGATTTTACCCGTATCAGTGTGCTGAACACGGTGCTGGTGCTGATTACCTGCCTTTGGATTGTTCCCCGTAACCTGCTCCGCAAACTGTCATGGAGCAACTGCAAGCGATTCTTCACCGACCATGTGCTGAATACACGGGAATCCAACCTGAAGATTGTACTCGCCATCATGCTGGGGATTTTTATGGGTATCGTTCCGTTATGGGGTTATCAGATGCTGATCACCCTCTTTCTTGCGCATCTGTTCAGACTGAATAAAGTGATTGCCCTTGTCGCCGCCAATATCAGTATTCCACCCATGATTCCCCTATTGCTGTACGGCAGTTACCGGACAGGCTGCATGGTACTGGGTAATCCTCCCGATTTGCATCTCGGAGACCTTTCTCTTGAAAATGTCAAATCAGTTTTAGAGCAATATTTAATAGGAAGCATTATCTTTGCAATGGCTTGCAGTCTGCTGTCTGGAGTAATCTCCACCGTGTTGCTGGCTATATGTAGGAGAAAAAACGGATATGACTAAATTCTTTGTTGGATTATATAACTATTTTGAAAGGCATAAAGTCTTGTTTTACCTGTCCCTCAGCGTATGCATCCTCTTTATGGCCCTTTTTGCCGCCCAAGTCAGATTCGAGGAAAACGTAACCAGTTTCTTTCCGGATACCAAGGACTCCCAAAATGCCATCAACGTATTTGAAAATCTGAAGATAAAGGATAAAATTATGATCATGCTGTCCGGCAAGGACGGTGTGGCGGATGCGGATTCCCTGATTGAAGCTGCCGAAACCATTAAACAGGATTTACAGCAACAAGCGGAAGGAACCCTGATTAAAGAGATCTTCTCAAAAGCCGACGAAAACCTGATCAACAGTGTCGGAGATTTTGTTTACGACAACCTGCCCCTGTTCCTTTCCGACGAGGCCTACCAACGGCTGGACACCTTGCTTACCGCCGGAAACATTGCCGCCCTGATGCAGAAGAACTATTCCAACCTGATATCTCCGGCAGGATTCGCCTTGAAGAACTACATTATGCGGGACCCGTTGGGACTGGGCAGCCAGACGCTGAAACATCTGCAAGACTTCCAGTTGGAAGCTAATTACGAACTGATTAATGAACATATCTTCTCACGGGACGGTTCCACCCTGCTGATGTTCATCACCCCGGTATTCAACACCGGAAGCACGGGCAAAAATGACAAACTCATCCGGCTGATTGAGCTGCAAAAAGCGGAAAAGGAACATCCCCAACTGGTTGCCGAATATTTCGGAGGTCCTTCCGTTGGAGTATACAATGCACGACAGATAAAGAAAGATACACTTGTTACTTCTTCCATCGCGCTGATTATCATTATTGCCTTCATATCTCTGGTATTCAAGCATAAGAAATCCATTCCGCTTATCATCACCCCGGTGCTGTTCGGAGCTTTATTCGCCTTATGCCTCATCTACTTTATCAAAGGCGGCATTTCAGCCATTGCCGTAGGTGCGGGCTCCGCCGTAATGGGCATTGCCTTGAGCTACTCCATACACATGCTGGCGCATCAGAATCATGTATCATCGGTACAACAATTAATCAGAGAAATCGCCTATCCGCTTACCGTAGGCAGTTTTACCACCATCGGCGCCTTTTTCGGCCTCATCTTTACCAGTTCCAACCTGCTACGGGATTTCGGTCTGTTCGCCTCGCTTGCCTTGATAGGAACCACGCTGTTTTGCCTGGTCTATCTGCCGCATTTCCTGAAAGGGCAGGCACATGTAAAACAAGGGGCAGTACTACGCTTTATTGAGAAACTGAACGCTTATCCATACGAAAAGAACAAAGGATTGGTAGGGGGCATCCTCGTGCTGACCCTAGTATGTCTTTACACCTCGCAGAACGTGCGTTTCAACGAGGATATGATGAGTCTGAACTATGAGCCTGCCCACTTGAAACAATCGGAAAACAAGCTGGCCGAACTCTTTGACAAGAAAGAAAAGACTGTTCTCTTTGTCAGTACAGGCAAAGATATGGGAGACGCTACCGGACAATACGCCGAAACGAACCGTCTGCTCTCCCAACTGAAAGAAGAGGGAAAAATAAAAGATTACGCCTCTGCCGGACAGTTTCTGATACCGGAAGAGGTGCAGGAAGCACGGTTGAAACAATGGCACAACTACTGGACTCCGGAAAAGAAAGCCCGGTTACGCGAAACCATCCGGACAGAGGCTGCCCGTTATCATTTTCGTGAACATGCATTCGAGCCGTTTTTCCAATGGCTCGACCGTCCGTTCCAGCCTTTGGACTACCAGAATGAAATCACTACCCGGCTTCTGAACGAATGGCAGACTTCCGCCGATTCCCTGACCATGCTGATTACTCAGGTACGGATGAACGAAACCGACAAGGAAGCGGTGTACCCCCTTTTCCAACCAAAAGAGAAGGTGGTTATCTTCGACCGCGGCTATTTCGCCAGCCAATGGGTATCAGCCGTCAATCAGGATTTCTATCTGATTCTTTATATCTCCTCTTTTCTGATTTTCTTTGCCTTATGGATCTCCTACGGACGCATAGAACTGACTCTGATGAGTTTCCTGCCGATGCTGGTCAGCTGGATTATCATTGTGGGGTTAATGGGCATGCTGGGTATTGAATTCAATATCATCAACATCATTCTGTCCACCTTTATTTTTGGAATCGGGGATGATTTCAGCATCTTCATTATGGACGGATTGCAGAATAAGTACCGCACAGGACGGCAGTTGCTGAACTCGCACAAAACAGCCATCTTCTTCTCCGCTTTCACCACCGTGATAGGTATGGGTACGTTGGTCTTCGCACGCCATCCGGCATTGCAGTCCATTTCCCTCATCTCCATTTTGGGAATGATTGCCGTCGTACTGGTAGCCTACACGCTGCAACCCATTCTTTTCCGGTTCTTCATCACAGCACCCGCTTCCAAAGGGTTGCCTCCTTATACATTGACAGGACTGGCAAGAACCGGCGGCCTGTTCCTGCTGTTCTTTATCGGATGCCTGTTCCTGCGCTTGCTGATAGCTGTCATGACCTTGCTTCCTATCCGCAAAGCCTATAAGAAACAAGTACTTTGCCAACTGATACATGTCACCTGCAAAGGCCTGATCCATATAGCCACATTTGTACATAAAGAAAAGATAAACCGGACAGGAGAAACGTTTAAAAAGCCTGCCATCCTGATAGCCAATCATCAGTCTTTCATCGATATACTGGTATTATTGGCACTGACTCCCAAACTGGTCATGGTTACCAATCACTGGGTATGGCACTCTCCTTTCTTCGGAGCCATTATCCGCTATGCCGATTTCTATTACGTAGGAGACGGTTACGAGCTTTACGTGGAACGGATGCGCCAAAAGGTGAAAGAAGGATATTCCATCGCCATTTTCCCCGAAGGAACACGTACCTACGACGGACGGATGAAGCGTTTCCATAAAGGAGCTTTCTATCTGTCGGAAAAACTGCAACTGGATATCATTCCGGTCATCCTTTACGGCAACTGCAAGATCATAGCCAAGGCACAGCCGTTCAATGTACGGAAAGGCATCATGCTGACAGAGATTCTGCCGCGTATCCCGGCCAACGATGCTACGTACGGAACCACTTATCAGGAACGTACCAAAAGCATCTCCGCACGGATGAAAAAAGAATATGCCCGTATCTGCCGGGAGCAAAGCACAACGGATAATCCCGTCTTTTACGAGAACCTGATACAGAACTATATCTATAAAGGACCGGTAGAAGAATGGTATATACGCATCAAGGTGAAAATGGAGGATAACTACCGGTTATTCAACCGGCTGGTTCCCGTCAAAGGACAGATTACTGATATCGGCTGCGGATTCGGACCGCTTTGCTATATGCTTTCCCAACTTTCCGAGGAACGGGAGATTACAGGGATTGATTATGATGAGGACAAGATAGCAGTGGCGCAACAGGGTTGGCTCCGCACTCCCCACCTGCAATTCGTATGTGCCAACGCCTTGGAGTATCCTTTACCGGAAAGTGACGTATTCATACTGAATGACGTGCTTCATTATATGAGTTATGAGCATCAACGAACTTTATTACTCAGATGCGTGGAACAGTTGCGTCCGGGAGGGAAGCTGATTGTGCGGGACGGCAATGCCGCCAATACAGGAAAACACCGGCTGACCCGTTTCACCGAACTGCTGTCTACCGGCATTTTCAACTTTAACAAGACGACAGAACAACTGTGTTTCACATCCGAAGAACAAATAAGAAGTATCGCACAAGCATGTGGGATGCAGTTGGAAATTTTACCTAACGACAGATATACTTCGAATACGATTTATATCTTCCAAAAAAACGAACCGGAGCATGAGTAAGTACGATATCATCATCATAGGCAGCGGACTGGGCGGTCTGGAATGCGGAGCCATCTTAAGCAAAGAGGGCTATCACGTCTGTGTGCTGGAGAAAAATGAACTGTTTGGCGGCTGCTTCCAGACTTACCAACGCGGCGGGCACCGGATGGATACCGGCATTCACTATATCGGCAGTCTGGATGAAGGACAAATCATGAATCAGTATTTCCGCTATTTCGGGATCATGGACAAGCTGTCTATCCAACGGATGGATGAAGAAGGGTTCGACCGGATTTATTATAAGAACGCCATTTATGATTATGCCATGGGGCATGAACGGTTCATGGAAACCCTGTGCCACTCATTCCCCCATGAACGGGAGAACTTAAAACGGTATGTGGCAGCTATCCGGTCGGTGGGAGACCTGATCAGCACAGACCACCTGAAAAAAGGCCGCCTGTCCCAAGAAGGCATGGATTTCTTTGCCACCTCGGCAGCCGGGATGATAGCATCCGTTACCACGAACAGGGATTTACAGAATGTACTTGCCGCAACCTCCCTGCTCTATGGCGGGATCAAAAATAAATCCACCTTCTATGAGCACGCCATGATTAACAACTCTTATCTGGAGAGCGCCTATCGTTTCACGGAAGGAAGTATGCAAGTCAGTCTGGAATTAATCCATATCATACGTGCCAACGGCGGTACGGTGCTGAACCGGAAAGAAGTGACCCGTATCCTTGTCAAGGATGAAGCCATACAAGGAGTGGAAGTGAACCATGAAGAGATACTGGAAAGTACCTACGTCATATCCAACCTGCATCCGCAACTCACCTTATCCCTGCTGGATAAGAACCATTCCATCAAACCGGCTTTTGTGTCTCGCATCAAGTCACTGGAAAACAGTTACGGGATATTCACGCTCAATCTGATGATGAAAAAAGACTGTTGCCCCTATCAGAACCATAATATATACCTGCACGGCAATGAGGATATATGGTATGACAAAGAGATGCACAAAGGGAATACCCCCAGTTGCATGATCTCCATGCAAGTACCCCGCGGCAACAGCAAATTCACAGAGGTGGTTTCCATACTGACCCCCATGTATATGGATGAGGTCAGCAAATGGACGGATACGACCCCCGAACACCGTGGCGAGGCATACCGCCAGTTCAAAGAAGAAAAGACGGAACAGATCTTGCAGCTCCTGAGGCGGTTCGGATTTCACTGGAATCATTACATTGAAAAGATCCATACCACGACTCCGCTGAGCTATCGGGACTATACCGGAACCATAGACGGTTCGGCATACGGCATTGTCAAAAACTACCAGTATCCGCAAATCAGTTTTGTTTCCACACGCACCAAACTGAAGAATCTGTTCCTCACGGGGCAGAATCTGAATGTACACGGCGCTTTGGGCGTGACGCTGACAGCCATGCTCACTTGTTCGGAATTTGTAGGTCAGGAATATTTAGCAAAGAAAGTAGGCAATGCATAAGATTCTGAAGAAAACCATAAAGTACGGGGGGATGGCCCTGTTGATTCTGATAGCGGCGATCATGATAGGCATGAGTTATCTCTATCTATCTGCCGATATGATGACTCCGCAATTTGCGTCTACCCCTGAAACGGATCGTGTGATACGGAAAGACAGTCTCCGGCAGTATGGCGGAAACTACCTGCGGCACAGTGAGAGCGGACTTTGGGAACTGAAAGTCAGCGGACCTGCCTACGAAAGAGGCAAAGCCATCGGCCAACTGACTTCCGACTTACTTTATTTTCAGGAAAAAGTATTTGTGGATCAGATAAAAGAGATAGTCCCCTCTGAAAGTTATCTTAAATTCCTCCGTTTCTTCATTGTCCTTTTCAACCGGAATCTGGGGAAAAATGTGCCGGAAGAGTACCGGGACGAGATTTATGGCATCTCCCTCTCCTGCACCCATGAGTATGATTTCATCGGCACCCCCTACGAGCGTCAGTTGAATTACCACTCCGCCCACGACTTGGGACATGCCATGCAGGACTATATGCTGGTAGGATGCAGTTCATTTGCCTGCTGGGGTGAGAACAGTGCCGATTCTTCCCTTATCATCGGCCGTAATTTCGATTTCTACATGGGTGACGCCTTTGCACGCAACAAGCTCGTTTCGTTTTACCAACCCGAAAACGGATATCGCTTCGCATCCGTGGGATGGGCCGGAATGACCGGTGTCCTTTCCGGCATGAATGAAACGGGGCTGACTGTCACCATCAATGCCGCCAAATCGGATCTGCCTGCCGCATCCGCCACCCCTATTTCCATTCTGACCAGGGAAATATTGCAATATGCTTCTACCATTGAGGAAGCATACGCTATCGCCCGGAAACGGAAAACATTTGTCTCGGAGTCCATACTGGTGGGTTCGGCCAAGGACGGCAGAGCCGCAATTATCGAGAAATCGCCGGAGAAAATAGCCTTATTCACAGGAAACGGGCAGCAGATCATCTGTACCAACCACTACCAGTCGGAAACCTTCGGCCATGACAAACGGAACCTAGAAAACATAGAAACTTCGGACAGCCCCTACCGCTTTGCCCGCTTGCAGGAACTGCTGAAAGAAAACGCACCGATAGATGCCCCCAAAGCCGCCTCTATCCTGCGCAACCGGAAAGGAGTGGGAGAAGCGGAACTGGGCCTTGCCAATGAAATGGCCATCAACCAGTTCATCGCCCATCACTCCGTCATTTTCCAATCCGAGAAAAAACGGATGTGGGTATCCACCGCTCCCTGGCAATGCGGCAAGTACGTGGCATACGACCTGAACAGGATTTTCAGCGACTCCATCGATTTCAACCATGAAATCTATACCGAAAACCTGACAGTGCCTGCGGACTCCTTCCTGCAACAACAGGAATACCAACAGCTGATGACTTACAAAAGACTGGCTCCTGTACTACGGAAGCAGATTAAAAAGAAAGAACGGCTGGACGAACAGACCCTGCATGCCTTCCAACATGCCAACCCTCATTTCTTTTATGTGTACGAGTTGCTGGGAGATTACTATCATGCCACAGGACAGCAGGACAAAGCCCTGCGCAATTGGAAGAAAGCCCTCTTGCTTCCTATCCCCAAGCGAAGTGAATCAGAACGTATAGAACATAAAATAAACAACTAAAATGAATAAGAATCCGGAAATACAATTCCGCTCCCCTGAAGAAATCAAAGCCTATCAGGAAAGCCGGCTAGCTGAGGAACTGCTTTATTTGCAGAATCATTCACGATTCTACCAACGTCTGTTCCAAGCACATCACATCGATATACAACAGATAAAAACCATAGAAGACTTGCAACAAATACCTGTCACGACCAAGACAGACCTGCAACTTCATAATGAAGATTTTATTTGCGTGAGCCGCGATGAAATTATTGACTATGTCACCACTTCGGGAACCTTGGGCGACCCCGTCACTTTCGTATTGACTTCCGAGGACCTTGACCGGCTGGCCTAC
>ENA-OURN01000721-OURN01000721.1-human-gut-metagenome-genome-assembly--contig:-NODE-721-length-11120-cov-2.4028_pt1 | contig 11120 bp, 10 predicted proteins | sample MGYA00242099_ERZ508987 | MGnify/ENA primary metagenome ERZ508987 (study PRJEB26280, sample SAMEA2531405) | human gut metagenome | biome: human gut; feature: human-associated habitat; material: faeces... | reverse complement strand
GCAAGGGGGGCAAAACCGGTTCCGTCCGCAGAAGATGGAAAACGTGCCGGATCCGGCTGCAGTCTTGAAAATTCATCCATGGCAACATCCGCAAACGGGATATATTGGAACTGATCGCGCATGGAACCGGCACCGATCGCGTACCATTCGATATCAACGACGATATATTCCCATCCAAACTCCTTTAAATGTGCAGCCATGTAATCTGCATTTGCTTTCACGGCATCTTCTGTCACAGTGGTGTCATAGTAATCGTAGCTGTTCCAACCCATAGGCGGCAGCGGTGCAAAATTATTTTTGTTCATAAAAAACCTCCAGAATTGATTTCCTAAGCCGATTATACTATATAGAAATTACAATACAATACGCATTGCATTTCTTTTCACATTTTTTTATAATGAAAATAATGTTGGAACCGTTATTTGATTCTGACATTATTAAAATCAGAATGACAAAAGACATATCACGATAATAAGAAAAATAAGAGGAATAATCATGTCCGAAAAGAAAAAAGTAAAGATAAACGGTTTTGTTTTTACGGATGAAGCGGAAGCAGAGCAGGCGAAAAAGGAAGCACATGGGATTCATTATGTGGAAGAACGCGCAGATATGCATCATCCGGAAACGGTGCTTGAAATATATAATAAAATGGTGAAGCAGGAACTGTTTGAAACAGCGGTTGGATTTACATACTTAAAAGAACTACAGGAATATCTGATTCAGAATCCGTCCATTAATAACAGTGATATTCTTCCGATTTCCGTGACACATCCGGTGTTAGAGGAGAGCCTCCGGAAAAAATTAAGGATTTCTGCAAAAAACAGGGCGAGCGAAAAGAAGGCGTCAAAAAAAACGGATGGATACCGCAAAAAATATGAGATCACGTTATTTATATCTGTGATACTGGCAGTCAGCGTGATCGGAATGTTTATCGTTGCATCGACGAGCGACAGTCCGACGATCATCAATTATGAAAATAAGCTGATTGATAAATATGCGGCGTGGGAGCAGGAACTTGATGAGAGGGAAGCCGCGTTAAAGGAACGTGAACAGACGGTGGAAGAACCATAGAAGACATCACATTTATTTCATAATTATCTGTTAGGATAACATGCAGGTTTGTACTCTGGCACAAATTTGAGATGTGCAAAAAAGCAGCGCAGAAATGAGGAACAAAGATGGAAAAAATTAAAATATTAGTTGTGGATGATGAAAGCAGAATGAGAAAATTAGTCCGTGATTTTCTGGTCAGGGAAGATTATGAGGTGTTAGAAGCGGGAGATGGAGAAGCAGCACTCGATATTTTTTATCAGGAAAAAAATATTGCATTGATCATTTTAGATGTCATGATGCCAAAGATGAACGGATGGGAGGTCTGCAGGGAAATCAGGGAGACTTCGAAAGTGCCAATTATCATGCTGACGGCGAAGGGGGATGAGGAGGACGAGCTGACAGGGTTCGAACTTGGAGTTGATGAGTATATCTCAAAACCGTTTTCTCCGAAGATCTTAGTTGCGCGTGTCGGTGCAATTTTAAGAAGAAGCGGAAAGGCACCGGAGGAGGGAAAACTTCTTTCCATCGGCGGCATCGTGATCGATCAGACTGCACATACAGTGACGGTGGATGGCAGACAGATCGAATTAAGCTTCAAGGAATTTGAACTGCTTACCTATTTTATGGAAAACGAAGGCATTGCACTTTCCAGGGAAAAGATTCTTAATCATGTCTGGAACTATGATTATTTCGGGGACGCCAGAACAATCGATACACATGTCAAAAAACTGCGTGCCAAGATCGGTGAAAAAGGAGATTACATCAAAACCATCTGGGGCATGGGTTACAAATTTGAAGCAGAAGAAAATGGCAGTGATAAGTAATGATGAAAAGCAGGAAAAAAGAATTTAAAAGAAAATATTTTGGTTCACTGACACACCAGTTGATCCTGATCAGTATCTGTCTGGTTACGGGAACACTTCTTTTGTGCTGGTTTATCAACACGGTTTTTTTAGAACCGTACTATGTGATCAATAAACAAAATACGCTGCTTTCCGGATTTGAGACGATCGATGAAGCGAGTGAGGCAGGGACACTTGATGACAGTTCTTTTGATGTGACATTTGACAATCTCTGTGCAAATGGGAATATCACCGTCATGATCATAAGCTCCGACCGGACGATCGTGCGGTCTTCCGTCAATGATACGCAGAAAATGATGCTGGAATTTATGAATATCATTTTTGGCGAAAAACAAAATGAAGTGACGGTGATGATGCAGTCGGATAATTATATTATTCAAAAACAGACGGATACCAGGTTAGATTCAGAGTTTCTGGTCCTTTACGGAACACTTTCAAACGGCAATCTGATCCTGATGCGTACCGCACTTGAGAGTATCAGGGAAAGCGTCAATCTGTCCAATACATTTCTGGCATGGGTGGGTGTTGTCGCTGCAATCATCAGTGCAGTCGTGATCGTGTTTGTCTCAAGAGGCATTACAACACCGCTTCTGCGTCTGACCGATATCTCAAAACGCATGACGGAGCTTGATTTTGAGGCAAAATACCAGCCGGGGCGCAGATACCACAACGAGGTAGATGAGTTAGGCGAATATATGAATGTCATGTCGACCACGTTAGAGCATACGATCTCCGAACTGAAAAGCGCAAATAACCAGCTGCAGATCGATATTGACAAAAAGACGCAGATCGATGAGATGCGCAAAGAGTTTTTATCCAATGTATCGCACGAGTTAAAAACACCGCTTGCACTGATCCAGGGCTATGCGGAGGGATTGAAAGAATGTATCAATGATGATGCGGAGAGCAGGGACTTTTACTGCGAAGTCATCATGGACGAAGCGGACAAGATGAATAAAATGGTCAAAAAACTGCTCACTTTAAACCAGCTCGAATTTGGCAATGAGGTCATCACCATGGAGCGGTTTGACCTGACAGAACTGATCCGGGGGGTGATCAATTCGTCTGCGATCCTTTTGAATCAGAATGAGATCACATTGGACTTTACACAGCAGGAACCGTTATATGCGTGGGCGGATGAATTTAAGGTGGAAGAGGTAGTGACCAACTATCTGAGCAATGCGATCCATCACGCAGAGGGAGAAAAGCGGATCGATATCAGCTGTGTACAGAAAGGGGACAAAGTCCGCGTCAGTGTTTTTAACACGGGAAATCCGATACCGGAAGAAGATGTGGACAATATCTGGATCAAATTTTACAAAGTGGATAAAGCGAGAACCAGAGAATACGGTGGCAGCGGCATCGGTCTGTCAATCGTCCGGGCAATCATGGATTCGTTCCATCAGAAGTGCGGCGTGATCAATCATGAGGACGGAGTGGAATTCTGGTTTGAACTAGAAACAAATAATGGAAATTTTTTTAGTTGATAAATCATACCAAAAATGCTAACATATGGGTATAGTTCGTGACAATAGAATGTTCGCAGAGTGCGCATTCTGTTGTTCATGATAATAGAATATTCGCAGAGCGTGAGTTCTATTATTTACAGATATTTTGAGAGGAATGCCATGAAAAGAACGGGAATGAGATTAACGGCAGTGGCAGCAGTGACAGCGTTGCTGCTCGGTGGATGTGGAGAACAGCCATACAGTTTAACAGAAGATGAGGAAGGCATGATTGTGGATTACTCGGCACACGCTGTGGCAAAATTTAATACGAGCCAGCCTGACGGTCTTGCAAATGTGAGCCGCAATGAGCAGGAAACAGAGGCAGTGGATGAGTCACAGACGACGGAGACGGAGAATAAAATCACACTGGATGCATCCGGCAATGCAGCTGCAGGAGACCAGAGCACAGAGAATAAAACAGCAGAGCCGTCGACACTGGATGAACTGTTTGGAGGAGAAAATCTGTCGGTCACATATACCGGAGCAGAAATTGCAGCAAATTATATGGAGGGCGGTTATTATTCGCTGGATGCAGAGCAGGGCAAGACATTTGTGATTGTCGGTATTGATATTACAAATTCCGGAGCGGATGAAATAGCGATAGATAACTTTGCAAAGACACCGAAGTTCTCTGTTATGGTCAATGGTCAGGAAAAAGCAGAGAAAGAAAATACAATACTTCCATCTGATTTTGCACTGTATCAGGAAACAGTCCCGGCTGGAGTAACAGAAAATACTATCTTATTGTTTCAGGTGCCGACCAGTGTGGACAGTCTGGATCTGTTTGTAAATATCAGCGGTACAAATTATCAAATTACTTTGTAATGATATTAGTAATGTGCTATAATAAATGCAGTATTTATGCAATGGAAAAAGAGACGAATTGCGTAGCAGATGATACGCGGGAGGAGAGACAGGAATGGATACAAATATACTTTTAGAGTCAGGAACAAATGAACTGGAGGTCCTGGAATTTACATTAGGAAATAATCATTATGGAATCAATGTTGCAAAGATCAGAGAGATATTGACGTATCAGCCGGTTACACCAGTACCAAATTCTCATCCAAGTGTGGAAGGTATTTTTATGCCGCGTGATACGATGATTACTGTTGTTAATCTGAAAAGATGCCTGGGAATGCCGGAGGACGGAGAAAACAAAGGACTTTTTATCATCACGAACTTTAACAAATTAAATATTGCGTTTCATGTAGATGCCGTGATTGGTATCCATCGTGTATCATGGGAATCCATCATCAAACCGGATTCAACGATCAATACGGAGAATAACAGTGCATCCACAGGTGTCATTAAGATGGATGACAAGCTGATCATCATCCTTGATTTTGAGAAGATTGTATCCGATATCAGCCCGGAGACAGGACTTAAGGTATCAGATGTTGATAATATGGTAAGCCGTGAACGTTGTGACTCTCCGATCCTGATCGCTGAGGATTCACCGCTTCTTAGCCGCTTGATCACAGATTGTCTGAAGAAGGCAGGATACACCAATCTGATTGTGACAATGAACGGTCAGGAAGCATGGGACAAACTTACTGAATTTGAAAAAGCAGGCAATGTGCGTGACAAGGTTCACTGTATTATCACGGATATCGAGATGCCGATGATGGATGGACACAGACTGACCAAACTGGTTAAGACAAATGATAATATGAAGAAGATACCGCTCATTATTTTCTCATCTTTGGTCAATGAGGAAATGAGAATTAAAGGCAAACAGTTAGGGGCAGATGCTCAGTTGACAAAACCTGAAATCGGCAATCTTGTAGAGGCTATTGACAATTTAATTGATAAAAGCATTGATTAGGTTGAAGCGAAGAGGGGGATGTGATGTATTGTCACATCCCCAAATTAAGTTATAGGCTTGACGGAGGGATCGGATGAGCGGGACAGAAGATTATCTGGATGGACTGTTAAATTCCATATCTGAAAAAGATTTGGATACAAAGAAAAAAACCGGGAGTGAAACGATGCAGACAGAGGAAGATATTATGAATGATATGGAAAATGATTTACTTTCCAAAGAAGCGGAAGATAATTTTTTAGAACAGTTTGAAAAAGAATTGCAAAATGAGAAGTCGTCACCGGAAGAGGAAAAAACGGATGATTTCTTTAACAGTTTAGATCAGATTGTGGATGGAGCAGATCATAATAATAATGATGATGATTTCCTGATGGATACGCTTGGAGATATCCCGGGTATCGATGATGTGACAAAAACAGAAGATTTGTCACAGGCACAGACGATGGAAAAAGAGCCGGATGAACAGTCTGAAGATACAGCAGAACCGGCACAGGCGTCAGATGATGCCGGAAGTGATACTTTTGGTATGGATGATGCAGGCAGCACAGGACTGGATGATTTTGGAGATCTTGGCGGGGCTGATATGTTTGGAGACAGTGAGGCAGAAGAAACCGAAATTACTCCGGATGGCATAGAAGAAACTCCGAAAAAAGAAGGTTTTCTAAAAAAATTATCACGCATTCTTTTTGTGGAAGATGATGAGGATGAAAAAGGTGATTCTGTCTCATCTCAAAAAGAACCGCTAACAGGAGAAAATGCGGGTGACATTGATTTGTCAGATCCAAATATGCAGATATTGCAGGAACTGGGAGATATTCCGGATATATCGGATGCACCGAAGGAAGAAGAAAAGTCGGATCCGAAAGAAAAGAAACCAAAGCCAAAGAAAGAAAAGAAGCCAAAGCCGCCAAAGGAACCGGATCTGACTCCTCCATTGCCGAAGGTGCCGGTAATTCTGATCTTTGTAATGGTATTTTCATTCCTTATTCTTGTGGTGTTAGCAACAAATCTGGTCGGCTATTCAAGCAGCTTTTCAAATGCAGAAGACGCGTATGCAAAGGGTGATTATGAGCAGGCATTTCAGGATGTGGCAGGTCTTGAAGTGAAAGAGAAAGATCAGGATACCTACAGAAAATACCGTATTCTGGCATATACAGCAGGTCAGTACAGAGCATATCAGAATCTGGTGAACCAGAAAATTTATGATATGGCACTGGATTCACTGATCAGCACGATCGGAAGATGTGAAGAATACAGCAGTGATGCCAAAGAACTTGGATGTGAAGGAGAGATTTCAGACATACAGGCAAAGGCAGAGGAAGCATTAGAAGCATTTAAGATTGATACGGAAAAAGCACTTGAAGTATATGACATGAAGGATCGGACTGCATATTCAAAAGAGATTTATCAGATACTGGATGATGCAGGACTTAGTGAGGAATAAAAATGATAGCGATCATTGACTATGATGCAGGCAATTTAAAAAGCGTACAAAAGGCACTTGACTTTTTACATCAGGAATGCGTGATAACGAGGGATTTTCATGAAATCCGTCAGGCAGACAAGGTGATCTTACCGGGGGTTGGTTCTTTCGGTGAGGCGATGGCCCAGTTAAAAAAATATGAACTGGATAAAGTGATACAGGAAGTGGCGGAGGAGAAAAAGCCATTTCTTGGCATCTGCCTTGGTCTGCAGCTTTTATTTGAGGGCAGTGAGGAAAGCAGCGGAGTGGAAGGTCTGCATTTGTTAGATGGGCAGATTCTGCGTATACCAGATACAGAGGGATTAAAAATACCGCATATCGGATGGAATTCACTGGATCTATGGAATAATGGAAGGCTCTTTGCAGGATTGCCGGAGCATCCATATGTTTATTTTGTTCATTCTTATTATCTGAAAGCAAAAGATGACAGAATTGTGAAAGCAACTACGGAATATGGCACACATATTCATGCTTCCGTGGAACAGGACAATATCTTTGCATGTCAGTTCCACCCGGAAAAGAGCAGTACAGTCGGACTTAAGATACTAGAAAATTTTGCCGGGATTTAAGACAGGAGGATAAAAATGTTTACAAAACGAATTATTCCGTGTCTGGATGTGAATAACGGACGTGTGGTAAAGGGTGTTAATTTCGTAAATTTAAGGGATGCAGGAGATCCGGTTGAGATCGCAGCGGCTTATGATAAGGCGGGGGCAGATGAACTGGTATTTCTCGATATCACAGCAACCTCAGATGCCAGAGAGACGGTCGTGGATATGGTGCGCAAAGTGGCAGAAAAAGTGTTTATTCCATTTACTGTAGGCGGCGGTATCCGTACTGTGGATGATTTCAAGGCATTACTCCGTGAGGGTGCGGACAAGATATCGATTAATTCTTCTGCAATCAACCGTCCGGAACTCATCAGTGAGGCGGCAGATAAGTTTGGCAGCCAGTGTGTGGTGGTAGCGATCGATGCAAGAAAGCGTGCAGACGGTTCGGGCTGGAATATTTACAAGAACGGTGGACGTATTGATGTCGGAATTGATGCTGTGGAATGGGCAATGAAAGCGGACCGGCTTGGCGCAGGAGAAATTCTTCTGACCAGTATGGATTGTGATGGAACCAAGGCAGGTTATGATCTTGAACTGACCCGTATGATCGCAGAAAATGTTTCTATTCCGGTGATCGCTTCCGGTGGAGCGGGGACGAAAGAGCATTTTTACGATGCGCTGACGGAGGGAAAAGCGGATGCAGCGCTTGCTGCTTCTTTATTCCATTACAAAGAACTTGAGATCTGTGATCTGAAAGATTATCTGGCAGAACGCGGTGTCTCTGTCAGAAGATAATAAGAGGGTAAATATCATGGCAATGATTACGAATGACTGGCTCCCGGCAATTCAGGGAGAGTTTAAAAAGCCATATTACAGGGAACTATTTCAATTTGTAAAAGAAGAATACAGCAGGGCGGTCATTTATCCGCCGGCAGATGATATCTTCAATGCGATGCATTTTACACCACTTAGTGAGGTAAAAGTACTGATCTTAGGACAGGATCCGTATCACAATGAGAATCAGGCACATGGTCTGAGCTTTTCCGTACTGCCATCACAGAAGGAGATCCCGCCATCTCTGCAGAATATTTACAAAGAGCTTCAGGATGATCTGGGATGCTATATTCCGAACAACGGATATTTAAAAAAATGGGCGGATCAGGGCGTACTGCTTTTAAACACGGTGCTGACTGTCCGTGCACATCAGGCGAATTCCCATCAGGGAAGAGGCTGGGAGCAGTTTACGGATGCAATCATACAGGCAGTCAATGCACAGGACCGGCCAATCGTATATATGTTGTGGGGAAGACCGGCACAGAGCAAGATACCGATGCTGACAAATCCGAAGCATCTGATTTTAAAAGCGCCACATCCAAGCCCACTTTCTGCATACAGAGGTTTTTTTGGATGCAGACATTTCAGTCAGGCAAATGATTTCTTAAAAGCAAATGGGATCGAGCCGATCGACTGGCAGATCGAAAACCTGTAAGTTCCCATAAATGAGGAGTGCCCAGACACCTTTCGGCGCCCGGGCTATTATGAAAAAAATTTATCAAGTATATTATAACAAGTTGTCTAAGTATTTTCTAACTGTATTTAGTATATCAATCATATATGAACAAAGTGTGAATAATAAATTAACAATTTTTTAGTAATTTAAAACAAAAAAACAGAAAAAAATACAAAAAAATTGGTTAGGTTATCCATACATCTGAAAAGCCGGTTTTACCTGTGGAAAATACTTGAAAATATAAAGAGAACGGCCTAAAATGACGATATAAAAGAAAACAGGGATGTTTGATTCATAACGAACAGGTTATTGTATTATTTCAAAGGAGTGAGATATATGGCAACAATTTCTGGCTATAATTCATATTCAATGGGAGTTTTGTTTTCTGGTCTAAACACTACATCATCTAAGAATTCATTGTTTTCGAACAGTATGTCAGGAAGTGATATACTTGGAATCAATTACAGTGACTGGGCAACAATCAGATCGGGCAGCTATTTTAAATTGTTAAATGCGTATTATGGGAAAGGTGGACAGGTCAGTGATTCAGACGATCCAACATCTTCCTCAACGTCAACATCCAAAGACAGCACCAGGACACTCGCTGTGATTGAGAGTGATGCGAAGAGTGTGGAGAAGTCGGTTGCAGCTCTTCAGGAAACAGGGGATAAATCCTTATTTAACGAAGTGACAAAGACAGATGAAAATGGAAACAAGACGACCGGTTATGATACGGATGCTATCTATAAAGCTGTTAAAAACTTTACAGACAGCTATAATAGTCTGATTGATGAAGTGGGCAATTCCAATACAAAGAGTATTTTAAGAGCCGGTGCCAGCATGGTGAATGTGACAGAGGCAAACCGTAAATCACTTTCTGATATCGGTATTTCCATAGGTGCAGACAACAAGCTTACCATTGATGAAGAAAAGTTTAAGAAGACTGATATGAGTAAGGTAAAGGCAATGTTTGCAGACAGCAGCTACTATGGAACAGAAGTGAAACGGCAGGCAGGCCGTGCAGAGTCTTATGCAAAGAGTGAGGCCGCAAAGGCGAATACCTATCAGAAATCAGGTTCTTATACCTATAATTACAGAACAGGCGAACTTTATAACTCTACGATCTGATCGCAGAGCTGCAGAAAAATATGCTGCTGTTTTCATACATTTTGAAAGCGGACAGCAGCGGTCATACTGGTATGATGTGATCCGGACGGTGGAAGGATTATATCACGCAATCATTTATGAGAAACTCGGATTGGGTTTCTCATAAATTTTGCAAAAAAATAATCAGTGCACCGGAAAAAAAGATTGCACAATGGGGCGATGTATGGTCAAATAATATATAGTGTAAAAATGGATGTTGACATCTGGCAGAATAGAAAATATTTGAGATAGATGAAATGGAGAAAAGAATGGCAGCAAAGAAAGTAGTAGTCGGTATGTCAGGCGGTGTGGATTCCTCTGTGGCAGCATATCTTTTGAAGGAACAGGGATATGATGTGATCGGTGTGACCATGCAGATCTGGCAGGATGAGGATGAATTTGTGCAGGAGGAGAGTGGCGGATGCTGTGGTCTTTCGGCAGTGGATGATGCCAGAAGAGTGGCAGACCGTCTTGGAATTCCTTATTACGTCATGAATTTCAAACAGGAATTTAAGAAAAATGTCATGGATTATTTTACTGCGGAATATTTAAAAGGCAGGACGCCAAATCCGTGTATTGCATGCAACCGTTATGTAAAATGGGAAGCATTGTTAAATCGGAGTCTTGCGATTGGTGCGGATTATATTGCAACCGGGCACTATGCGAGGATCGAGCAGCTTTCCAATGGAAGATATGCAATTAAAAATTCCGTGACAGCAGCCAAAGATCAGACGTATGCACTTTACAATCTGACACAGGAACAGTTGTCACACACATTGATGCCGGTCGGTGCCTATCATAAAGATGAGATCCGTAAGATTGCAGAGGAGATTGGTCTTATGGTTGCACATAAAAAAGACAGTCAGGAGATCTGCTTTATCTCTGACAATGATTATGCCGGATTTATTGACCGGGAATGCGGCGATCAGGTACCACCTCCGGGAAATTTTGTTCTGACAGACGGAACTGTAGTCGGAAAACATAAAGGGATTACGCATTATACGATCGGACAGAGAAAGGGACTCGGAATTGCATTCGGGCATCCGGTATTTGTCACGGAGATACGGCCGGAGACAAATGAGGTCGTACTTGGTGAGAACAGAGATGTGTTTACTTATGAACTGGATGCGGATCATATTAATTTTATGTCCATCCCGGATATTCAGGATGAGATGCTTTTG
>ENA-OURN01000714-OURN01000714.1-human-gut-metagenome-genome-assembly--contig:-NODE-714-length-11219-cov-2.61439_pt1 | contig 11219 bp, 10 predicted proteins | sample MGYA00242099_ERZ508987 | MGnify/ENA primary metagenome ERZ508987 (study PRJEB26280, sample SAMEA2531405) | human gut metagenome | biome: human gut; feature: human-associated habitat; material: faeces... | reverse complement strand
TATAACGAAATCGAAAAGGCTGTGGCTGCCGGCGTGATGAAGAGCAACCCTTACAAGGACAAAGGCTTCGTCCCTGGTGTATACACGGCTGAGAACTACGATAAAATCGACCTGCACCGTCCGTATGTCGACGACATCAAGCTGGTTTCCGACAGCGGAAAGCCAATGCGTCGCGAGCTCGACTTGATCGACGTGTGGTTTGACTCGGGCTCGATGCCTTACGCTCAGATTCACTATCCGTTTGAAAACAAAGAGGCGTTTGACAAGCGTGAGGTGTATCCAGCCGATTTCATCGCCGAGGGAGTGGACCAGACTCGTGGCTGGTTCTTCACCCTGCACGCCATCGCCGGAATGGTGTTTGACACGAAAGCATACAAATCGGTAATCTCCAACGGACTTGTCCTCGACAAGAACGGCAACAAGATGAGCAAGCGTCTTGGAAATGCCGTAGATCCGTTTGGCGCGATTGAAAAATATGGCACTGACCCGCTGCGTTGGTACATGATTTCAAACTCTTCGCCATGGGACAACCTGAAATTCGATACGGCTGGAGTAGAGGAGGTGAGCCGCAAGTTCTTCGGCACGCTCTACAACACATATTCATTCTTCGCTCTTTATGCCAACGTCGACGGATTTGACAATTCCGCGGAACAGATTCCTGTGGAGAAACGCCCGGAAATCGACCGCTGGATCATATCTCTGCTCAACACGCTGGTTAAGGAAGTGTCGGCCGACCTCGACGACTATGAGCCTACAAAGGCTGCACGCGCCATCTCGGATTTCGTGGGCGACAACCTGAGCAACTGGTATGTGCGCCTCAACCGCAAGCGTTTCTGGGGCGGCGAGATGAACGACGACAAACTGTCGGCTTATCAGACTCTGTTCACATGTCTGAAGACGGTGGCTCTGCTGATTGCTCCCGTATCGCCGTTCTTTGCCGACCGTCTGTACACCGACCTGACCTCCGCTACTACCGGCGAGTCGACATCGGTCCACTTGGCCGACTTCCCTGTCGCCGACGAAAGCGTAATCAACAAGGCGCTTGAGGAGGAGATGAAGATGGCTCAGGACATCACGTCGATGGTGCTCGCTTTGCGCCGCAAGGCCAACCTGAAAGTGCGTCAGCCACTGGCAATGATCATGGTGCCGGTGATGAGTGAGGCGCAGAAAAACAGCGTAGAGGCAATGAGCGCGCTTATCAAGAACGAGGTCAACGTAAAGGAAATCAAGTTTGTGGGCAACGACGAGGGCGTGCTCGTGAAGAAGGTGAAACCCGACTTCAAGAAGCTCGGTCCGAAGTTCGGCAAGATAATGAAACTCCTTGCCGCACAGATTACGGCAATGTCGCAGCACGACATTATCGAATTCGAGAAGCAGGGCAAGTTTGCGTTTACCGTTAACGGTGAAGAGGCTGTGGTTGAGCTCTCCGACGTGGAAGTGATTTCTGAGGACATCCCGGGCTGGCTTGTTGCCAACGAGGGCTCGCTCACTGTGGCGCTCGACATCACTGTCAGCGACGAGCTGCGCCGCGAGGGTATCGCCCGCGAACTCGTGAACCGCATCCAGAACATCCGCAAGAGTCAGGGATTTGAGATAACTGACAAAATCGATGTTGTGGTCACCCCGAATGCCGCCACTGATGAGGCTGTGCGCGAATATGCCGACTATATCGGCCGTCAGGTGCTCGCAGAGAGCGTCACCATCGCCGAAATCGCCGACGCCGACCGCACTCCGCTCGACATGGACGAGTATCCTGATTTGTCGGCATCTGTAAAGATTCATAAATAGGGAAATGATATAACTTTTATAACTATGGCAGAAAAAACGAGATATTCAGACGCCGAGTTGCAGGAATTCAAGGAGATTATCCTTGCCAAACTCGACAAGGCATATAAAGACTATGAGCAGCTTAAGAATGAGGTGACAAACTCTGACGGTAACGACACCGCCGACACGTCGCCTACATTCAAAGTGCTGGAGGAAGGCGCAAACACTCTCAACAAAGAGGAGTCGGGACGCCTGGCTCAGCGCCAGATGAAGTTTATCCAGCATCTGAAAGCGGCTCTTGTCAGGATAGAGAACAAAACCTACGGTATTTGCCGCGAGACGGGAAAACTGATTCCCAAGGAGCGCTTGAAGGCTGTGCCTCACGCCACTCTGAGCATCGAGGGCAAACAGCAGGAAAGTTTAAAAAAGAAGTAAACTTCATTGATGCAGAAAAAGAAAATTTCTAATGGAACCTTGGCGGCAATTATAGTCCTTGCGATTATAATTGCCGACCAAGTTATTAAAATTTGGGTGAAAACGTCGTTCCGCCTCGGCGAGTCGATGCCTTTCACCAACTGGGCTGAACTGTATTTCATCGAGAACCCGGGCATGGCGTTTGGAATAGAATTGGGCGGAAAGCTGTTCCTGTCGATATTCAGAATCCTTGCGTCGGTGGCTCTCGTGTATTTCCTGTTCAAGATACGCAAGAACGAGGCATACCCGAAAAGTTTCGTGGTCTGCCTGTCGATGGTCACCGCCGGAGCCATAGGCAACGTTATCGACGGAATGTTTTATGGATTGATTTTCAGTGAGTCGACGTGGTATTCCGTTGCAACGCTTTTCCCCGAAGGCGGCGGCTACGGAACGTTTCTTCACGGCTTGGTGGTCGACATGTTCCACTTCCCCCTTGTGCAGGGCACATGGCCCGACTGGATGCCGTGGGTGGGTGGCACCGATTTCGAGTTCTTCCGTCCGGTGTTCAATCTTGCCGACGCGGCGATATCTGTGGGTATCGTGTGGCTGATACTCTTCAATTCAAAGTATTTGTCGTTCTCCGGAATCGAGAAAAGCGAAGCCGGACAACATGACGGAGACCAGGATGCAAAACAATAAGATGAGAACCTGTCTGTGCATATTGTGTGTGGCTGCAGCGGCGCTGCTGTCGTCTTGCTCCAAGACTCCCAAAGGGGTGATTCCGGAGAAAGATATGGCAGTACTGCTTGCCGACATGGCTGAAGGCGACGCCGTGGTGGAGCTGAACAGGTCTGAATATGGAAGCGATGAGTCGCGCAAGGCTTTGAAGCAGTCAATCCTGATTAAAAACGGATACACGCAAGCCGACTTCGACAAGTCGCTGATGTGGTACGGACACAATCTTGACGTCTATGGCGACGTCTACGACGATGTGGTGTCTATCCTTGAAGACCGACAGCGGGACGCACGCAACGAGGCAAAGAAGGTTGGAGAGAGGCTTGTGGCGGCTGGCGACAGCGTTGACGTGTGGCAGCAGTCGCACTCTTTGCTCTTCGACAGGCGTCAGTGCGGCGGTCTGGTGCAGCTGGCTTTCTCTTATCCCGCCGACAGCGAGATGCGCACAGGCGACCGCTATGAATGGCGGATGCAGATGGTCAACGCGAAAAACGCCGCAACGTTGTTTGTTGGAGTGGACTATGCCGACGGCTCTTCTGAATTTCAGTCGCAGAGTCTGATGCCGGAAGAAACGGCATCGATTGTGCTGCAGACCGACTCCACGCGCACCACAAAGCGTGTATACGGATATATGAACTACAAAATGGTGATGGAGAACGCTGTCTTTGTCGACAAAATCTCGCTTTCGCGCTCGCGCCTGCGTCAGGACATCTACAACGCCCATCCATATCAGCGCGGGCTGCGCAACTGACAAGATGCGTTTCCTTGCGCCATATACGGTCTATGAAGGTGCGGTCTGTCGGCTGCACCTTTTTGACATAAGTTCCGACGGCAGCGTCAGCCACCGTGCTGTTGAGGAGGAGACCGCCTACACTCTCTATGTGCAGGGCATCGCTGTTGTGGCGGCGGCTGGCATCGACACCGCGCTCATCTCGGAGAGAATAAGAGAGATGGAAGGGCAGGGTGTGCCGTTGGCTGAAATCAGCCGTGCCATTGCCGGAATGAACCTGCCCGCAGGCACCGATGTCTATGTGGCCACATTCCCGTTTCAAACTCTGCAGCGGATTGGCTGAGGCGTGGCAAACCGCAGAAAAACGGATAATTTAGAGCCGAAAAGAAGGAAAGATAGATTTTCTGATAAAAAACTTCGGAAGATTATTGCTATTTTCAATGAATTGCCGTACCTTTGCAACACTTTTGAAAAAGATGGTCCGGTAGCTCAGCTGGATAGAGCAACAGCCTTCTAAGCTGTGGGTCCTGCGTTCGAATCGCAGCCGGATCACAAAAAAAGATCCATCGGAAGAAATTCTGATGGATTTTTTTGTATTGTAGATGGTGGTGTGACTTATCTCAGCTGTCCGCGTGAAGATTTGCGTATCATAGACTTGCCCGGGACAAGATAAATCTCCAACCGGCGGTTCTTCTCGCGGTTGTCGACAGAATTGTTGGGAGTGTTTGGCAGCGGGTCGTCGGCGCCCATTGCGTAGGGAATCACATAGTCGCTGCATGCGGCATTGTCCTTTATCCAGTCGAACACGGCCGACACGCGCACCGTGGTGAGGTGGTTGGTGTATGCCTCTGAGCCGGTGTTGTCGCTGTGCATCAGCAGTAGCATCCTGTACATGTCGGGCTCTTTAAGGTATTCCATATATGGGCGCAGCACTTTTGCCGCCGTTGGGCGCAGTGTGGTGTCGTTTGGCAGAAACAGGTCGTTGGCGGCGACAGTGGCTATAATCACCTCTCCGTTGCGTGTCGTCTCGATGTTTTGCCCTGACGACAATAGTTTTTTTGCCTGTATCTGCTGGTATTCGCGTATTTTAGCGCGTTGGTTGCCCAGTTTCGGAAGAGCTTTGTTTTCCTCAAACGACAGGTCGTAGAGCTCAGTGACCGATTTGTCGTCGATTTTTTCGCTTTCAGGCTGTGTTGTTGTTGTGCCGCTCTTTTCGGGATTGGCTTTTTCTTCTTTCTTTTCCTTGTCGGGAGTGCTGTCGTCCTTCTTTTTGTCGTCGCTGAAGAATTCCTTCACAGCATTTGCCGAGCGTTTGAAGAAATTGTCCTTGGCATAAGCCGGCGCTATTGAAATCGAGATTGCGACAAAGCCAGCCGCAAGAGAATATAATATGTTTTTTGCACGCATAAATGTCTTAGAAATCGTTAAGCGAATCTTCGTAAAGGTTTTCCAATCCAATGATTTCCAACACTTCGCTTTCTGTCAGGCCGCAGCCGGTGCTTTCGATTATGGCGCTGGCCATTTTGCGTTCGTCTACGTCTGAGTCGAAGTCTGACAAGTCGAGCAGGCCGTTGTCGTCATAGTAGTCGTAGGCGGCATCGACAATGTCGAGGATGTCGTCGTCTGACAGCCGTGAAGCCATGTCTTCCGACAGCCGCTCTCTGATAAACTTTACAGCGGCGTCTTCCGAGAACTCTTGAAAGTCATTTTTATCGGACATTGAGATTCTGTTTTTTTATATATTTCTCGCTAAGATACAGAATCTCTCTGTTAAATCAAAAAAGATAAACAGTATATTTGATTAATTAGCAAAATTTAGAAGGCATTCCGCTGCGCGGGGTCATAAATCGAGGATGCCCTTGGGCAAATCCATCTCGATTGTTTTTCCTTGCTCGTCGATTTCCGTGATGAAATCCTCCGAAATGGGGATATAGACAGTTTTGCCCTCGTTTTCCACCACAAACAATGCGTTTTCCGTGGAGTCGTCCACGTCGGTTATTGTGCCGATAGTGTTTCCGTCGGTGTCTGTGATTGTGAAGCCGATGAAAAAGTCGCAGTACACCTCATCCTGCTCCGGCATTTCTTCGGCGAGAGCGTAGATGGGGCAGTTGACGAGGCGTTTAGCCTGCGTCTCGTTGCTGATGCCGTCGATTTTCAGTAGCAGAGTGTCGTTGTTCTTCGGGCGTATGCCGTTGACAAAGAACGGCACGAAAATGCCGTCCATCGGCGATACCAGAGCCGACAGCTCGCCGACGGCCATCGTGTCGCAGTCGAAAGTGGCGGAAATCTCGCCGTTGATGCCGTGCGCCTTGTTGTAGCGTCCGATTTCGATAAGTTGGTCGGCGGTGATCATCGTTTATTTGCGCTTTTTCGATTTTTTATTGTTTGAGGCTGGTTTTTCGGGAACCATATCCTTGAAGTCGCGCAGTTTGTGTTCCTCTGGGTTCAGCACAATCTTTCCGCGCGAATAGAGGGCGAGGTCTTTGAATATCTTTTCATCGTCGACACCGTCGATGTTTGACTGCACCATGAGCTTCTTCATCTGGTTTGCAATGAGCAGAGCCAGCTGTGTGCGCTCCTCGCCCTCGGGCATGTCCTGGGCGATGTCAATCAGATTCTCGACGATTTTGCCATAGTGGCGGAAGCGTATTGGCGTCAGTTTGTAAGGAATCTTCTCCGGCTTGGAGTGCAGATTCTCGGGCTTGATCACCTCGCACGGATAGTCGATGTCGAGACGGAAGTCTGACATTATGGCGAGTTGGTTCCACAGCATCTTGTTGAAGTCGTCAACGCCCGCCTGGGCAGCAAACAGATTGCTCATTATCGCCACGATGGCAGACGCGCACCGGTTGCGCTCGTCACGGTTCTCGATGGTGAGGCAATAGTCGACCATCTGCTGTACGTTGCGGCCATATTCTGGCAGCACCAGTTTCTCTTTCTGTGTGTTGTATTCTAACATAATTATTTCGTTGGTTGACAGCCAAGAACGTTTTTCTTTGGCGTTGTGGTGTGGAACTTCTTGATGTAGTTTGGCGTAGAGTATGCAAGGTCGAGAAAATCATTCTCGCGGAATGCCTTTTCCGAGAGGGCGATCATGTCGGATGCATTGGGACGTATGCCGAGAGTGAACTCCGCGTTCTGGCTCTTTATCAAGTCGGAAGCCTTGTCGGCGCCGTTGCCCATGAAGTGCAGCTTGCGCGACTCCAGCAAGTCGGCAAACGAATTCTCGTCGAGAATCATCGCCTGGTTTGGCATAACCTCGTTGAGGGCAAGGTCGTAGACCGCTGTGAACACCTCCATGCGCCGCGCGTCGATCATCGGCACGAAATAGTCGTCGGGACCGATGTTTTTTGAGAACATTACAGCCACGCTCAGCAGTTTCAGGGTGTTTACGCCAATCAGCGGAATGTCGAGACCGAAGCACAGGCCTTTCGCTTCCGACAAGCCGATGCGCAGACCCGTGTAGGAACCAGGGCCTATGCTCACGGCGACGGCGTCAAGCTTCATCTCGCACATCTTTGCGTAGTCGAGGGCGTTTTTTACGAAGCCGCCAAGCACGGTGGCATGGTTGCGTCCTTTGTAGTCAGCGTCGTGAAATTTCATCTCACCGTCGTGCGACAGGCAGACGGAGCAAACGTCGGTAGACGTCTCAATATTTAATATCGTTGCCATTTGGATTCTTGTTTTTTGCTAAAAGCATTGCAAAGTTACTATCTTTTATGCGAAAAAGAATAATTTTTCGACATATTCGGGAAGATTAGTCCGTATATGTAAGCGATTTTAATTAATTTTGCAGAAGAATTAAACCAATTCCCTACTCAATAAATATGATTAGTTTCTTCAAAAATGTGTCGGGTTCGATTATCGCAGTTGATACCGACCACAAGCTGGAAAACAGCGAAATTGAAAAATTAAAATGGTTGTTCAACGACGCCCAGCTGCTTGACGCCTCTACGGTGGAAGGCAAGTTTGTGGGACCGCGCCGGGAGATGATAACCCCTTGGAGTACGAACGCGGTGGAAATAACCCAGAACATGGGTCTTTCCGGAGTTAAACGCATTGAAGAGTTTTTCCCGACAACAGCAAAAAATCCAACCTACGACAAGATGCTTCAGCGCCTTTATGAGAATCTCGGCGCCGACATCTTTGAAATTCTCAAAAAACCGGATGAGATTGTTTACATCTCCGACATCGAGGCATACAACGAGCAAGAAGGCTTGGCGCTCAATCCGGAAGAGGTGGATTACCTGAAGTCGTTGAGCGCAAAGCTCAACCGTCCGCTGACCGACAGCGAGGTGTTCGGTTTCTCTCAGGTCAACTCTGAGCACTGCCGTCATAAAATCTTCAACGGCGTGTTTGTAATCGACGGCGAGGAGAAACCGTCTTCTCTTTTTAAGCTCATTAAAAAGACATCGCAGGAAAATCCGAATAAGCTTGTGTCAGCATATAAAGACAACGTGGCTTTTGTAGAAGGTCCGGTGATAGAGCAGTTTGCTCCGAAAAATCCGCAAGGCCCCGACTTCTTCCAAATCAAGGACGTTGAAACAGTAATCTCGTTGAAGGCGGAAACCCACAACTTCCCGACGACCGTAGAGCCGTTCAACGGTGCGGCTACAGGAACGGGAGGTGAAATCCGTGACCGCCTCGGAGGAGGAAAGGCGAGTCTGCCGATAGCCGGAACGGCGGTCTATATGACCTCGTATCCGCGCACTGAGGAAAACCGTGTGTGGGAGGCTTCGGCGATGGCGCCGCGCAAATGGCTTTACCAAACGCCTGAGGAAATCCTTATCAAGGCATCAAACGGTGCGTCCGACTTCGGAAACAAATTCGGACAGCCGCTGATTTGCGGCTCTGTGCTCACGTTCGAGCATAAGGAAAACGGAGAGGAATTTGCCTACGACAAAGTGATTATGCTTGCCGGTGGCGTGGGATTCGCAGCAAAGCGCGATGCCCTGAAGGGCGAGCCTAAGCCTCACGAAAGCGTGGTGCTGATGGGCGGCGACAACTATCGTATCGGTATGGGCGGCGGCGCCGTGTCGTCGGTCAACACCGGACAATACGACAACTCTATCGAGCTCAACGCCGTGCAGCGCGCCAATCCGGAGATGCAGAAGCGTGTGTCAAACGTAATCCGTGCGCTTGCCGAGTCTGACAACAATCCGATTGTGTCAATCCACGACCACGGTGCCGGCGGACACTTGAACGCTTTGTCGGAACTCGTTGAGTCGACAGGCGGAAAAATTGAAATCGGAGCTCTCCCGGTAGGCGACCCTACACTGTCGTCGAAAGAAATCATCGGCAATGAGTCGCAGGAGCGTATGGGCATGGTGATTGAGCAAAAAGACATTGAGTGGGTGCGCACAATTGCCGAGCGCGAACGCGCTCCGTTCTATGTGGTTGGAGAAACCACCGGCGACCATCGTTTTGTCTTTGAGCAGACCGATGGAGTGTGCCCGATCGACTTGGCTATGAGCGACATGTTCGGCAGCTCGCCAAAGACTTATATGACCGACTCTACGGTAGAACGCCGTCTGAAGTCGGTTAAATACAAGAAATCAGACGTCAACACATATATAGAAAATGTGCTTCAGCTCGAGGCGGTTGCCTGCAAGGACTGGTTGACAAACAAGGTTGACCGTTCGGTGACAGGCAAGGTGGCACGCCAGCAATGTCAGGGCGAGATACAGTTGCCTCTCAGCGACTGCGGCGTTGTGGCACTTGACTATACAGGAACGAAAGGCATCGCAACATCAATCGGCCACGCTCCGCAATTGGCTTTGGCAGATTCGGCACAAGGCTCTGTGGCGTCGATAGCGGAAGCTTTGACAAACATTGTGGGCGCGCCTCTCAGCGACGGATTGAAGGGCGTTTCGCTCAGCGCCAACTGGATGTGGCCTTGCCGCAACGCCGGCGAGGATGCCGCTCTCTACAAGGCAGTGGAGGCATGCAGCGACTTTGCCTGCCGTCTTGGCATCAACATCCCTACTGGCAAGGACAGCCTCTCAATGACGCAGAAATACGGCAAGAAAAAGGTGATGGCTCCAGGCACGGTGATTATCTCGGCTGCCGCTGAGGTGTCTGACGTGCGCAAGGTTGTGTCGCCGGTGGTTCAAAACAAGAAGAACACCACTCTTGTCTACGTTGATTTCAGCAATTCTCCGCTTGCGCTCGGTGGCTCTGCGTTCGCGCAGATGCTCGGCAGTGTGGGCAGCGACGTGCCGCGCATCGACTCCGCTGAATATTTCGCAAAGGCATTTGCCGCTGTTCAGTCGCTTGTCGACGAAGGCAAGGTGCTTGCAATGCACGATGTCTCGGCGGGCGGTCTTGTCACCACGTTGCTTGAGATGACATTCGCCAACACGAAGGGCGGTTTGAACATCAACCTCGACGGATTTGACGACAAGGATGTCGTGAAGCTGTTGTTTGCTGAAAACAGTGCTGTCGTGATGCAAGTTGAGAACAAGAACTTGAAGGCTGTGGAAGCGGCTGTCGACGGTCTGCATGCCGTGGCAATCGGCACGGTTCAGGACGAGCGTGTGGTTCTCGTGTCAAATCTCGGTTGCGAGTATCTGCTCGACATTGATTATCTGCGCGACTTGTGGTTCAAGTCATCGTATCTGCTCGACCGCCGTCAGAGTGGCGCGGCATGTGCGAAAAAGCGTTTTGAGAACTATAAGAAGCAGCCTATACGCTATAAATTGCCGAAGGATTTCAAAGGCACGCTTGCCTCTTACGGACTTACCGGCAACCGCCGCACTCCGACAGGCATCAAGGCTGCCATTATCCGCGAGAAGGGCGTGAACGGCGACCGCGAGATGGCATATTCGCTTTATCTCGCCGGCTTTGATGTGAAAGACGTTCACATGACCGACCTTATGTCGGGTCGCGAAACTCTTGACGACGTTAATATGATTGTGTTCTGTGGAGGATTCTCCAATTCCGACGTGCTGGGCTCGGCGAAAGGATGGGCTGGCGGATTTGTCTGGAACGAGAACGCAAAGGCTGCCCTGCAGCGCTTCTTCGCCCGTAAGGACACTCTGAGCCTTGGCATCTGCAACGGTTGCCAGCTGATGATAGAGCTGAACCTCATTAATCCGGAATTCAAGCACAAGGCTACGATGGAGCACAACGACTCGCATAAATTCGAGTCGCAGTTCCTTGGCCTCCGCATTCCGGAAAACAACTCGGTGATGTTCAAGTCACTTTCAGGCTCCAAACTTGGCATCTGGGTGGCTCACGGCGAAGGTAAGTTCAATTTGCCTGAAGGCGTTGAAAACTACAACGTGGTTGCGGAATATGCGTATGCGTCATATCCAGCCAACCCTAACGGATCGCCTAAGGCTGTTGCGGGTATAGCGTCGGCCGACGGTCGCCATTTGGCGATGATGCCTCACCTTGAGCGTGCCATCTTCCCATGGCAGTGCGGATTCTATCCTGAAAACCGCCGTCTTACCGACGAGGTTACACCTTGGATAGAGGCGTTTGTCAATGCACGCAAGTGGATTGAGCAGAACAAGAAATAACAGCAACTTCTGAAAAAGCAGTCAGCGCCGTGTCGATGGATGCGGCGCTG
>ENA-OURN01000696-OURN01000696.1-human-gut-metagenome-genome-assembly--contig:-NODE-696-length-11508-cov-12.8097_pt1 | contig 11508 bp, 7 predicted proteins | sample MGYA00242099_ERZ508987 | MGnify/ENA primary metagenome ERZ508987 (study PRJEB26280, sample SAMEA2531405) | human gut metagenome | biome: human gut; feature: human-associated habitat; material: faeces... | reverse complement strand
TGGTCATGTTCGCTACGTGTTCGTGGCCCTCACTTTGCGAGCAAAGTGAGCTACAATGCTGGCGCTGCAACAGACGATAATGCGGGCCAGCGCAAATCTCCGCTGCGAGGGCGCTGCTGCCAATCTTGATTTTTTCTGGATTTTGAACACCCTACCTTTCAGGAGCGCTGCCGCCTCTCTACCAACCTTGGTTTTCCCCGCACAATCTCCCCCCGCTTATAATATTTCAATTCACAAAACTCCCCACACAAAAACATTCCCCCATGAAACACTCCCACCCTCTCCTTGTCGGCGCTGGACTCCTGGCGCTCGCCACACAGGCACAGGCGCAGCAGCGCCCCAACGTCATCGTCCTCGTGGCGGACGACCTGGGCTATGGCGACCTCTCCTGCTATGGTGCCAACCGCGTGTCAACGCCGCGCGTTGACAGCATCGCCAACAGTGGAGTACGCTTCACGGATGCGCATGCCGTGGCCTCAACGAGTACGCCAGCACGCTATTCGCTCCTCACGGGAGAATATTGTTTCCGCCGCCCCGGCACGGACATCGCCACGGGCGACGCGGGCCTCATCATACGCCCCGACCGCTACACACTGGCACGTCTCTTCCAAGACAACGGCTATGTGACGGCGGCCATCGGTAAATGGCACCTCGGCCTCGGCAACGAAACGGGGAAACAGAATTGGAACAAGAAGCTCGACCTCGGTCTGGACGCCATCGGCTTCGACTATTCTTACATCATGGCGGCAACGGCCGACCGCGTGCCTTGTGTCTACATCGAAAACGGAGAGGTGGTGAACTACGATGCCTCGGCGCCCATCAGCGTGAGCTATTCTAAGAACTTCAGCGGGGAACCGACAGGGGCCAACAATCCGGAACTGCTCACGAAGCTGAAATCGTCACACGGCCACAACCAGGCCATCGTCAACGGCATCGGCCGCATCGGATATATGAAAGGCGGCGGCAAGGCGCTCTGGCGCGACGAAGACATCGCCGACACCATCCTGACGAGCGCCGTGCGCTTCATGGAGGAGAATGCCAACAAACCGTTCTTCATGTATCTCTGCACCAACGATGTCCACGTGCCACGCATGCCCCACGAGCGCTTCCGTGGCAAGAGTCCGATGGGACTGCGCGGTGAGGCCATCCTGCAATTCGACTATACGGTCGGCGCTGTGGCCGACGCGCTCAAGCGCCTGAAACTGGACGACAACACGCTCATCATCATCACGAGCGACAACGGGCCGGTGCTCGACGACGGCTACCAAGATCAGGCGGTGGCGCTGGCTGGCGACCACAAGCCGGGTGGCCCGTGGCGCGGCGGCAAATACAGTGCCTATGAAGCTGGAACGGCGGTGCCTTTCATCGTGAACTGGCCGGGACACACGCCGCAGGGAATGGTGAGCGACGCCCTGGTTTCGCACATCGACTATATGGCGACACTGGCGGAAATCATCGGAGCGAAGGTGCCGCTCGGCGCAGGAACGGACTCTCAGCCGCATGCCGACACGTGGCTGGGACGCAACACGACGCCGCGCCCTTATGTGCTCTCGATGGCGCAAAACAGAACGCTGACGCTGCGCACGGCGCAATATAAATATATCGAACCGAGCAACGGGGCGGCGAAAATCAACACGGTGAATATCGAAACGGGATATAACGCGAAACCGCAACTCTTCGACATCCAGAAAGACCGTGGAGAAACGAAGAACCTCTTCACCGCCCTGCCAGAGGTGGGAAAGAGCATGCAGACGATGATGGCAGAGCTGCGCCAGCCTTTCGCCAGCGGCGACACGTGTTTCTGGTACCACCTCGTGACGCCCAACCGCGCCAACCGCTGCGTGACATCGACGGGAGCAGGCAAGGGGCTGGTCGGCAAACTGCAAAGCGCAGGGGCGGCATCGGAATGGAAATTCGTGAAACGCACGGATGGTGAGACTTACGACATCGTCAACCATGCCGACGGCTCCTACATCGTGCCAGGAAAGGTGGTGCGCCCTGCCCTGCAACTCACCACGTCGGCCACACCGCCGGCAACGGGATGGACAATGAACACGAGCGGCATCATGCGCTGTCTCTTCTCGGTGACAAATGGCACGTCGCAGTTCAACCAGAGCGTGAACGCCCCGAATTATTTCGTCTTGAACTGGGGCGACGGTACGAACACGACGGACGCGGGCTGCCTCTACGCGGCAATGTTGGTAACGGCGACGGCGGAACCCTCAACGGGGATTCACGAGACGATCATCGAGGGCAGTGAGCTCACCGTGAGAGACGGACGTCTCTGTCTGAAGAACTCGGACGAACTGGTGGTGCTATATGACCTGACGGGAAAGCGTCTCTCGGCAAAACAGTTGCCAAAGCAGCCGGGCATCTACATCGCCACGGTGGGCCAACGCAGTTTTAAAGTAATGATGTAAAAAGAATTGAAAAGGGTGTCCTGAACGGGACACCTTTTTTTATGGGCGGAAGCTGGGGGCGAGGGATGACAACGAATTTTATTGGGGCGAAGCATGACAACGAATTTTATGGGTGGTCTCAGACGGCGTAACAACGAATTAAACGAATTTCTTGGCGGCGAGGGACTGGGGCGAAGGATGACAACGAATTTTATAATTGGCCTCAGACGGCATAACAACGAATTAAACGAATTAACGAATTTCTTGGGCGGCGAGGGACTGGGGCGAAGCATGACAACGAATTTTATTATTGGCCTCGGACGGCGTAACAACGAATTAAACGAATTAACGAATTTCTTGGGCGGCGAGGGACTGGGGCGAAGCATGACAACGAATTTTATTATTGGCCTCGGACGGCGTAACAACGAATTAAACAAATTAACGAATTTCTTGGGCGGCGAGGGACTGGGGCGAAGCATGACAACGAATTTTATTATTGGCCTCGGACGGCGTAACAACGAATTAAACAAATTAACGAATTTCTTGGGCGGCGAGGGACTGGGGCGCAGCACTGTAGCTCACTTTGCTCGCAAAGTGAGGGGGACGGATATGTCGCGAACTTGTCTGAAATATATTGTGGACTATGCGGCGCCAGCACTGTAGCTCACTTTGCTCGCAAAGTGAGGGTCACGAACACGTAGCGAACATGACCAACGCTCTGGGGCATGACTTTGTTGGATTTTCAGCTCGTGCTGCGCCCCAACATTCGCCCCCCTCACTTTGCGAGCAAAGTGAGCTACAGTGCTATCGCCGCAACCTTCGTCCCCCTCACTTTGCAAGCAAAGTGAGCTACAGTGCTATCGCCGCAACCTTCGCGCCCCTCACTTTGCGAGCAAAGTGAGCTACAGTGCTGGCGCCGCAAAAAGCGTTACAATGCTGGTGCCCCAAAGCGCCAGCCTCCCCACCTCCCACACATATTTCCCCACCCCCTTTAACAAGTCATCGTTCTACGGCCGCGATTCGTGCGACCTTCGGCCGCGAGTAACATTACCTGCGGCCGCGAGCAGCACGATTCGCGGCCGCGAATCGATGACATCTCAGTAATGCCGTTGACACTTCCAACAAAAAAAGCGCGGAATTGAACCGAATCAATTCCGCGCTTGCATTTTTTATGTCGGGGAGATTAGATTTCCTCGTCGCTTTCCGACCAGTTGTCGCTGCTCCAGCCTTGCTTGTTGCTCCAGTTGTCTGGAGTTTCCTTGCTTGAGTCAACGCCCATATTAATATTCGATGCGCTCATCATGAGCGATTCGGTGAAGAGTGTCACCTCAGTGCTCTGCGGAGCGATATATTTCTTTTTCATATCGTATGTTTTTACTGATGATACATGTTGATTAACGGGCAATGAACTTCTTGCCGTTCTGGATGTAGAGACCACCCTTCACTGCCTTCACGACACGGCGACCGCTGAGGTCGTAAAGCGGAGCGTTGGCAGCTTCAGGAGCCACAGCATTTTCAATGCCTGTCACTTCGCCGAAATTGATCATCACGGCGGAAGCACCTGCCGGCTTCTCAATGTATGCCTTGTTGGCGCCAATCTGAGTGCCAGTGAATGCGAAGAAACCGACTTCGCTGCCCGACTTACCGAGCGTGAGAACAGAGCTTGCCTCAACGGCCTTCGGAGCCAACGTACCTACAAGACCCTTGCTGGTGGCAGTGCCTTCACCGATGGTGAGGACGGCCTTCGTGGATGAGCTTTCGCCAACGAGCACGATGCCCTGCTCTGCAGCAACACCAGTGTGGCTCTTCGTCAGATTCATTTCGTTACCATTCAATTCGCCAGTGTAAAGTTCTGCACCTTCAGCAGCGCTGACAGAGAACGGCAGATAGGTGGTTGCGTAAGATTTAGTACCTGCGTTGTTGAGAGCGACTTCGATGTCTGTTGCTTCAATCAGATACCATTTTGCGTTACCATCATTATCATACCACCAGTTCAAATTCTGGTTGGATTCTTCCTGAACAGGCTTACCTCCATCCAAAATTTCAAACGCAGGAGCATCTGAAACTGAAACTGAAACTGCATAATCAGCACCGCCAGCATTGAGGCTGGTCGTATTTCCCTTACCTCCTGCTACATTTGCCAGATAAGTTCCTGCATTGACATTGAGCAGTTTGAATTTACCATTCGATTCAACGAATTGCCAGAGCTGGTCAACGGCTGTCTTGTCGTCATCATTCATCTTAACCGTGTTTGATGTACCTTCCTTCCAGCCAATGTAGTGACCGTATTTTTTGTTCTTAATGCGATAATACTTTTTGGTATCAATCTTGTTGCAGTGCTGAGTCAAAAGGGCAGCAGACGCTGTCTTGAAAGTTCCTTCCATATCCAACAATGCCTTTACATTTGTTTCTGCATTTGCATTAGCCGTTGAAGTGGTCACAAGATTCTTTACTTCTTCCAATGCTTGTGGATCAGCAATCTGTCCAGGATTTACGCCGTCGAGTGCGCTAACGTCAACTTTTGCGATAGCTGCCATAATCGGTTTGCGAGCTTCAGCAGCAAAAGCAGGCTTCAAAGCTTCGATATCTTCCACTCTTCTAAGCATCCATGAAGAAGGAGAGTTGGCATTGCCATCCCAACTTGTTATATCGCCTTCATTACCAGCACCTTCATTGTGATATAATGCATGAAAAACATTACTTCCTTTCTTGATCTTAAAATCACCAGGAGTTGTGAGGTTATCGAACGTCAACACTGTTTCATCGCCTAATGCGTCAACGCCAGAAATGTATTTTTCACGACCAAGGTTGTAGAGCGCGAAACCGCCTTCAACTGCCTTTAACTGCCAATATTGTGTACCATCTTTCTGGTTCAGAGTTTTCCAAGCTGGAGCACCAGCCTTTGCATACATGGCCTTTTCAACGCCTTGTTTATCCTTAAAAGCCTGATAACCGCTGACAATCATGTAATAGCCAGCTTCAAGCGGATTCACAACGACAAGACCATTAGTTTCTGCCTTCAACGTGTTCAAGGCATCACCATACTGAGTCATCGTAGCACCCTCTGTGTTAAGCACAGCCTGGGCTTTGGCAATAGCCGTAGCGATGGCTGCAGAATTAGCTGCCTTGTATTGACCAGGATTCACACCGCTGTTGTCAACCACATACTGGAGTTCTTTGATTTCCTTAGACAAACCAGCCTTTGTGTTGTAAGCTTCATAAACGTAGAACTCTGCACAGCTGGCCCATTTGTGAGGATCTTGACCATCACTGTCCAATGTTACGAACAAGACATAACGGCCCATCACATTGGCATCAAAAGCTACGTCTGTCTGTTTGTAGCCGCCACTCCAAGACATGGTGCCGGCTTTCACTTCGCCTGTTTTGTTCTTAACAGCGTCCTTATGTGACGCATCTGTAGCGGGGATAGTTACATCGTTAAACGGTGTTTTGCTGACATAGACCTTATACGAGGTACACATACCATTACCACTCGTTCTCGGCATGTAACCAAAACCGCTGATTTCCTTAACTTCACCAAGGTCAACGATAAAGTATTCTGGCAGAGAACCGCCTTTACCTGTGCCGTTTGCCTTCCAGTTTGAATGCCAATAAGTGTTAGTCTTACCGTCCTTGATATCGGTAACGTTACCAGTTGTACCTGAATCGATACACCAACTTGAAGCCGAAACGCTCCATGTGCTGCGATCAAGTGCTTCACCCAATTGAACCTGAGCACTTGCCGTTACCCCCCCAAGAAAGGCGAATAACAACGAAAGCAGAAAAGTAATTTTCTTCATAAGTTATTAATTTATCATTTGTAGATATGTTTGTTCTATGAGTTGGACAATTTTTAAGTTAGAATGGATATGGCTTTTAATTGTCTGAGGGCAAAGTTATTAATTTTGTCTTAAATCCAATAGGGAATCAAGAAAAATTTTTCAAAAAACATTATATTAAGTGCTTAGAATATAGTTTTTTGTGGTTTTTCTGTGAGGATGAAGGAGAGGGAAAGGGCCGTAGAACGGGGAGTTATGGGATTTTTAAGATAATGCGGCGGGGAGGTGCGAAAAGTTGTAAAAATGGATTGGGGCGGGACAACAAGATATATTTGGCGCCGCATTACAACGTATTTTATGGTTGGTCTCGGACGGCGTAACAAGGAATTAAACGAATTTCTTTGGCGGCGAGGGACTGGGGCGAAGCACTGTAGCTCACTTTGCTCGCAAAGTGAGGGGGACGAACACGTAGCGAACATGGCAAACGCTCTGGGGCATGACCTTGTTGGATTTTCAGCGCGTGCTATCGCCGCAACCTTCGCGCCCCTCACTTTGCGAGCAAAGTGAGCTACAGTGCTATCGCCGCAACCTTCGCCCCCCTCACTTTGCGAGCAAAGTGAGCTACAATGCTATCGCCCCAACCTTCGCCCCCTCACTTTGCGAGCAAAGTGAGCTACAATGCTATCGCCGCAACCTTCGCCCCCCTCACTTTGCGAGCAAAGTGAGCTACAATGCTATCGCCCCAACCTTCGCCCCCTCACTTTGCGAGCAAAGTGAGCTACAGTGCTGTCGCCGCAACCTTCGCCCCCCTCACTTTGTAAGCAAAGTGAGCTACAGTGCTGCGCCGCAAAGTTTCGCAAGGGAGCGTAACGACACTTATAACCATGAATTAGGGGTGCTCTGAAACTGGAATTTCAGGACACCCCTAAAAGGTATTATATATTTTTCCACCCCGTCTTAGGGCTTTTGGAGCTCTTCGAGCGCCCGCTTCACGATGTCGTTCTTCTGATTGATGATGCGGAAATACTCGTTGCGGTCCCATACGTTGTAGGCCACGAGGGCTTTGAGCATAAAGGCCATGTCTTCGCGTGCCTCCTTACGCTCGGCCTCATCTTTCGGTTTGATGCTCTTCTTCTCGGCCTCTTTCTCGATGTCGTCGAGGAGAGAGGTGGGGATGGCGTAGGAAGAGAGGTAGTCGTCGAACGACTTATAGCGGCGCAGGATGGGCTTGCGGTTGCTATCGGTGAAACGCAGGGCGGCCTGCGTGATGAGGTTGTTGCGCGAGAGGGCGCGGTAGTAGGGCGTGTAACTCGTGGTGTCGAGGGGCACGAAGATGTCGGGCATGATGCCACCGCCGCCGTAGACGGTGCGGTGTTTTTCCAACGTGGTGTAGACCTTTGTACTGTCGAGGTGGATGCTATCGAGGTGCATCAGTTCGCCATGCGTAAAGCGCGTATTGAGGTCTTCGTTGTATTTCTCTTTCTCTCCCTTCACGTAGGGCTTTTGGATGCAGCGGCCCGAGGGCGTGTAATAGTGGGAAACCGTGAGGCGTATCATTGAGCCATCGGGAAGTTCCACGGGGCGCTGCACGAGGCCCTTGCCGAAGGTGCGGCGGCCGACGATGACGCCGCGGTCGTGGTCTTGCACGGCACCGCTCACGATTTCGGCGGCCGAGGCGGTGTATTCGTCGACGAGGATGGCGAGGCCGCCCTTACGGAAGAGGCCGTTGCTGCTGGCACGCAACTGTGAGTCTTTTCCCGTGCGGCCCTGTGTGTAGACCACCAGACTGCCGCCAGGGAGAAATTCGCTGGCGACATCGACGGCCGCGCCGAGATAGCCGCCGCCGTTGACGCCGAGGTCGAAGATGAGTTTCTGCATGCCCTGTTCCTGCAACTTGGCGATGGCATCGTGCACTTCCTTACCCGAGGTGGCGCCGAAGCGCTCCAGATGGATATAGCCGATACCCGGGGCGATGATGTAGGCCGCGTCGACCGTGTTAACGGGAATCTTGTCGCGCGTCACCTTAAACGATAGGGGCGCTTTCACGCCGCGACGCACCACGCCGAGCACCACTTTGGAGTTTTTCGGTCCGCGAAGCAGGCGCATGATGCTGTCGCGGTCCATCTTCACGCCGGCGATGGGACGGCCGTCGACACTCACGATGCGGTCGCCAGCCACGATGCCAGCCCGCTCGCTGGGGCCTTTGGCCGTTGGCTGGATGACAACGAGCGTGTCGTTGAGCATATTAAACTGCACGCCGATGCCCTCGAAGTTGCCCTCCAGAGGTTCGTTGAGCTTGCGGGTCTCCTCGGCATTGGTGTAGGAGGAATGCGGGTCGAGTTTGGAGAGCATGCCGTTGATGGCATCCTCCACGAGTTTTTTCTGGTCGACACTGTCGACGTAGAGATTAGAGATGGCCAGTTGTGCAAACTGCAATTTGCGAAGCTGTTCCACATCAATGTCGGGCTCGCCGCGTTTCTGGGCGAAGGCCGTTGTGCAGGCGCAGAAGAGCGCGAGGCACATGAGAATGAGATGTTTTTTCACGATGGATCTTTATTTTTTCTTGGGTAGAAAGTCTGTCACGTCTTTGCCGAAGGCGATGAGTTCGCGCACGACGCTCGAGGAGATGCTCAGATAGTTGGGGTCGGTGAAGAGCAACACCGTCTCGACGTCGCCGAGGCGCTGGTTCATGCTGGCGATGTCGCGTTCATATTCGAAATCCTTCACCGAGCGCAGTCCGCGCAAGATGAATTTCGCGCCCTCGCGGTGTGCCAGGTCGATGGTGAGGTCGGAATAAGAGACGACCCTCACGCGCGGTTCGTCGGCATAAAGCTGCCGGATGTGTTCCACACGTTCTTCGGCAGTGTAGAGCGCCCTTTTGTTTTCGTTGACACCCACGCCGATGACGATTTCGTCAAACAGCGGCAGTCCGCGCTCCACGATACTGGCGTGGCCGACGGTGAAGGGGTCGAACGACCCCGGGAAGATGGCGATGCGTTTCATTGTTTTGCTCTGTTTTGGAAAGGCCCGATGGCGGCCTCTCTGTCAAATTTCTTCGTCTTCCTCGGCTGGGTCTTCTTCCACCACGAGGTTGTTGATGATGAAGTTTTGGCGCTCCATGGTGTTCTTTCCCATGTAATATTCAAGGAGTTCCTTCACCTGGTCGCTCTTGTGGAGCGTCACCTGGTCGAGGCGTATGTTGGGGCCGATGAAGTGTTTGAACTCGTCGGCGGAGATTTCTCCCAGTCCTTTAAATCGCGTGATTTCGGGGTCGGGGCCGAGCTGCTCAATGGCGGCCTGGCGTTCTTCCTCGTTGTAGCAATAGATGGTTTCAAACTCTGAGCGGTCGGAGGTCTTGGCCTTTTTGAGGATGGCGGCACCTGCGCTCTGCTCGTCAACGCTCTTCACACGCGGCGCTGTGCGCACCTTCTTTTTCTTGTTTCTGACGCGGAAGAGGGGCGTCTGGAGGATGAAGACGTGTCCCTTCTTGATGAGGTCGGGGAAGAACTGGAGGAAGAAGGTGATCATGAGGAGGCGGATGTGCATACCGTCGACATCGGCATCGGTGGCGACGATGACCTTATTGTAGCGCAGTCCGTCGAGTCCGTCTTCGATGTTGAGTGCGGCCTGCAGGAGGTTGAACTCCTCGTTTTCATACACCACTTTTTTGGTCAGTCCGTAGCAGTTGAGGGGCTTGCCGCGCAGGGAGAACACGGCCTGCGTGTTGACGTCGCGGCTTTTCGTGATGGAACCGCTGGCAGAGTCGCCCTCCGTGATGAAGATGGCGGAGTCGAAACGTGGGTCGTAATCGTCGGCCTCCGTTTCCTGCGCCTTTTTCTTCGACACCTTCGGCGCTGGGTCGTTGAGATGCACGCGGCAGTCGCGCAGTTTGCGGTTGTGGAGGTTGGCCTTTTTGGCCCGCTCACGCGCCAGTTTCGTCACACCGGCAATGGCTTTGCGCTCCTTCTCGTTCTCCTGAATTTTCTGCAAGAGCACGTCGGCCACGTCGAGGTGTTTGTGGAGATAGTTGTCGACGTTCTCCTTTACGAAGTCGCCAACGAATTTGTTGACACTCACGCCCGAAAGCGGAAAGGGGTTGCCGTTGGAATCTTTGTCGGGCGCCATAGTGAGCGAGCCGAGCTTGATTTTCGTTTGGCTCTCGAAGAGCGGTTCGATCACACGGATGGCGATGGCGGCCACGAGGCCGTTGCGCACGTCCTGCACGTCGAAGTTCTTGCCGAAATATTCCTTGATGGTGCGGGCGATGTGTTCTTTGAAAGCACTCTGGTGCGTTCCGCCCTGCGTGGTGTGCTGACCGTTGACGAAAGAGTAATACTCCTCACCATACTGCTGCGTATGGGTGAAGGCGATGTCAATGCCAGGGCCTGAGAGGTGCACAATGGGATAGATGCCTGGCTCCGTCATGTTGTCGTTGAGGAGGTCTTCCAAACCATTGCGGCTGATGATGCGCTGGTTGTTGTTGAAGATGGCGAGGCCAGTGTTGAGGTAGGTATAGTTCTTCAGCATGTTCTCCACAAACTCCATGCGGAAACGGAAGTTGGTGAAGAGCGTGGCGTCGGGCTGGAAGAAGACGTAGGTGCCGTTTTCCTCCTGTGTCTCGCCCTCGATGTCGCTGACGAGTTGTCCTTTCTCAAACGTCACCTCGCGCATCTTTCCCTCACGGCAGCTGCGGGCCACGAAGCGGGCACTCAGAGCATTGACGGCTTTGAGGCCCACACCGTTCATGCCGACGGAAGCGGTGAAGACGGCGGTGTCGTATTTTGCACCCGTGTTGAGCTGCGAAACGGCAGCCTTCAGGGCGCCGAGGGGAATGCCACGGCCATAGTCGCGCACCTCTGCGGCGTGCTCGTCCAGGATGTTCACCTCGATGCGCTTGCCGAAACCTTCGTTAAATTCGTCGATACTGTTGTCGATGGTTTCCTTGAGCAACACATAGATACCATCTTCGGCGTGCGAACCGTCGCCAAGGCGTCCGATATACATACCGGGACGCTGGCGGATGTGGGTCACGTCGTCGAGATGGCGGATTTTGCTCTCGTCGTAGTCGGCAGCCGAGGCGGGCTGGACGTTTGTGTTGTTTTCTTCTTGCATTGTTTTCTCTGAGAGGGGGATGTTCTAAACTGGCTTATATAAGTAGGATGGTATAAATTGCTACTTAAAATTGGAATATTAAGTAATGGAGATTGCGCGGAAAAAGGGTGGGCTGGGGCCCCTGCACGCTGGCCCGCATAATCGTCTGTTGCGGCGCCAGCATTGTAGCTCACTTTGCTCGCAAAGTGAGGGCCACGAACACGTAGCGAACATGACCA
>ENA-OURN01000695-OURN01000695.1-human-gut-metagenome-genome-assembly--contig:-NODE-695-length-11511-cov-3.42877_pt1 | contig 11511 bp, 9 predicted proteins | sample MGYA00242099_ERZ508987 | MGnify/ENA primary metagenome ERZ508987 (study PRJEB26280, sample SAMEA2531405) | human gut metagenome | biome: human gut; feature: human-associated habitat; material: faeces... | reverse complement strand
TAATAATCACTTCCGTATCGCTTTTAGAATATATAGAATCTAAATTTTCTTCAACATTATTATTGATAACCTTTGAAGATTTTTCAATACTTTCCTTTTCGTAATTGCTATTTACCACAGCTGTGATTGCAAAAACAGAACCACAAATAAGTATCATACCTATAGAGATAACTACCACTAATTTTTTCTTCATCACTTTTTCCTCTATAAACTGTATGAACCAGTATATGTAATTGTAACAGATGAAGCATTTTCTATTCCGAAAGAATATACTGCTGAACTTATATTGCCCAAAACAACTGTTCCTTTCCATCCATTGGTAACTTTTGTATTTGTGAATCGCAATGACGAATTACTTGTTCTATTCTGAAATGTCAGATAACTTGTTCCTGTCTGACTCTGTGAAATACTCACCTGTATTTTAGAACCTGATGAAAGAGTATACTGATTCTCTCCATATGAATATTTTCCTGCTGGAATTTCCCAATTAATATTTGCTGTATATCTTGCTGTTTTTACTGGCTCTGGATTTGTTTCAGAATATGGCTCGTAGTATCCCATGAAATTGCCATTATCATCTAATAACTCATAGACTTCAAGACCATTTTCTCTTTTTTCTTCAAACTCATTCCATATTGCATTTTTCGATTCATTACTTATTTCTTGTGCCATAACTGGATGAATATTAATAAAAAACACCATTACCAAAGTTAAAGAAAACAAAATTTGCTTTACAGATCGTCTTACTTGTTTCATGTCAATTAATCTCCTTTTAAAATATTTTTGTTGCAGCATTTTTCTCAGAAACATTCAGAAAATACATTTCCTCTGTAAAAATATTACTTTTTAATATATTATTGCTTTCCAATCAAGGGACAGAATTGTCAAAAAAATTTATGGACAATTCTGTCCCTTGTAATATGTAAACTAACTATGGCACAATAGAAAATATGATGTATGGAGGTTATCACAAATGAAAAAATTTATTTCAAAATTATTTATCACTTTAACAATTATTTGCTTTATCCAGGTAAACATTCCATCGATACACCATATAGGATTCAATGATATTCCTGTCAGCGGTGAAAACGATCATTAGCTTAATTTCTCTTTGTATACATTTTCATAAAAATAACGCTTTACATAATGACTCATAATAATACAACGTTTCAACTCTGTATTCATTCGATTATTACTGACTCTTTTTCCGCTTTTTTTCATAAGTTCTTTCTCATTCCATAATATATCATATATTTTATAATGAATATCCCACACCCTTCTACACGATAAGCTTGCCTTAATTGATTTTCTGTCTATTTCTTCTGCCCTCACATGTTCCCCATTATTTCCAAGTTCATTGACAGCAGCTCCAGTAACAATTTCATACACTGAAATTGCCTGTGACAATCCATTATTTAAAGCATAATTGTCATAAAGTCTAAGTATTAAGTTAATAGATTCCTTTTTCTCTTTTCCCTCCATCCCTTTCCAGCTATTGCTAATACAGATTATTTCCCTCTCTGTCAGATACACGTTCTCTTTCCTATAAAGATTTTCCAGCGTACATTCCAGAGCCTCTTTTTCCATTTTTACAAATTCTTCTCTCGTTACTTTTCCCTGTTCAAACGCTAATAATGCCTGCTTCTCTAAAAAATATTGTTTATTCTGTGGAATATCCAGATCAATCCGTGATTTCAGGCTTTCCAATTGTTTACTTGCCACAGAAAACTTCCGGTCATTGATGTAATCTGCCAGTTCTTCTGCCATTCTTATGACTTCACGGTCACTTGTGATAAGCCGTGACCACTGCATTTGTCCTGACAGTCCCAGTCTGTTTAATAATTTTTTGAGTGTTTCCCTCTGCATATCTGTCTGTCCTTTTTCCGCCCTGCGAAGTGATTTTACAGAACATATTCCCTCACAGAGCTGCTCCTGCGTTAATCCGAACATTTCCCTGCGGGTTCGCAGCACATCTTTCATACTAAAGATCCACTTCTGTTGGTAAAAGTAGGTGCAATCCTGCATATATGCCGGAACTTCATACTCTGCATACAATTTTTTAATCACAGACATTAATTCTTTTGCATTTATCCTATCTGTCCCATTTTTTTCTAAATACTCTGCAACTGCATCCTCTGGCATTGTCTCTAATATTTGTATTTCTATTTCCAGCAGTTCGATTAGATAATATGTCCGCCCGGCATCTCTTAATTTGTCAATAGCTTTTTCACATATCTTCAAATTTTCAGTCTGTGTTTCCATATTCCAATACTCTTTAAATAAAATCTGCTTTTTCAAATAATAATAAACAACTTTAGGATATATTTTTGCTTTCATAATTTCATCATAATATCCTGTGTCTATATACTCCATGAGCACTCTGCATTTATGCAAATAATCCATGTTGTTTCCATATATAATTGTTTCCAATAGCAGATTCATCTCCAATACCGATAATGGTCTTTTTTCGCTCCACACTTTTTCTGCATCCGGTATTGTAAGTATTACGGCTTTCCGATAACATTCAGCAATTTTTTCTTTCGAAGCCCCTTCCTGTTTCAAAACTTCTCCCCACATTGCCAAAATAAACTGATGATTTATTCTATCATTTTCCCTTAAATGTGCCTTATATTCTTTAAGCAAACGATATGCATCCTCTATTTTTTTATTCTGAATCGCAGATAAAATCTTCTTCTTATAATCCCATTCTTCGAAATCGCATAAATCTAACAGGTTTTCGTATAATTCTTTCGCTATACCAAGCCGCTCTAACAATCTGTCTCTGATATTTTTATTAATGGGGCGCTCTCCGTTTTCAATTTTCACAAGCTGGCTGGCACTCATTAATCCCATCGCTAACTGGTCTAATGATACCTTTTCTTCTGTCCGTATATTCTTTAGTAATTTTGCAAAATCCTGATCTGCTTCTGACTGCGGATAAACTTTTGTTTCCTTCATACAATACTCTCTTTTCTCCATCTGTAAAAATGTCTACCGATATATCTTTTATGATAGTTTAAATCACAGGACTTTTCAATTTATATTTGCCCATATTGTCTCTGCTTTTGCCATCGCAGGCACAGAAACTGTCAATATCAAACACAAGCTGAAGACACTTTGTTTCCAAATAAATGATTGAAAAAGTGCGATTTTGTGGTAATATAATAGAATAAAAAGTGCGATTTTGTGGTAATATATCAAAATAAAAAACGCGATTTTGTTTGGAGGATCTATGTTTAAGCGAAAAATATACAGTAAACTACTATCCTGGAAAGAAGAATCCAACGGAAATACAGCATTGTTAATCGAAGGTGCGCGGCGAATTGGAAAATCTACGGTTGTGGAATCTTTTGCTAAGAATGAATATCAAAGCTATATATTAATTGATTTTTCAACTGTATCCAAAAGTATCAAAGCTCTTTTTGAAGACATTTCCGATTTAGATTATCTTTTTTTACAGCTTCAGTTACAATACAAGGTTGATCTTCACGAAAGAAATTCTCTAATTATCTTTGATGAAGTTCAACTATGTCCACTTGCAAGACAGGCAATTAAATCATTAGTAAAAGACCACAGATATGACTATATAGAAACCGGTTCACTGATTTCCATAAAAAAGAACATACAGAACATCCTTATTCCGAGTGAAGAAAGAAAACTCTCTATGTATCCCATGGATTACGAAGAATTCTTATGGGCTTTAGGTGATCATACAACCACCGCCTTAGTAAGAAAACTCTTTGACTCCCGCCATCCAATCGGAGATAAATTACATCGGAAATTAATGAGAGACTTCAGACTGTATATGCTTGTTGGTGGAATGCCACAGGCTGTAAATGAATATCTCCAGACAAATAATTTTCGAAAAGTCGATACCATAAAACGTGATATTTTAAATCTTTATGAGGATGATTTCAAGAAAATAGACTCAACAGGAAAGCTTTCACTTCTTTTTGATGCAATTCCTGCCCAGCTAAATAAAAATGCTGCACGATATCAAGTTTCCAGTGTACTGGCAAATGACCGAGCCGATAGTATATTAGAATTAATTGCCGAATTAAAAGATTCAAAAACTGTTCTTGTTTCATATCATGCCAATGATCCAAATGCTGGAATGTCAACTAATAAAGACCTTTGTAAATTTAAACTGTTCCTCTGCGACACCGGACTTTTTACTACATTGATGTTCAAGGACAAAGACTTTACAGAAAATATAATATACGAAAAACTATTAAATGATACGCTCAATACAAATCTCGGATATCTCTATGAAAATATAGTTGCCCAAATCCTTACTTGTAATGGCAATGAATTATTTTATTATACCTTTTTCAATGAAACTTCGCGGCATAATTATGAAATTGATTTTCTTCTTGCAAGTAGAAATAAAATATGTCCGATTGAAGTAAAGTCAAGCGGATACAAAACACATAAATCTCTTGATGAATTTTGCAAAAAATATTCTGATCGTATACTTGATAAGTATCTTGTGTATACCAAAGATTTGGCTAAGGACTCTGACATTCTTTGTCTGCCAGTTTATATGGTTCCTTTTCTATAAATTAGATTTGTATATAGCTGACGGCAAAATTAAAAAGAACCCTCGCAAACAGCTTCTGAAAACTGGATGCGAGGGTTTTCTCATAAAAATTTTCTACTGTCTGATATCCACATAGCCAAGCTGTAAGCTTGTCTCATCATAGAAATGGCTGCCACCATAATTGCTTAAGGTGAAGTACATCTCATTTAATTTTTCTTCCGGCACTTTGAATGCCATACGCACGGTGACGGTTTCACCTGGATTTATCGTATTAATGTAGTTGTTGTGGCGTTCTCCTCCATGAACATCCGATAAATAAACTTCCTGACTAAATCCAATAGATTCTTCGTTTACGCAATCCCATGTATCGCCTGTTCCCGGTTTTTCATTCATGTATGCGTCAAACTGCATGTTTTCTCCATATTCTGCCAGAAATGCAATGCCGCCGTTAAACATTACATTGGAAAGTGCCGTCTTTCCATTATTTTTATAATCCACTGTCACTGAAACAATTTTCATTGGAATCTCTTTGGTCTCCACAACTTCATCAACTGTGTTGATACCGTCTCCGCTCTTTAAATATTCCACTTTCATTGGCAATAAATTACCGTCTGTGTCAAATGCTGCTTTTGTATCATCCTCCAGCATATTTTCTGACAAGCTGCTGATATTATCGGAAATTGTTACATCGGAAACGATTGCTGTAAGTCCCGGTGTTGCTTCAATTCCGTTCTGATCCAGAGAAATCTCACCGCCAATGAGGTGTATATTTTTCATTTTCTCTTTTGGAAATGTCATCAATGTTTCCGATTCATCCGTTTCCGGTTCTCCTTTTCCTGCCTCATTTTCCATGTCATTCCAACTGCACACCTGCATAACATTCTCTCCGCTCGTTTCTTCTGTCGGAGTAATGGAAACACCCTCTGCAATCTGGAATGCTTCTTCTTTTGTCACATCCGGGAAAATGAACATCTCAAGGAGGTAGTTGTGTTCCGCGTAAATCATATATATTTTTTTTGCACCGGTTGTATTTTCATTCGCAGTTCCTTCTGTAGAAGAATTTTCTGCTGAATCACCCTCGGCAGGAGCTGTTTCCATGTAAACTGCCGGTCTGCCACCGATGCTGGTTTCCTCGCTCACAGCAATGCCTGTATTTTCAATGTCTGCTATTGTTTTTTCCGGTGTCAGCTGGTACACGATCATGCTGACTCCACCCTGCATATAATTATCTTCAAAACTGAATTTTCCTTCCTCTGACTGCACCATACCTTTCGGCAGATAAGAGGTTTCCAGTCTGACATATTCGGCTGCTTTACCCGCTCTCTCTTCTGTCGTCTGATCTGCCATATTCTCCGTACTTTCTGCCGCTGTCTGTGGTCCTTCAATCTGTGTTTTTAAGCCATATTTTCCAACCTTCTGATTATGCATCTGGTAAGCAACACCTGCACAGACCGTTGTTGCAAGTGCCAGAGCAGCCACCATAGATGCCACCAGCATACGGTGTGCCATGTTTTTTTTCTTTCTTTTCTTATAAGTTACAACTTTTGGATTGTCATTTTCTTTCTCCTGCCCGATCTGCACTGTAACTTCCTGCTCAATCATCCGCTTCATGCTCTCCGGCATTTTCGGAAATTGTTCTCTCATATCTTCTAATCTCATACTGTTACCGCCTTTCCTGCTATCCAAACGATACGAAATTTATTATTTTTCATTCGATATCCGTGTTTTTGTATGTCTGTTCCAATGGATCATCACTATGTCTCAATCTGCCAGCGCTTCTTTTAATTTTCCCCGCGCTTTTGCCAGCCTGTTTTTTACTGCACTCTCTGTCGTATCTAACAATGCTGCGACCTCTTTCACACTGTACCCTTCCATATAATACAGTGTGACGCACAGTTTTATCTGCTCTGGCAAATGGAAAATCGCTTCATATAAATCTGAATAGTCTTTGGATTCCGTTTCCTGCTCGTTCATCTGATAATCCTGCAGGGAAATAATTTTTTTCTCTTTGCGCATGATCGCATAACACTCGTTCATCACAATGCGGATGAGCCACGTTTTTGCATACGAGTCATCCTTTAATGTATGTAATTTTGCAAATGCTTTTACAATGGCTTCCTGTATCGCATCCGCACAGTCTGCGTCATTGTAGAGCAGAGACTTTGCGATATGATACATTGTTTCCTCGGAATCAATAATCAATTGTCCTAATGTTTCTTTTGTCATTTTATTTTGCGCTGTTTCCACTGACTTGTCCGTGGATCAGCTTCCTTTCTGCCGGCTTTTCACTTATTTACATAGATTAGATGCATGAGAGGCGGATTTGGTCTCTGTGCATTTTTACTTTTTAATAGAAAAACCTCACCAGCAGATTATACTCAGCCAGTGAGGTTTTTACTAACAATATTTTTTTGTTATGCCCCTTCAATCTCCTTGATGCTGAATCCGTTTCCTTCCAGAAGATACGTGGCACTGCTTCCACAGTGTGGACATATTTTTGCATACTGGACTGTGGAATAGGTTTTTCCACAGTCCTCACACATGGTAACACCATGTATGATCTCGATTTTTAATTCTGAGTCTTTTAAAAGCTCTGATCTGCTTCTTGCATAGCCCCAGCAGTCTGCCATGTATTCCGGGACAACGCCGCTGACTTCCCCGATCTCACAGGTCACGGATCTGATCTCTGTGAGATTGTTCTCTGCTGCAACTTCCTCCACGGTACGCATAACATGTACAATAATTCCAAGTTCGTGCATTTTATTCCTCTCTGTAAATGATTACTTCTTCTTGGAGAATTTAATCTTAATCGCCTGCTTTGCTCCATTTGGAAGAATATATTTCAACTTATCTTCACTTGGAACCATCTTGCTGCATCCAGGCAGTTCTCTATGTAACTTGATCGCATCAAACTCACACTTCGTTGTACAGATACCACAACCGATACACTTATTCTGGTCAACAACAGAAGCTCCACATCCAAGACAACGTGCTGTCTCTGCTTTGACCTGCTCTTCTGTAAATACAAGTTTTGCATCACGGAAAGAGTGTTTTGTATCGATGGAATCATTATGTCCAGGAATCTGGCGGCTGGAGTTGTCATAATTTTCCACTTTGATATCGTTTTTGTCTAACTCAATGAAATCATTTCTGTTACGTCCGATCGTAAGGCTCGAATGTGGCTGTACAAAACGGTGGATGGAGATTGCACCCTGTTTTCCGGCTGCAATCGCATCAATTGCAAATTTAGGACCTGTATAAACATCTCCTCCAACGAAGATATCAGGTTCTGCTGTCTGGTAAGTAAGCGCATCTGCAACCGCTCCGTTGCCGCGTCCAAGTTCCACTTTGCTTCCCTTTAATAAGTCTCCCCATACGATCGCCTGGCCTACGGAGAAGAATACATGCTTACATTCTACTGTCAAAAGCTGGTTCTCATCATACTGTGGATTGAATCTTCCGTCTGCATCTTTTACAGAAATACATTTCTTTAAAACGATTCCACGTACTTCACCGTTGTCATCCACAAGAACTTCCTTTGGCCCCCATCCCGGATTTACAACAATTCCCTCGGACTCTGCTTCCTCGATCTCCTCCACGGAGGCCGGCATTGTCTCTCTGGATTCCAAACAGAACATGTTGACTTTTACCATGTCACTGCCGCATCTCTTGGAATCTCTTGCAACGTCGATTGCAACGTTACCGCCACCGATCACAACGACATCACCTTTGATGTCATATTTCTCATTTGCATTGACTTCTTTTAAGAGGTCAACTGCGGAAGAACATCCTTTTACCGTATCGTTTGGAATGCCCGGAAGTCTTCCGCCCTGACATCCGATCGCAATGTAGAACGCTTTGTATCCCTGCGCACGGAGTTCATCTAATGTGATGTCTTTTCCAACTTCCACTCCGGTTCTGATCTCAACGCCCATCTCCTTGATGATATCGATTTCTGCCTGCACAACGTCTTTCTCTAATTTGAAGGATGGGATACCGTATACCAGCATACCGCCGGCGCGCTCATTCTTCTCAAAAATAGTAGGTTTGTAACCTTTTTCAGCCAGATAGAAGGCACAGGATAAACCGGCAGGACCACCTCCGATGATCGCGATCTTCTCCTCAAAATATCCTCTGACAGATGGAACGACTTTCTCTGGAATGTAACGTGTCTCAGCCTTCAGATCCTGGGCTGCGATAAATTTCTTTACCTCATCGATCGCAATTGCCTGATCGATCGTTCCTCTGGTACATGCATCCTCACAGCGTCTGTTACAGATATGTCCGCAGACTGCCGGGAGCGGATTGTTTTTCTTGATCAGCGCCAGCGCATCCTGATATCTTCCCTGCGCGGCCATTTTCAGATAACCCTGAACTGCAATGTGCGCCGGACAGGCTGTCTTACATGGAGCTGTACCGGTGTCATAGCAGTTGATGCGGTTGTTATCACGGTAGTTTTCATCCCACATCTCCGGTCCCCATTTTTTCTCAGATGGAAGGACATGTTTTGGATATTCCACATCAGAACCGTCTTTTCTGCAGAGTTTCTGTCCAAGTTTTACTGCACCTGCAGGACAGTATTCCACACATCGTCCGCAGGCTACGCAGTTCTCTGTCTCAACCTTAGCAACATAGGCAGAGCGGGACATATTCGGTGTATTAAATAACTGTGAAGTACGGAGTGCATAGCAGACATTCACATTACAGTTACAGATCGCAAAAATCTTGTCCTCACCATCGATATTGGTGATCTGGTGGACAAATCCATTCTCCTCTGCCTTCTTTAGGATATCTAATGCTTCCTCTCTTGTGATGTAACGTCCGCCCTTATTCGTCTCAACAACATAATCAGCCATGTCGCCGACTGCGATGCACCAGCTCTCCGGATCATCCGCACATCCTTCTTCATACGTCTGGCGGGAGCGGCGGCAGGAACATGGGCTTGCTGCATACTTTCCTTCATACTTATCCAGCCAGTGTGAAATATGCTCAATGGAAATAGACTGGTTCTCCATAGAGATTGCTTTCTCGACCGGAATAACATGCATACCGATGCCGGCTCCTCCTTCCGGTACCATAGGTGTTACCTTTTCCAGTGGCAGACGGCTCATTCTCTCGAAGAAACGTCCTACTTCCGGATGTTCCTCTAACATCTGAAGGTTCATATTTCCAAACTCAGCACTTCCCGGTACAAACATTGGAAGTACATACTGTTTTTCGTGTTTTGGATTCTCCCAATTGTATTCAATGACTCCGTTGACAGCCATCTGCTGTAACAATTCCTCTAAATGTGTTCTTTCCATTCCGGTGAGTTTTACCATCTCGTCTAATGTCTTTGGCTTACGAACACCCATTTTCAGTGCGATCTCTGCCATCTCATCTGTACACATTGCAGATAATCCCCAGTACTCCGGATCATACTTTGTGATCTTTTTCATTCCAAGTTTCTGCGGAACACGGTCTGTGATCATTTTAGCAAGCTTTACAATAGCTTCTCTCTCTACTTCGTTTTCAATAAATTCCGGTACAAAATTTCCCAATGGATCTGCCATTTCTTCCTCCTTATATGCAAAGCCGTCACTCTGCCGGCTCCTGTAAAAAAATATTTTATTCTGCTTTCACTTATTTCTGATATTCAGAAATCTCAGTGCGGATCCAGTCCGCCCACTCATCAAAACCTTCTCCTGTCTTCGCTGAGACAAAGAAAATCTTTGCATCTGGATTTAATTTCAAGATGCGTTCTTTCACAGCCTCTTTGCTGAAATCATCAAAAACACTTAATGTATCACATTTGTTAATGAGAACCACATCACAGATAGAAAACATTAATGGATATTTTAAAGGTTTGTCATCCCCTTCCGGCACGGAAAGGATCATGGCATTCTTTGTACTTCCGGTATCAAACTCTGCCGGACAGACCAGATTGCCTACGTTCTCAAGCACAACAAAATCAAGGTCTTTTGTTCCGAACTCCCGGATTCCCTGTCTTGTCATGTCCGCATCCAGATGGCACATTCCACCTGTATGGATCTGGATGGCACGCACACCGGTCTCACTGATCGCCTGTGCGTCCACATCAGAGTCAATATCTGCTTCCATGACACCAATCTTCATCTCGTCTTTGAGCATGGAGATCGTGCGTTTTAATGTCGTTGTCTTTCCTGCGCCCGGAGAAGACATAAGATTTAACAAAAATGTCCCCTCTGACTTTAATTCTGCACGTAATTTGTCAGCATCCGCATTGTTGTCTTCAAAAATACTCCGTTTTACCTCAATCACTTTAAAGTCTTTCATCTGTTCTCCCTCTTCCCTTCTTCTATGTTCCGGCTATTCCATGTTTCCATGTCAGATTCCAGCCTCTGTCCTCTGGTATAACCAGATTGTTATTTATAAAACATTCTATCTATAACATACATTGCATAAGTATTATTGTCAATGATTTTGTTAAAAAATACACAATGTTTTGTCACTGGTATGTCCACAATTCATCTGTGTAAAAAAAGAAACTCCCTTCACATCCGGAAAGGAATTTCTTTTTCACTGTCTCTATTCTGTTATTTTTACCCAAGAGCAACATCCAGCGACATCATCACCGTAAATCCCACTGCAAAAAAAATCGTTCCAAGGTCGGAATGTTCCCCCTGGGACATTTCCGGGATCAGTTCCTCCACAACCACATAAATCATCGCTCCGGCTGCAAAGCTCAACAGATAAGGCAGAGCCGGGACAATATATCCTGCTGCAAGGATTGTGAGCATTGCACCGACCGGCTCCACGATTCCCGAAAGCACACCACCTGCAAAAGCCTTTGACACTTTCATCCCTTCTGCCCTTAGCGGCATGGAAATAATCGCCCCCTCCGGGAAATTCTGGATTGCGATCCCTATTGACAATGCCATAGCTGCCGCCACTGTGATTTTTGCATTTCCAGCCAGATATCCGGCATACACAACCCCGACTGCCATTCCTTC
>ENA-OURN01000679-OURN01000679.1-human-gut-metagenome-genome-assembly--contig:-NODE-679-length-11835-cov-20.6036_pt1 | contig 11835 bp, 10 predicted proteins | sample MGYA00242099_ERZ508987 | MGnify/ENA primary metagenome ERZ508987 (study PRJEB26280, sample SAMEA2531405) | human gut metagenome | biome: human gut; feature: human-associated habitat; material: faeces... | reverse complement strand
GTCGCTACCTTTTTGACCTCTGTGTCATCTTATGAGGGCGGTTGCGGATTTGAGGTTTTTTACTTTTATTAGAACTTGTGCGAGTCGGAGTTGATGAGGTTCATAAACTCCTGGCGCGTCTTCGCCTGCTCGAATGCTCCCGAGAAGTCGCTCGTCATGGTTATGGAGCTTTGCTTCTCCACACCGCGCATCTGCATACACATGTGCTTTGCCTCTATCACAACCATCACGCCGAGTGGGTGCAGCGTTTGCTCGATGCACTCGCGTATCTGCTGCGTGAGTCGCTCCTGCACCTGCAGGCGATGCGAGAAGATGTCCACCACACGTGCTATCTTGCTCAGACCAGTGATGTAGCCGTTCGGTATGTACGCCACGTGTGCCTTGCCGTAGAACGGCAGCATGTGGTGTTCGCAGAGCGAGAACACGTCTATGTCCTTCACCACCACCATCTGGCTGTAGTCTTCTTTGAAGAGTGCGTCGGTCAGCACCTTCTGTGGGTCTTGCGAGTAGCCGCGTGTGAGCACCTGCATCGCCTTTGCCACGCGCATCGGTGTCTTCTGCAAGCCTTCGCGTTCTGTGTCTTCGCCCAGCAGATTGATAATGCTTTTATAGTGTGAGGCAAGGTCGTCCAAGCCCTCTCTGAATTCTGGAGTATCCATGTATGAGTTTTGAATTTTGAATTTCTAATATGCAACTGAGATTTTTCCGCGCACGATGCACGCCTGCTTATATCCCAACTTCTTCACCTGCTCCAATATGGCGCTTGCCTCCTCGTATGTGCGGTAGTTGCCCATGCGGCATATCCAGCGAGGCGAGTAGAAGTGTACGTATATCGGTTGACTTGGGAACGCAGCCTTCACCGCGTTGCCAGCCCTCTGTGCCTTTATCTTGTCGTTGCGTGAGTTGCCACCGGCGAACACCTGCACTCGGTAGCCGTTCGTCTTGTACGCACGGCGCATCACCTTCTTGCTTGTGTCTACTTCTGGCTCCGTAGCGGTTGCCTCAGTGTCACTGCTGTGCTGCGTAGTGGCTTCGTGTCGCGGTGTGTGGTTGTGGGTTGCACCCTCGTGCTCTTGATGCTTGTTTGTCTTTACTGTGGGCTGCGTAGGTTTGTTTGCTGCCTCCTGCTGTTTAGGGTTTACGTTAGCTGTGTTCACCAGCTTGTCTATTTCCTCGCTCTGTGTCACAACCACGCTTCCTTTGCCTGCTGTCTTCTCTTGCAGGTGTTGGGTGTAGGTCTGTGCGTGTGCGATGGTAGTGATGCAGACGATGAGACATGAGAGAATAAAAAGACGTTTCATAGCTTTGTTGGTTGACGAGTTTACAAGTGAGGGGGTGGGTTGGCACCCCCTCGGTGTGTTACTTCTTCCAAGCGTCGATGATGCCCTTGAAGTCAGCGCACTTCAGCGAAGCGCCACCGATCAAGCCACCGTCGATGTTCGGCTTAGAGAAGAGTTCAGGAGCGTTGCTTGCCTTGCAGCTACCGCCGTAGAGGATAGATGTCTCCTCAGCAGCCTCTGCGCCGTACTTCTCAGCTACTGTAGAGCGGATGTAAGCGAGCATCTCCTCAGCCTGGTCAGATGTAGCGGTCTTGCCAGTACCGATAGCCCAGATCGGCTCGTAAGCGATTACGATGTTCTTCCAAGCCTCTGCGTCGAGGTGGAATACTGAGCCCTCGAGCTCTGCCTTTACAACCTCGTTCTGCTTCTCTGCCTCGCGCTCCTCGAGAGTCTCGCCGCAGCAGAAGAGAATCTTCAAGCCGTTAGCAAGTGCCAAGTCTACCTTCTCCTTCAGAATCTCGGCTGTCTCGCCGTAGTACTGACGACGCTCTGAGTGGCCGAGGATAACGTACTGAGCACCTGTGCTCTTTACCATCTCTGCTGAAACCTCACCGGTGTAAGCACCCTTAGCCTTGTCTGCGCAGTTCTCAGCGCCGAGGCCTACTACTGTAGAGTCGAGTACGCCAGCTACAGAAGCGAGGTGGATAAACGGAGTACAGATGATAACCTCACAGTTAGGTTTGTCAGCTACAAGTGCCTCGTTGATTTCCTTTGCGAGAGCAACGCCATCCTGCAGGTTCATGTTCATTTTCCAGTTACCTGCTACAATTTTCTTTCTCATTTTCTTTTCTGTTTTAAAAAGATTAAATATTCTGTTATTGCTTTGTTTGTTTCTGATCCATTTCGACCAAGCCCACAGTCGGTCGGCTAAGGTGAGTGCCGAGAGTGGCATGAAGAACGTGAGCAGCACGATGAGCAGACGCTCTGTGGTGCTGTCGTTCTGCGCTTTGCCTATTGTGAGCTGCTGCAGTGGGGCAGTGAGGTCGTCGGTTTGTGGCAGCGCGTTGTGGCTCCACTTGCCTATTATCGTGCCGTCCTTCAGCAGCATCAGTCCGGGGTTGCTGCGTATCATTGTCTTCAGCGTTGTCTCGTCGGCGTTGCAGAACTGGTATTCGGCTCCCGTGAGGTCGCGCCAGCGTTCTATCTCGTCGTTGGCTGATGCCGTCACGCAGTAGAAGTCTATTCCGTTCTCCTCCGCGTATTCGTATATCTGGTCGATGTCGCCGAAGTTGCTGTCGTCAGCCACTGCCAGTCGGGGCGAGACGAGCAGGAAGGTGTAGCCCTTCTTCGTGAGCACCTGCTCGGTGATGTCCTCGCCCGTGTCGCATGTGGTCAGCGCGAAGTCGTGTATCGGCGGCTCATATCCCTTCTTTGTCTGCACCGTTCGGGTGTCTACGTACTCCCATGTTGAGTCGGGATAGTTGTCGAGCGTGAACTCGCGCGTCTCGCCGTTCTTCTTTAGCAGGAACGTGCTTTCAAACTCCGGCTGCTCTGCGCCCTCCGGTATCTCCATGCCCTGCTTTATGTTCATGCCCACGTGGTAGGGCCGGAAGTCGAAGATGGGCAGCGTGTATAGGCAGTAGACACTTGTTATGACGATGTACGCCACGGTGTAGTAGCGCACTATCCACTGGTTGGAGCGCGATATGAAGCGCGCCATGTCCGCCGGTCGCCATGCCACGAGTGCGGCACATGCTATGAGCACTATGTTCTTCAGCAGCGTCTCGCCGTTGGTCAGCTTCAGCGCGTCGCCGAAGCAGCCGCAGTCTTTCACGGGGTCGGCTACGAATATCCACAGCGTGAGTGCCGTCATCGCCGTCATAAAGGCGAGCGTGATGCGCGATACGACGTGTCTGCGCACGGCGAACAGCATGAACACGCCCAACGCAAACTCCAGTGCACCCAAAGCTATCGCTACGCCGACGAGCACCCAGTCGGGCAACAACCCGTTCAGCGACATCGCTGCGGCATAGTCCTTCAGCTTGTAGAGCGTGCCTAACGGGTCGATGGCCTTCACGTATCCAGAGAAGATGAACGTGGCAGCGAGCACGAACCGGCAGACATTTACGACTGTAATCCTTAGCTTCTGCATTACTCCGCCATCTTTATCGCTCCGAAGCACGCATAGTTGATGATGTCCATATAGTTGGAGTCGATGCCTTCCGACACGAGTGTCTTGCCGTCCAAGCCCTCAATCTCCTTTATGCGTTGTATCTTTGTCAGTATGAAGTCGGTGTAGCTGCTGATGCGCATATCGCGCCACGCCTCGTTGTAGTCGTGGTTCTTGCGCAGCATCAGCTCCAGGCACTCCTTGGCGTGAACGTCGTAGAGCGCGAGAGCCTCGTCGGGCGTTATGTCTACGGTGTCTGTGAAGCCCTTCTCCAGCTGTATCAGTCCGATGATGCCATAGTTGATGAGTGCAATGAACTCCGGGCGTATGCCTTCGCCGACGAGCGAAGTGCCCGTCGTCTCGAGCGAGCGTATGCGCTTTGCCTTTATGAAAAGCTGGTCGGTGAGCGACGACGGGCGCAATATACGCCACGAAGCCCCATAGTCATGGAGCTTCTTCGCAAAGAGCGTGCGACACTCGTCCATCACTCTCTTAAACTGTTCTTCTGTCTTTGTAGTATCCATAAATCGGCACAAAAATACAAAAAACTTATGAATTGAGCAAACGTAGTCGTATTTTTACTGCTTCTGCGCTTACTTCTCCGTTTTGCTCTGCTCGTTCTTCTGTCGCATCCTGATCATCTTCACCACACCGCACATGGCGTCGTAGCGCGCCTGCAGCGAGTCGCGCTTCACGCCGAGCAAGTTGCGTTGGTAGCGGTTTGTTGTGGTGTCGAGCTGCGCTGTAGTCTGTTGCAGCAGTACGTCGGTGGCTGCCACGTCCGCTTGCGCCATCTTCAGCGATGCGTTCTGCCACACCACGAGTGCCTCCTTGCGCACCTCTATGGCAGCAGGGTAGCGGTCGCGCAGCAGCGTGATGGAGTCGAGCGTGGCGCGATAGTTGCCACTCTCGTAGAGCGTATGTATGCGTGTGAGCATTTCGCGTGCCTGCTCGTCGTCGGTCTTGGCGCACGAAGCGAGCGTCAAGGCGATAAGTGTTATGAGTGTTAATTTCTTCATTGCTCGGCAAAAGTACAACAATTCTGCGTATTGGCGACGTAACCGCCACCTTATTTAATTAATATTTAGACATGCGAACATTATTAAAGAAAAGCCGAAGCGTTACATTTAGCGTCTGCGCCGACCGATGCGGACGTCTGCGCCGACCGATGCGGATGTCTGCGTCGACCGATGCGGATGTCTGCGCCGACCGATGCGGATGTCTGCGTCGACCGATGCGGATGCTGTAATGTTAAAAATAAGGTGCAGAAACATTTTGTTTTGTTTTTCTTTTGTGCATAAAAAAATATTGCTTAATTTTGTGCGCTCGTACTCTGGTACGCCTAAACAATAGTACAAACTACGTATAAACAACTAAAAATATATAACAATTTAATAGCTTAATATGAAAACCTTTAGCTTAAACAAAATCTTTGCGATCTTCGCATTGCTATTTTTAATCGGGGGGGTAAAATTTTAGCCGAAACCACTGCTACATTGCAGGCATCTTCTACGGATCCGTCTCTCGGAAAACCAGAATTTGCTTACACCATTAATAATGTTAATGTTCTAGACGGTCCAACAATTGATTATGGTTACTGGAATGTTAATTTGTATTCTGTAGTTAACAGTCCTGCTAACGCAGCTTCCTTTGCTTTCTATGCCGTTGCTGGAAAGTCGAACACCTATTACATCTACAACTATTCTGCAAAGAAATGGGTCACTTATGACCTTGCTACTTCATATAATAATAATATGAAAGGCTTTCTTAAGTTGAGTGATACAAAAACAGAAGGTTGTTATTTTGAAATCACTTCCTGTACTAACGATACCCACTCAGGATACCAAATGCGCCCTTATGCTTCAGACGGCACTATTGATGAAGACTGCTATCTGAATTATAATGGTGGAAATGGAGCAAACGTATCTCTAACTGTTGGTCTGTGGAAAGATCCAGGAAGTCAGGATAAAGGCGCATGCTGGATTCTTAAGAAAGTAGATCTCGGAGTGAATAGCATTCAAACTTCAACCAACGAAGCTAAGCCCGAACACGTATTCACGATGCGTAATGCTAATAATAGTTATGTTAATAGCAATTTGTATTGCGCAACCAGCACTTCCGACTATGCACAGTTTGCTTTTTATGAAGTCAGCGGTAAGACAAGCGCTTATTACATCTATAACTATAGTGCTAAAAAGTGGCTTAAGTACACTACGAGCGCTACTTATACGAAAGGTCAGGACTTCGTTTCTAATGGTGAGAAAAGCGAGCGCAGCGAGTTCTATATCACTGATGCCGCAAAAGACGGTGTAAGCGGTGTGCAGATACAGCCTTACAATGCTGCTGGCAATGCTGCTAATAATTATTTGAACTTCTATAAAGGCGGTGATCAGAACACTAATAATACTATTGGTAACTATACGACTGATGGTAATAATGACGCAGGTAGCCTTTGGGTGTTTACAGAGGTAGAGATTGCCAATAATAATGCTGTCATAACAAATAAGACCATGTCTGAAGGCTCTGTCGTGTCAACTTTGCTTGAGAATCATACAGGCGATGGTACTAAATTATTAAAAGAAACAGCTATCGACTGGACTCAGCAGAAAGTAGTAGCAGAGATTGATCTCAGCACATGTGGTACAGGAACTGAAGACTTGTTCTCTATTGGCGAGAACATACAAACCTTTAAGGCAGTTAATATTCATATGTATAAAAAATCTGATGGTGGTATTACTGCGTATTTAGTAGGAAATCCTCTCAGTGGAGGTGCTACAGCCTTTGGTCCTGTTTCATTTGATGGAAATATATTGAGAGTGGAATTGTCAAGTGAGAAAGGATTTGTAGTGAATGACAGGGTCATATTCTCTAAAGAAATAATAAATCAGTATTCTGAGCAAAAATACGGTAAACAATTCTTCAGTCTTTCTAATATTCAGGTTGGTTCAGGCGAAGGAACAAATCAGGAAACTAAAGCTACGTACAATTATATTAGTGTTGTAACAAATGATTATAAGCCAGCAACAGTCACAGTGAGCAATACGCTTGATGAGGTTGCCGTCAATTCGTTTAACGCACAGAACAATGTTGATGTGCAGCTTAAGCGCACACTGAGCCCCGAGCATTGGAACTCGTTCTGCGTGCCGTTCGCAATTTCGGAAGACGTGATTGCTGAGAAGTTTGGTGCAGGCACTAAGGTTTGCACCTTCGGCTCGATGAATGGCAACGTGATGAACTTCGCTGCTTCTACCACTATCGAGGCAGGCACGCCTTACATCGTGAAGCCTACTCAGGAGGTCGTAAATCCTTCGTTCACTGGCGTGAATATTGAAGCGACCGCAGCTAAGAAGGTAGGTGCCGACGGCTACTTTATGCAAGGCATATACAGCGCAAAGACCGACCTCACTACCGATGGAACAAACCTCTTCCTCGGCGACGGCAACAAGTTCTACAAACCGGCGAAGGGCAGCACAAAGATGAAGGGTATGCGTGCGTACTTCATCGTTCCGCAAGGCACCAACTTAGCAGCTCTGCGTGCTAACATCGACGGCGCAACAACCGCTATCGACGAGCTTACCACTGTTGTTGAGCAGCCTACCGATAACCGCATCTACAACCTGCAGGGCCAGTTCGTGGGCACAAGCTTCGAAGGTCTGCACGGCGTGTATGTACAGAATGGCAAGAAAGTGCTGGTGAAGTAGTCTGCTTAGCAATGAAACTGAAGTGAAAAAACAACATAACACTAACGAATAATCATGAAAAAGAAAATCTATACTGCCCCTAAAATAAACGTTGTTGAAATGAGCTGCACAACAATCATGGCTGGCTCCTACGGAATAGAAGAGGACGGAATGAGTGTCTCTGGTACATTAGGTAGTGAGTCAGTAAGCTCAGGCGACTCCTGGGGAGGTGCATACTCGGCATCAAGAGTCTACTTCGATAGTTGGGCTGACGACCCAGACGAAATCTAAACAGTTCGCCGATTGAGCAAACGACAATAAACATAAATACATCAACAAAAAAGCGAGGCTTCCGAGCCTCGCTTTTTTGTTGCGTATTGGTTTGAAAGATGTCTCGAGTTAGATGAAGATGTACTTCATAATGAACAGCACAGCCAGCACGTAGAGCGTGGGGTTGAGCTTCTTCCAGTTCATGCAGAGCATGTTGATGAGCACGTACGAGATGACACCGCAGAGGATGCCGTCGGAGATGCTGTACGTGAGCGGCATCATCACGATGGTGATGAACGCCGGTATCGACTCGGCATAGTCGTCGAGGTCGATGTCCTTCACCGGTGTGAGCATGAACAGACCCACGATGACGAGCACTGGAGTGGTTGCAGCAGCCGGTATGGAGAGGAACAACGGAGCGAAGAACATAGCCACAGCGAAGCACATAGCCGTAGAGAACGCCGTGAGACCGCTGCGTCCACCCTGCGCTACGCCTGCCGCACTCTCCACGTAAGTAGTGGTGGTGCTTGCGCCGAGGCACGCGCCAGCCATTGTGGCTACGGCATCAGCCATAAACGCCTTGTTCAGCCCCGGTATGCGTCCGTCCTTCTGCATCATGCCCGCCTTGGTGCAAACGCCCACGAGCGTGCCCATGGTGTCGAACATGTCGATGAAGAGGAAGGTGAACACCACCACGAGCATGTCGAGCGTGAAGATGTTGTGGAACTCGAACTGGCAGAACAGCGGAGCCACCGACGGCGGTGTGTCTACCACGCCCGAGAAGTTGGTGACACCCATCGGAATGCCGATGAGTGCTGTGGCGAGGATGCCGATGAGCAGCGAGCCCGGCACGTTCTTGATGACGAGCACCGAGGTGAGCACGATGCCAATCACGCCGAGCAGTGCTGTGCCCTCGGTCATGGTGCCGATGGTGACGAAGGTGGCAGAACTCTCGACGATGATGCCGGCGTTCTTCAGTCCGATGAAGGCGATGAAGAGTCCGATGCCGGCACCTATGGCACGCTTCACCGAAGCCGGTATGGCGTCGACGATGAGTGTGCGCACCTTTGTCAGCGTTAGTACGACGAAGATGAAGCCCTCGATGAGTATCGCGGTGAGCGCAAACTGCCATGAGTAGCCCATGGTGAGGCAGACGGTGAACACGAAGAAGGCGTTCAAGCCCATGCCCGGTGCCAGTCCGAAGGGTTTCTTGGCGTAGATAGCCATGGCGAGTGTGCCGATGATGGCTGCGAGCGCCGTTGCGGTGAACACCGCGTTGGTGTCCATGCCCTTGTCGGCGAGGTTGCTGAAGATGCTCGGGTTGACGGCAAGGATGTACGCCATGGTGAGGAAAGTGGTGATGCCAGCCATCACCTCAGTCTTGATGTTGTGCTTCGACGGGTCGAAGCCGAAAAGTTTTGAAAGCATTGTTTTTGATTTTTATAAGCCGAACTAAGCCTTTTTAGGCCTCTTTAAGCCGTAGCTAAAGCTTAACCGAACTAAGCCTTTTTAGGCCTCTTTAAGCCGTAGCTAAAGCTTAACCGGACTAAGCCTTTTTAGGCCTCTTTAAGCCTTGTGTATTCTCAAGCCCTCCCCGACGGGGAGGGTTGGGAGGGGCTTTTTTAGAAGTCCCACTTCATACCCAAGCAGGGGCGGCACTTAAATCCGCCGGTAGAGCCGAAGTTGTTAGAGAGTTCGATCTCTGTACCGAGGCTGAGGTTGTTGCATCCGAAGTGCTGACCAACGTTGTACCAGAGCTGCGGCTCGGTGATGAATACGGTGCTCTTCTTCTTGCAAGAGCCGTCGGCTTGGAAGTCGACAGCGTGATCCTCCCACCAGAAGTCGGCGAAGCCGTCGAACTTCAAGCCCTTCACGCCGAAGAGGTCGTTCATAGCCCACACCACGGTGAACTGCATAGGCACGCTTTGCTCGTTCTCCCAGATGTACTTATAGAGTGCTTTGAGGTTGAGCGTGTTCTTGAAGTCCTTGCTATGGAAGAAGTAGTCGACACCTGCGAGCATAGCGTGGTTGATGGGGTAGGCTGCTGTGATACCGCCGTTGTACTCCACCTGCAGCGAGAGGTCTTTGATAGCCGACTTCTGCCAGAAGTTGAGGCAGCGTGCTATCTCGAGGTATGTGCCGCCAGGGGCTACGTTCTTGCCACCTTTCAGCTTGTCATAGTTGAAGTCGTGGTCGATGAAGAAGTAGGTGTTACCCCACTTGTCCTGCTTGAACATCTCAAGCGTAAGCGTTACAAACTCGCGGTCGCTGCCGAAATCGTAGAACAACTGTGCGTTAACCTGTGCCTTTGCCTTTGTTGCACCGAGGCAGAGCATGGCAATGAGGAACAGTGTAGAGGCTGTCTTTTTGATTTTCATTGTCTTTTGATTTTATACAATAATATTATTAATAAGAAATTTAGTGCTATCCTAAATTGAACGCAAAGGTACAAATTTTCCGTCAATACACCTTAAATTCTGTAAAAAACCGTAACTTTGCACTTGATTTGCAAGTTATAATCAGGATTTTATACGTATGAAGCTATACACAGATGCCGAATTGGCACAGATTCTCGACAAAAAGATATTTCATAAGATAGGCGAAGTGGCTGACCGAATGGGCGTAGAGTGCTACCTCGTGGGCGGCTACGTGCGCGACATATTCCTCGAACGTCCGACGAACGACATCGATGTGGTGGTCGTGGGCAGTGGCATCGAGGTGGCGAAGGCGCTGCAGAAGGCGCTGGGCAAGAACGAGAAGACCGGACGCTGGCGCGCCCATCTCGCCGTCTACCGCAACTTCGGTACGGCGCAGATAAAGTTCTACGACACCGAAGTGGAGTTCGTGGGCGCACGCCGCGAGAGCTACGACCGCGGTTCGCGCAAACCCGTGGTTGAGGACGGCACGCTCGAAGACGACCAGAACCGCCGCGACTTCACCATCAACGCCATGGCGGTATGCCTGAACAAGGCACGCTTCGGCGAACTGGTCGACCCCTTCGACGGCATCTACGACCTCGAGGACGGCATTATACGCACACCGCTCGACCCCGATATCACCTTCTCCGACGACCCGCTGCGCATGATGCGCTGCGTGCGCTTCTCGGCTCAGCTGAAGTTCTTCATCGACGAGGAGACGTTCGACGCGCTCGGACGCAACGCTGAGCGCATAAAGATAGTGAGCGGAGAGCGCATCGCCGACGAGCTGAACAAGATAATGAAGACCGACCAGCCCTCGCGCGGCTTCGTGGAGCTGCAGCGTTGCGGACTGCTGCAGCTCATCATACCCGAGCTGAGTGCGCTCGACGTGGTGGAGACGCGCAACGGCAAGGCGCACAAGAACAACTTCTACCACACACTGGAGGTGGTGGACAACGTGGCGAAGCGCAGCGATAACCTCTGGCTGCGTTGGGCGGCTCTGTTCCACGACATCGGCAAGACGCGCTCGAAGCGTTGGGAGCCCGCCATCGGCTGGACGTTCCACAACCACAACTACTTGGGAGCGAAGATGATTCCGGGCGTCTTCCGACGCATGAAACTGCCGATGGATGCCAAGATGAAGTACGTGGAGAAGATGGTAGACCTGCACATGCGCCCCATCGTGATAGCCGATGAGGAGGTGACCGACTCGGCTGTGCGCCGTCTGCTCAACGACGCTGGCGACGATATCGACGACCTGATGATGCTCTGCGAGGCTGACATCACGAGCAAGAACGAGGTGCGCAAGAAACGCTTCCTCGAAAACTTCCGCATGGTGCGCGAGAAGCTCACCGACCTAAAGGAGCGCGACTACAAGCGTCTGTTGCAGCCCGTCATCGACGGCAACGAGATAATGCAGATGTTCAACCTGCCGCCATGCAGGCAGGTGGGTGAGCTGAAGCAGTATCTGAAGGACGCTGTGCTCGACAATCGTGTGGCTAACGAGCGTGAGCCACTCATGCAGCTGCTGATGAAGAAAGCCGAAGACATGGGGCTTACGCAGTAGTTTAACACCGATGAAGTGCCACTTTCGCATTGACGAAGTTGCACTTTTGCATTGGTAAAGTGCAACTGCAGCATTGACAGAGTGCAACTGTAGTATTGGTCAAAATAGAAACTAATATATTGAATAACGCGTAACGAGAAATAAAAGTTGTTAAATGTACGCGTGTTGTCGTTACAACTTACTTACATATTTAGTAACTTTGCACACAGAAAACTTAAACGTTCGGTTTAGTTTTCTAATTAGGGGGTGCAGTTGTCTCAACTGCACCAACAAAGTGGCAGGTGCCTTCAAATTGGTTGGTGCAGTTGAGACAACTGCACCCCCTGGAGAGAACTGCACCCCCTGTCAAAAGCAAATAGTAAAGTACATATATATTAATAAGGTAAAAATATTTATCCTCAAATCCGCAACCGCCCTCATAAGATGACACAGAGGTCAAAAAGGTAGCGAC
>ENA-OURN01000672-OURN01000672.1-human-gut-metagenome-genome-assembly--contig:-NODE-672-length-11964-cov-2.56159_pt1 | contig 11964 bp, 9 predicted proteins | sample MGYA00242099_ERZ508987 | MGnify/ENA primary metagenome ERZ508987 (study PRJEB26280, sample SAMEA2531405) | human gut metagenome | biome: human gut; feature: human-associated habitat; material: faeces... | reverse complement strand
TGCGTTTATCTTTTTTCCATCGGGGAGGATGATTATTTTCTGACAGATCCGGGGGAAGGGATAGAGGTGCCGGGATTTGTATACTATAAAATGTTTGAGACACGCACCATGCAGCCGAAAGAGCGGGTGCTTGCAGCTGCGACCGCATGGCATCTGTATGTCTGGTACCGCGATAATGTTTATTGTGGGAGATGTGGGCATAAACTGGTACATAGTGAAAAACTCCGGATGCTTTCATGTCCGGACTGTAACAACATGGTTTTCCCGAAAATAGCACCGGCAGTGATCGTGGGCGTGACAAACGGCAGAAAAATCCTCATGACAAAATATGCAAACCGTGAATATAAAAGATATGCACTGATTGCCGGATTTACCGAAATCGGTGAAACTGCGGAGGAAACGGTGGCGAGGGAAGTGAAGGAAGAGGTTGGGCTTTCCGTAAAAAATATCCGTTATTACAAGAGTCAGCCTTGGGGATTTGACAGCAATCTTCTTCTTGGCTATTTTTGTGAACTGGATGATGAGGGAGATGCGATGAGACTGGATGAGGAGGAACTTGCCTGCGCAGAATGGGTTGATTTTGAGGATGTCCCGGATGATTCGGAGGGACTTAGTCTGACACGGGAAATGATGCTCTGTTTCCGGGATATAATGAACGCAAGTGAGTCAACATGCTTGCATGATTGACGAACGGTGAATTGGATCATGTGACGGTTTTGCACATGATACGATGAAAGAATACGGTAGATTCTAAAAGACAGGGAAAACTGGTATGCAAAATTATACCAAATACGAAAAATGTCTTGACACTCCAACAAAACTACTGTATTATTACAGTAATACAAAAAAGAAAGATTTACGGATGGAAAACTTAAGATTTCTTAATATTTGCTTAAGTGCCTTTTTTTGGCAAATGGATAATGATACAATCACCGTAAATCGAATTAAGAAAAGGGAGAAATAAAAATGGGTGACAAGACAAAACCGAAAAAGGGAAAGAAAAAAGTAGTTATTATTGTGCTTGTGGTTCTGGTCGTTGTAGCTGCGATCATTGGAAGTTCAGTAAAGAAAATGACAAGCCAGGTAGCAACAGCAGTCAATACAGTAGAGGTGGAGCCGGTACAGAAGAGAGATTTATCTGATACGATTTCATTAAAAGGTACTGTATCGGGTATCACGAAGAATAATGCAACTTCAAAAGCGTTAGCAGAAATCACAGCAGTTAATGTTCAGGTCGGAGATATTGTAAAAGAGGGAGATGTATTATGTACATTAGATTCCTCTACGATTCAGGATCAGATTGCGGATCTCGAAAAAAATATGTCTGATACAAATGCGACAGACAGTATTAATTCACAGCAGACAGCAGAAACAGTCAGTCGTGCAAAAGAAGATCAGCAGACACAGCTAGCAGCTGCACAGAAAGCAATTGATGATGCAAAGGATGCTTATAACGCACAGAGTATTATGTGGGATAAGAGTGAAGATAAATCGGATGCAGAATTTCAGTCTTTGTTAGCTGCACAGAAAGCAGTTACTACTGCTGAGGAAGATTACCAGAAAGTTCTTGAGACTACAAACCGTGCGATTGCGGACGCACAGCTTGCCGTAGAACTGGACAAATATAAAACAACAGATTCGACATCCAAAGATAAACTGACAGATTTAAAAGAACAGTTAGCAGATTGTAACATCACAGCACCTTGCGGCGGGGTTGTGACGGCGGTCAATGTTTCTGTCGGCGATGTCAATGCAGATTCTAAAACAGCACTTGTAACAATTGAGGATACCAGTTCTTTAAAAATGGTTGCAACTGTGGAAGAAGCCGATATTTTAAAGATTGAAGAGGGAATGAAAGCAACTGTAACAGCGGATGCCATGGGAGATGAGACCATTAATGGAACTGTGACCAGAGTGGTACGTGTCAAAGGACAGTCCACGGGATCTGACGGACAGACAACATCCGGAGGATATTCCGTAGAGATATCTTTAGATAACAAAGAATTACTTGTCGGTATGGAAGTAAAAGCAAAAGTCATGATCAAGGAAAAAGGTGAAGTATTAGCGATTCCTTATGATCTTGTCAAGACGGATGATGACGGAAATACATACGTACTTGTTGCAGAGGCAAATGCAGACGGTTCTGCTACAGCGGTGAAGAAGAATATCACAGTTGGTGAAGAAGTAGATTACTATACGGAAGTAACCGGTGGAGATCTGGCAGAAGGAGATAAATTAATTTATGATTACTCCGGAACGGTGACAGAAGGACAGCAGTTTACACCGGAACAGATGTATTCCGAGCAGGATATGGGAACAGGCGCATCTACAGATGAAACCTCAGATGCAGAAGGTATGAGCACCAGCGTGGAGGGAAATGAGTAGTGAGTGAACCAGTAATCCGAATGGAAAATATCGTTAAGACATATTATTTGGGAAAACCAAATGAACTTGAAATTTTACATGGAATCAACCTTACCGTAAATAAAGGGGAATTTGTTTCCATCGTCGGTGAATCCGGTTCCGGTAAGAGTACACTTATGAATATTATAGGAGTCCTCGACCGCCAGACACAGGGAAATTATTATCTGGAGGGACAGGATGTCAATGGAATGTCGGATGAAGTACGGAGTGCGATCAGAAACCGCAGGATTGGTTTTGTATTTCAGAACTTTAATCTCCTTCCGAGAGCCAATGCATTAAAAAATGTTATGGTTCCATTACTATATGGAGAGGAACATTCCAAAAACGGAAAAGAACATGCCATGGAAATGCTCAAAATGGTAGGAATGGAAGACCGTGCGGATCACAGACCAAACGAACTTTCCGGTGGTCAGAAACAGCGTGTTGCGATCGCCCGTGCCATGATCAATGATCCGGCGATCATTCTTGCGGATGAGCCGACCGGAGCACTTGATTCTAAGACAGGTCATATGGTCATGGACTTATTCCATAAGCTTCATGAGGAGCAGGGAAAAACAATTGTTCTGATCACACACTCCCAGGAACTTGCGCAGGAGACAGAGCGTATCGTTACTCTGTTAGATGGACAGATCGTGGCAGATAATGGAGGTGAGCATTAATGTTTTGGGAAAATATCAAAGAGGCGGTCACGAGTATTTCCAGCAATAAGATGCGTTCCCTGTTAACAATGCTCGGAATCATCATCGGTATCAGCTCAGTGATCATTATCACAACGATCGGTGGTTCCATACAGAGTACACTGACGGCAACCATGAATTCCCTTGGCGGAAATATGGTACAGGCGTATGTGGAAGCACGTTATCCGGAAAATGATGAGGACTGGGCTACCTGGGAACAGCCGGAGATGACAGACAGTGATTATGTTACACAGGATATGATCGATGGATTGATTGAAAAATATCCGGATGAGGTAACAGGTGTTGCAGCACAGAACTATCTTGGTTCAGGAACCATTAAAGATGATGCTGATTCCAAGAATTATGCAAATGTCAATATTGATGGTATCACACCGGAATATTTAGAGTATATGAAACTGGAAATGCATGCCGGAAGAAATCTGACAAAGGCAGATAATCAGGGGAAAAAGAGAGTATGCCTGATTGCAGATACGATGGCAGAGAGATATTTTGCAGGTAAAGATCCGATCGGTGAAACACTTTCTGTTGCAACATCGGATGGCGGAATTTTTGATTTTGTTGTAGTTGGCGTTTATGTATATAACCAAGCATTATTTGGAAAAGTGGACACGTCCATACCGGAAAAAGACCGTGTAACAGAATTGATGATCCCTCTTCAGACCTGTTTTAAACTGCAGGGGACTGACAGGACTGGTTATGATTATTTTAATCTTATGATCGATCCTCTTGCAGATGTCAATCAGGCAACAACGGATGTTTTATCTTATTTTGATGAGATGTATGCAAACAACAAAAATTTCCACGTCAGTGCATACAATATGGCATCTGATCTTGGCATGATCAATACGGTACTCAACGTGATCACGATCGCGGTTTCCGGTATTGCAGCGATTTCACTGATCGTGGGTGGTGTCGGCGTTATGAATATCATGCTGGTGTCCATCACGGAGCGTACAAGAGAGATCGGTGTCCGTATGGCGCTTGGTGCCAAAAGACGTACCATCCGTATGCAGTTTGTCATAGAGGCGATCATGCTTTGTCTGATCGGAGGTATCATCGGTATACTGATTGGTATAGGAATCGGGGCACTGCTTGGAAAAGTGGCAGGATTTGTCATTCAGAATATGTACTCTCAGTATGCAAATTATATTATTATGACGGTGCATCCTTCTGTAACGGCGATCATGCTTTCACTGTTCTTCTCTATGCTGACCGGTGTATTTTTCGGATATTATCCGGCGAACAAGGCTTCAAAGATGGAAGTCATCGATGCATTGCGCTATGAGTAAGTACGGAGAAGAGAATCTGGGCGGAAAGTTTTAAATGAATACAGATAAATAGATAGAAAAGAAAAAGTACTGTATATGACAAAAAAGAAAAATGTCAGTATACAGTACTTTTTTTGTAACAGATTTTCCAGATCAATATTTCCGGGCATGGTACATGCGCCTTCCCACATAGAATACAAAAAGAAATATTGTAAAGTATAGCATTCATGCATGATTGCGATGCGTAGATGTTATGCAATATCAATAATCGGGATGGAAGGGAAAAACATGAACCATAACAAAAAGAAAATTTTAAAAGTGACGGCACTGTTTGTTTTTATGTTCTTTTTAGGCTGGGGCGCAGGTTCGCTACAGAAACAGCAGATGAAAAAAACAGTGGAGACAGTGTCTGTCCAGAATCAGGCAGATAACTGGGGACTGGGCTTTGGAGCGGAGGGAACCCAGCCGACCGGCAATGTGACAGCGGATGAATTAAAAAAATACAACGCATGGTATGTGGGCGATAAAAATAAAAAGACAATTTACCTGACCTTTGACTGCGGGTATGAAAATGGAAATACAGAACCGATCCTGGATGCATTAAAGAAACACAATGCAAAAGCGACCTTTTTTGTCGTGGGACATTTCCTTGAGTCAGCGCCGGATATCGTAAAGCGCATGGAGGAAGAGGGGCATGCCGTTGGCAATCATACTTATCATCACCCGGATATGTCATCCATATCGGAGCTGGTTTCATTCCAAAAGGAAATCGATGATGTCGCATCGTTATACCAGTCGATCACGGGCAAAGAAATGATCAAATATTACCGTCCGCCACAGGGAAAATACAGCACGGAAAATCTAAAGATGGCAAAAGAACTCGGATACAATACATTTTTCTGGAGCCTTGCCTATGTGGACTGGAATGTCGATAACCAGCCGACGAAGGAGGAAGCATTTGATAAACTGCTGACCAGGATCCATCCGGGAGCAATCGTTTTGCTGCACAGCACTTCAAAGACGAATGGGGAGATCTTAGATGAACTTTTGACCAAATGGGAGGAGATGGGATATACATTTGCACCGCTTTCGGAACTGATCGCAGAATCCTGACAGAAAAGATCGGGGAAAAATACAAAGGATATGGTGGATAAGACTTGTTTGATGACGAGCGGGAAGGTATAATGGACATAAAGTGCCATGAAAAATGAACAGTTTTCTTAAAATCAGGGAAGAAGATTGTGACTGATAAATGAGCGGCAGGTAAGGATAAGGATGTTATGAAAAGAGCAAAATTAAAAATAGAAATATTGACGGTAATTTTTTGCAGTCTGATATTTGCATTTTCAGAAAAAAAAAACAGCATTTATGCGGATGAAGTCCTAACGGATATGGAATTGCCGACAGGACGGCTTTTATTTGAGGAAGAAACCGAAGAGGCGGCTGACGAGGATTATGAATCCATAGAAGAAAGTGATATTGCCGAACAGTCTTTGCTTCGAACGGCAGACATAGCAGCGGACGACTGGAACAAGTATGGAAGCGATTACTTTTATGATCAGTTATCGGACGAAGAAAAAGCGTACTGGAATGCCTTAGATGTCATCTGTGAAAAGTACCTGACGACGGAAACGGATGCTGTGACGACAAAGTCGGGGGCATATCGGATGCAGGCAATTTCTGGAAGCACACTTGCGAAGGCACAGCAGAAAAATGTACTGTTGATGTTTCGGTATTCAAATCCACAATATTATTTTTTGAATGCGACAGTTTATACAATTTCATATTCAAATGATACAATTTCTCTGGTATTCGGTATTTATCCTGCGTTTGAAAACGGTACAGACCGGATGGAAAAGACGGAAAAAGTAAAGGAACAGGTGGATGCCTGGCAGGAGCAGATCGATCAATGCAGTAAAGATTATGAAAAGGTTAAAAAGATACATGATCTGATCTGTGAAAAAGTGTATTATAATCAGGCTCTTGTGAATAGCGATTTTGCTACGGAGAGTACAGAATATTCACAGTCTGTGTACAGCGTTTTCTGTACGGATAAGACTGTCTGTGCCGGATATGCCCAGTCATTTGCAATGATGTGCAATGGCTCAGAAATCGATACGGCGGTGGTGACGAGTTCCAACCATGAATGGAATAAAGTAAAAATATGTAGCTCCTGGTATAATGTGGATTGTACATGGGATGACCAGAGTGATGGTTATTATTATAATTTTTTTGTGAAAAGTGATGAGTTTTATGATACATACAGCAGCTGGTCGAAAACATGTCATACAGAAGAAGATTATTGGGAGGGGTATTTGCCGGTATGTACATTAGATAGTGGAGCTACGCAGACAGATCCTGGAAAAATCCCGATAGAAGGTCATACAATTGTGACAGATGCAGCGGTAGCAGCATCCTGTGAGACGACCGGTCTCACAGAGGGAAGCCACTGCAGTGTCTGTGGGGAAATATTGACAGAACAGACAGTGATTCCGGCAACAGGGCATACACCGGTAAAAGATGCAGCGGTAGCAGCAGCCTGTGAGACGACCGGTCTTACGGAAGGGAGTCATTGCAGTGTGTGTAAAACAGTGCTTGTGGCACAGAAAGTAATTCCGGCAGCCGGTCATAAGTGGAGTGAGTACAGAGAGAGCGGAAAAGTGAAACGGAAATGCAGCGTCTGTGGAAAGACGGAAACGGTACGAACCCTTCCGAAAGTAAAGATGGTCCAGCTCTCAAAGACTTCCTATACCTATGACGGAAAGTCACATATGCCGACTGTAAAAGTGACAAACAGTGCCGGAAAGAAGTTGAAAGAGGGAACGGATTATAAAATAAAGAAGCCGTCCGGGCGGAAAAATGCCGGTATCTATACGGTCACGATTGAAATGAAAGGTGATTACACCGGAAAATACCAGAAAACATTTCGGATCATACCGAAAGGAACCGCCATTTCCAGTGTAAAGGCAAAGAAAAAAGCATTTTCGGTGTCCTGGAAGAAGCAGGCAAAACAGACAAGCGGTTACCAGATCCAGTATGCAGTGGATGCGAAATTCAAAAAGTCGGTTGTGGCAAAGAACGTCAATAATACCAAAAAGGTAAAACTGGACGTTTCAAAATTAAAAGCAAAAAAGAAATATTACATACGCGTCCGCACCTATAAGACTGTAAAAGTGAATGGAAAATCAAAAAAGATCTATTCGGGCTGGTCTAAGGTAAAAGCAGTCACTACAAAGAAATAACAAAGATATACCGATCCATTTTACAAAATGCGATATAAGTATAAATAAAAAACGGGAGAAAGAGAAAATGGCAGACAACAGTTTAAAAATCAGTTACAAGATATATTTAGAAGCGGAGGATATTTCGCAGTCACGGATTTCTTCTACGGCATCTTATGTAAGCAATCTGTTTAAGAATTGCACCAATTCCTATTTACAGAAAGCGGAAGTGGACAATGAGAGCGACATGGATGATTTTACGCTTCGTCTGTATATTGACGAAAAGGTAGAGGAAGAAGAGTGCAGTTCACCGGAATGTGCAGAAGGTTTTCTGGAAAATATCGCAGAATTTTTAGATGCGGTTGCAGCAGCACATTCCTATCTGGATATGGAGGGAAGTTTTTCCATTTCCTATCATGGAGTAGAGGATACATTCCGGTTCCGTTCTGAGGCAGGAAGCGATCTGTGCGATATTGAATAAAAACCGAAATAAGAAGGATAAAAAATACCGGCTTGCAAAATCAGATAAAATCTGAGGCTGCAGGCCGGTATTTTTATATCCGTTTCTTTCTATTGTTTATTGTTTGTCTGATTCATCCGGTGGAAAGTCCGGTTTTTTTATGTAAACTTTCTCAATCCGGTTTTTGTCCATCTGTTCGACGCGGAGAAGCACATTGTCATCTGTGATGATGATCTCATTTTTTTCCGGCAGATGATCTAAGAGACCGAGCAGATATCCGCCGATCGTATCATAATCTTCGGAACTGAAATTAAGATCTAACTCATCGCAGAGATCCTGCAGGTTGGTGGAACCGGAAACGATAAATTCGCGGTCATTAAGCGGCAGGATCGGATCTTCTTCATCCGTGTCGTATTCATCACGGATCTCACCCACGATCTCCTCTAAGAGATCCTCAAGCGTGATAAGACCGGCAGTTGCACCGTACTCGTCAAGTACGATTGCAAGGGAGATAGATGACTTACGCATCTCAATAAAAAGTTCTGCGGTATTTTTGTGCTCAAAAGTAAAATAAGGTTCACGCATGATATCCCGCACGGAAAAATGCTCCTTGTCCTTGCAGAGGAGAAGATCTTTCATGTTCAGGATACCGATGACGTTATCGGTCGTATCCTCATAGACAGGAAGTCTGGTAAATTTGTCTTCCTGAAAAATATCAATCAGTTCGTCATAAGTATTATTTACATTTGCAAAAGTCATATCAGGTCTTGGAATCATAACTTCCTTTGCCTGCGCATCACCAAAATCAAACAGATTGTTGATCATCTCATGTTCTTCTGATTCGATGACACCGTTTTCTTTGCTGACATCCACGATGGTACGGAGTTCTTCCTCTGTCATCTGATTGTTGTTTGCCTTTGGATCCATATGCAGTAAAAATAAAAAGCCCATGGAAAACTGATTTACCAGAAAAATCACAGGAGTCAGTATTTTCATAAGAAAACCGATGATACCGGAATAGGCGATCGAAATCTGATCCGCATAAAGTGTCGCAAAAGTTTTTGGAGAAATCTCACCAAAGACGAGGATCAGAAACGTAAGGATACCGGTTGCAATACCTGCGCCGACGCTGCCCCAAAGCTTGATTGCAAGCGTGGTTGCCAGTGAGGAGGCGGAGAGATTGACGATATTGTTGCCGATTAAGATCGCGCTGAGCATCTTGTGGGAGTCGTCGGTAATACGAAGTACCTGTTCGGCGCGTTTGTTTCCGTCATCTGCGAGTGTACGCATCCGGATTTTATTTACGGTCGTAAGAGCTGTCTCTGCGGATGAAAAAAAAGCAGAGAGAATCAATAAAATAATTAGAAAAATAATCTGTGATATGGCACTTGCGTCCACGAAAATTCACCTCATTAAAATATAAAATTTTCCGGCACTATAGCAAAAATAGCGCCGGAATGTTTAAAATTTACCATATATTATATCGGAAAGAGGATTATTCGTCAATACTGTAATTCGGAGCCTCTTTGGTGATGTGAATGTCATGTGGATGACTCTCACGGAGAGCTGCTGCGGAGATCTTAACGAATTTGCTCTTCTCTTTCAAGTCCTCGATGGTCGGGCAGCCACAGTAACCCATACCGGAACGGATACCGCCGACTAACTGGAATACAGTGTCTTCCACGGAACCTTTGTATGCAACACGTCCTTCAACGCCTTCCGGAACAAGTTTCTTTGCTCCTTCCTGGAAGTAACGGTCTTTACTGCCGTTTTCCATGGCTGCAAGAGATCCCATACCGCGGTATACTTTGTATTTTCTTCCCTGATACAGTTCAAAAGTACCCGGAGCTTCGTCACATCCTGCAAACATGCTGCCCATCATACATACATTGGCACCGGCAGCGAGAGCTTTTGTCATGTCTCCGGAATATTTGATACCACCATCTGCAATGATCGGAACACCGAACTCTTTTGCAGCGTTGTAGCAGTCCATGATAGCGGAAACCTGAGGAACACCGATACCTGCAACGATACGGGTGGTACAGATAGAACCAGGTCCGATACCGACTTTGACTGCGTCAGCACCTGCTTTGATCAGATCGCGTGTTGCATCACCGGTAGCAACATTTCCTGCGATGACCTGCAGATCCGGGTAGGCAGTTTTGATCTTGTTGACTGCCTCTAATATATTTTTGGAATGTCCATGTGCAGAGTCAACAACGATCACATCGACGTGCGCTTTTACTAAAGCTTCTACACGTTCCATCATGTTTCCTGTGATACCGACACCGGCACCGCAGAGCAGACGGCCTAACTCGTCTTTGGCAGAGAGCGGATATTTGATCTGTTTTTCAATATCTTTGATCGTGATCAGTCCTTTTAAGTGGAAATCCTTATCTACGATCGGAAGTTTTTCTTTTCTTGCTTTTGCGAGGATCTTTTTTGCTTCCTCTAAAGTGATGCCCTCCGGAGCTGTGATCAGATTCTCGGAAGTCATGCTTTCACTGATCTTTTTGGTAAAATCTGTCTCGAATTTTAAATCACGGTTTGTGATGATACCGACTAATTTGCCACCTTCGCAGATCGGCACACCGGAGATGCGGAATTTGCGCATCAGATCTTCGGCATCCTGTAATGTATGATCCGGGGAAAGGTAAAATGGATCCGTGATAACGCCATTTTCAGAACGCTTTACCTTATCTACCTCATCGGCCTGTGCCTGGATCGACATGTTTTTGTGGATAATACCGATACCGCCCTGTCTTGCCATTGCAATGGCCATTCTGTGTTCTGTAACGGTATCCATGGCAGCGCTCATCATAGGAATATTTAAAACGACCTTTTTGGTAAGATGCGTTGTCAGATCAATCATGTTTGGTGTAACTTCTGAATACTGTGGAACTAATAACACATCATCAAAAGTAATACCTTCACCAATAATTGTTCCCATTTTATTTTCCTCACTTTCTTCGTATTGAATTGTATGAAAAAGATATATTAGTTTCTGTATCATAGCAAAAAAAAAATACTCTGTCAATGTAATATAAGTGTGAATTTATAAAAAATAGATATATATTAGAAGTAATAATAAAACGTGTGAAAAAACCTTATAGAAATTATGGTTCACAAATGATTTGATGTGTGATATGATGGCTTTAGGCGACGGGGCCAGAGCACGGGCATACGTCGCCCATTTTTTACCTAAATAAAAGAGAACATCACAGATAAAATATGTTATTCTGTGAAAAAAGAAGAGAAGAAAAAGGGGGAAAATTATGGAGTTTCGTCCCTGTATCGACATCCATAACGGAAAAGTTAAACAGATCGTTGGTGGAAGTTTAAAGGATGCCGGAGACCAGGCAGCGGAGAATTTTGTGGCGGAGCAGGATGCCGCTTATTTTGCAAAGCTGTATCAGAAAGAAGGAATCAAAGGAGGGCATATTATTCTTTTGAATCCGGTGAGCAGTGAGTATTACAAAGCGACGCGTGAACAGGCAGAACATGCACTGCGGGCATATCCCGGCGGACTTCAGATCGGTGGTGGAGTTACAGCGGAAAATGCAAAAGAGTTTCTGGATGCCGGAGCGAGTCATGTGATCGTTACTTCGTATGTGTTCCGGGATGGAAAGATCAATTATGATAATTTAAAACGCTTAAATGCTGCAGTGGGACGGGAGCGTTTAGTGCTTGATTTAAGCTGCAGAAAAAAAGAAGATACCTATTATATAGTGACAGACCGATGGCAGGAGTTTACAGATGAAGAGGTCAGCACCGTACTATTGGACGAACTTTCATCCTATTGTGATGAATTCTTGATCCATGCTGTGGATGTCGAAGGAAAAGCAAAAGGGATTGAAAAGGAACTGGTAAAGATGCTCGGCGAATGGGGAAAG
>ENA-OURN01000662-OURN01000662.1-human-gut-metagenome-genome-assembly--contig:-NODE-662-length-12171-cov-11.9086_pt1 | contig 12171 bp, 9 predicted proteins | sample MGYA00242099_ERZ508987 | MGnify/ENA primary metagenome ERZ508987 (study PRJEB26280, sample SAMEA2531405) | human gut metagenome | biome: human gut; feature: human-associated habitat; material: faeces... | reverse complement strand
TAATTTTGACAGGTGACCATTTTATGGCCACCCTTTGTAGGTTGGATGTTTTTCTGCTCTTTACTTTTTAGAATATTATCTCGAACTCGCGTTGAAAGAACACGACCTGGAAATGGCGGGCGACAAAGGAAGCACAGGAAACATCTCTGCCTTCCTGCGCGTCGTGTCGAGCGTCGTGGCCACCAACGGTGTGGTCATCAGCGCACTGGCGCTCTTCATCCTCACGCTCTCCATCTTCCTCCTGCTGCAAAAGAGCAAAGACACCATCCGCAAACTGATGTTCATGGGCTTCCCGCCCCTCGAAATCAGCCGCTATTATGAGACAATCGTCATCGGCGCCAACACCGCCATCACGCTCATCGCCACTGCCGCCACCCTCGGCTGCCGCCAGCTATGGAAAGGGCAACTGGAAGAAATCGGCCTCGGCGGTTCCTCCGTCCTCCCGACGCTCTGTCTCGCCCTGGCCTACCTCTTTCTCGTCTCGGCCTTCAACGTCTTTGTCATACGCCGCCGGCTTTACGGCATCTGGAAGAACTGACGAATCGCCAACGGCAAAAACAGTCGCAGCAACAAGTATCTCCTAAGCGAAGACCCTCCTACAATTGTAGTGGCCTTCGCTTTTTTCGTCCCCTGGCACACGCCCACAATCAACGTCGCGATGCACGGCCAGCGGCATCACAATAGTCCTGAGAAGAAAAAGGCAAACGCCACATCCTCTAAAAAATCCCTCGGAATCCCCCCATAACTCACTGCTTTTTTGTAGCTTTGCAAAGGGCATGCGCCCCGTTAGCAGGTATTCAAAGGCATTTTCCAACATCAATACTGGAAAAAACAGTTCAAGACAACTAATTCTGAGCACCTGCTTCAGTATGAAAACCTAACACAACATCCAACCATGTACGACATCCAACTTAACGAGAGCGGCACGCGCCACCTTGACATCACCGACGAGAACCTCCAAACCATCAGAAAATACAACCTCTTCCACGGATTGGTTGACTCCACTGGCTATGTCACCGAACCCGTGCTCGACAAACTCAAACTCACGGTGCGGGCACTCATCGCCAACGCGTCAGACAACTGCAAAGACCTGCTCGACCTCTGCATCGATGTCATCTACCACGACAAGATGAAAGCCTACGGACTCAAAAACCTGATGGCTTGCTACAAACAATGGTGTGAAACGCATCCGGAAACGGAAAACACAACAGAGGAAGGAAACACGACGGAGGAATAAGCGCGACAGCCGCAATCATCAAACGCCCCGCCCTTCCCCAAACCATAAAACAAATTCTCCCTTGGCCAATTCAACCGAACAACACAAGCTCTCCGACTGGTTGCCAACCACCCGCAAAGAAATGGACCTGCGAGGCTGGGAACAAGCCGACGTCATTCTCTTCTCGGCCGACGCCTACGTTGACCACCCTTCTTTCGGCGCCGCCGTCATCGGCCGCCTGCTCGAAGACGAGGGCTTCCGCGTTTGCATCGTGCCGCAACCCGACTGGCATGGCGACTTCCGCGACTTCAAGAAACTGGGGCGGCCACGCCTCTTCTTTTCTGTGGCACCGGGATGTATGGATTCGATGGTGAACAAATACACCGCCGCGCGACGGCTACGTTCGGAAGATGCCTACAGTCCCGACGGCCGACACGACATGCGGCCAGAATACCCAACAGTGGTCTACACACAGATTCTCAAGCAGCTCTATCCCGACGTGCCAGTGGTGCTCGGCGGAATCGAGGCATCGCTGCGCCGCGTCACGCACTACGACTACTGGCAGGAGCGCCTTCGCAAATGTGTGCTCTGCGACAGCGGGGCCGACATGATTGTCTATGGCATGGGCGAACTCCCAACGGCTGAGCTCTGCCATCTGCTTGAAGACAAACTCCTGCACGGCCGCGAAGAGGCCCACTGCACAACCGATGCCTTCCGCCAGATTGTGCGCCGCTTCCCGGTGAAACAGACCGTAACGCTGGAAACGGAAGCCGACATCCCAGGCGGTTTCCGCGATGACGACATCACGCTTTTCTCCCACGAGGAATGCCTGGCCGACAAGAAGAAATATGCCTCCAACTTCCGCCACATCGAGGAAGAGAGCAACAAACTGCATCCGCAGCGCCTTTTGCAACGCGTGGCCGACCGTTGGACGGTGGTCAACCCGCCTTTCCCGCCAATGACAACGGCGCAGATCGACCGCTCGTTTGATTTCCCCTACACGCGACTGCCACATCCAAAATACAAGGGGAAACGCATTCCGGCCTACGAGATGATCAAATTCTCGGTCAACATCCATCGCGGCTGCTTCGGCGGTTGCGCCTTCTGCACCATCTCTGCCCATCAGGGCAAATTCATCATGAGCCGCTCGAAAGAGAGCATCCTGCGCGAGGTGAAGCAAATCATTGCCATGCCCGATTTCAAAGGCTACCTCTCTGACCTCGGCGGCCCCTCGGCCAACATGTATATGATGCACGGGAAAGACCAAACGCTCTGCGCCCGCTGCAAACGGCCGTCGTGCATCGCGCCAGCGGTGTGCCCCAACCTCAATGCCGACCACCGTCCGATTCTCGACATCTACCGCGCCGTTGATGCCCTCCCTGGCATCAAGAAGAGCTTCATCGGCAGCGGCGTGCGATACGACCTCCTCCTGCATCCTTATAAGGACGAGGCGCTGCGCAAGGCGGCCAACGACTATACGCGCGAACTCATCCTGCGGCACGTGTCAGGCCGCCTGAAAGTGGCGCCGGAACACACTTCCGACCGCGTGCTACACCTCATGCGCAAACCCTCTTTCAAACTCTTCCACGAGTTTAAGGCCATCTTCGACCGCATCAACCGTCAGGCGGGCCTCAACCAGCAAATCATCCCCTATTTCATCTCTTCCCACCCGGGCTGCACGGAGGAAGACATGGCCGAACTGGCAGCGGAGACCAAGGACCTCGACTTCCGCCTGGAACAGGTGCAAGACTTCACGCCGACGCCGATGACGGTGTCGACGGAGACGTGGTACAGCGGTTTCCACCCCTACACGCTCGAACCTGTCTTCTCGGCGAAAACGCCTGAGGAGAAACAGCGCCAGCGCCTCTTCTTTTTCTGGTATAAACCGGAGGAACGGGCCCGCATCATGACAGAATTGCGACGCCTCAACCGCCCCGACCTCATCCAGCGTCTCTTTGGTGCGAATGCTGGATTCCGACCGCAAAACGAGCGCACACCGCAGCGGCCGCCGCAACGCGAAAATGCGTTCCAGCGCGAACGGCCTCAGCGCGAACGTCGGCAACATGAGCGCCCTCAGCGCGAAGGTCGGCAACAACGTCCGCCACACAACGAGAAGCGCAGGCGGGGAAGATGACACGTGGCTCCTAACGAACAGACAACCATAGAGAGGCCCTCTCTCTTTCACACAACACAGCGAACTCCTGCGGAACACCCCACGGGAGTTCGCTGTGTTAGTATATAAGTAGGGAAAAACCAGTTTGATAGGGTGTTCAAAATCCATGAAAAATATCTGCGCGGTTTTGAGCTAAATAACATAGCAGTTGCGGAGATTTGCACTGGCCCACACAATCGTCTGTTGCGGCGCCAGCATTGTAGCTCACTTTGCTTGCAAAGTGAGGGCCACGAACACGTAGCTAATATGACTTTGTTGGATTTTCAGCCCGTGCTTGGCCGCCACAATATTCGCCCCCCTCACTTTGCGAGCAAAGTGAGCTACAATGCTTCGCCTCAAGAATCGTCCCCCTCACTTTGCGAGCAAAGTGAGCTACAGTGCTTCGCCTCAAACCTCCGCTGAAGAATGTCCGCATATCGCCCTTTGCAGCGATGCCACACTCGCTATGCTAATAGGCCAGAAACCACGCTATCAGCCAGCGCTTCAGCGCCGACTTTCCCTTCCACGTATTATCGCGAACGGAAATAATTTAGTAAATTTGCCAGAAAGTTCAGCAAATCTTATTATCCATGGCTCAGAGATTCGAACAGACACAGACGCAAACCCAAACGCAGCAGTTGTCAACGCTACAAGTGGCGTTGGCAGGACTGGTGCAGCTCCCCATCGAACAACTGGGGGAGCGTGTGCGCAACGAACTCGTTGACAACGCGGCGCTCGAAGAGAGCTACGGCGACGCCGACGAGCATTTCGGCAACGAGACCGACTCTATGCGCGACGGCGACAACGGCGGCAGTGATGCCGCCGATGAGGAATGGGGACCGGGAGAGGCTAACGACATACGCGACTCGCTTAGCGACTATGCCAACGCCGACGATGTGCCCGACTATCTGCAACAGCGGGCCGACGATGCGCGTGAACGACACGAGATGCCGCTCACAGGGGGATCTTCGGCCTATGAAGACCTCACACGGCAAATCGGAGAGCACGACCTCAACGACCACGAGCGCGAAGTCATGGAATATCTCATCGGTTCGCTCGACGACGATGGTTTCCTGCGTAAGGACTTGTATGCCATGGCCGACGAACTGGCCATCTACCACAACATCGACACCAACGAGGAGGAACTGGAACGCCTGCTGCACATTCTCCAGACGTTCGACCCACCCGGCATCGGCGCACGCTCGCTGGAAGAATGCCTGACGCTCCAACTGGAAAGCCCCGAACAGCAATCGCCCCACAAGAAACGCGCCCTGGAGGTGCTGAAGCAGTGCTTCAAGGAATTTGCCTCCAACCGCTGGGACCTCATCTCGCAAAAACTCAACATGGAGAAAGAGGAAGCGGAAGCGGTGCGCCATCTCCTACAACACCTCAACCCGCGCCCCGGCGCACAGCTCGGCAGCGGCGCGGAAAGCATGGCGCAGAGCGTCACCCCCGACTTCTATGTCACCGTGGGGAAAGACGGACTGCCGGAGGTGGAACTCAACCAGGGCGATGTGCCGGAACTGCGCGTGAGCCAGGCGTTCCGCGATTCCATCAAACAATATGCCTCGAGCCGCCACGCGCTCTCGCGCGAACAGCACGACGCTTATGTCTATGCCAAACAGAAAGTGGACGCCGCGCAAACCTTCATCGGGCTCATCGTGCGCCGCCGACAGACGCTGATGGCCGTGATGCAGGGCATCGTGGATTTCCAAACGGAATTTTTCGTTGAAAACGACGACGAGACCTTCCTCCGCCCGCTGACGCTGAAAGATATCGCGCAGAAGGTGGGCGTGGACATCTCCACCGTGTCGCGCGTCACCAATAGTAAATATGTGCAGACCGACTACGGCATCTATCCCCTGAAATTCTTCTTCTCTTCGCAGTTCACCACCGAAGACGGCGACGAGATGTCGGCACGCCAAATCCGCAACGCCATCCGCGACATCGTTGACAAGGAAGACAAGGCCCACCCTTATTCCGACGAGGCACTCACCAGTCTGCTTGCGAAAGAGGGATTCAAAGTGGCACGACGGACGGTGGCAAAATATCGCGAACAACTGGGCATCCTCAGCACGCGCCTGCGCCGCGAGAGGTAGGACAAAAAACATGGAGGGGACGGCACAGCAACAAGAGGCGCTGCGCGAACATTCGACGAAGGTCTGAGGCGAAGCACTGTAGCTCACTTTGCTCGCAAAGTGAGGGCCACGAATATTATGGCGGCTAAACGCGGCTAAAGATCCAACAAAGTCATACCCCAGAGCGCTGGCCATATTCGCTACGTGTTCGTGGCCCTCACTTTGCAAGCAAAGTGAGCTACAATGCTGGCGCCGCAACTGACGATTATGGGGCCCGTACAGAGCCGCAGATAGTGCCTCTCCATCAACTTAATATTTCCATTTTGAACACCCACTTTAAAGCATCCTATGACCAACAGATATCTCATATTGACGGCGCAAGTCATCTCCGTGGTGTTCTCGCCATTCTATTTGCCAGTCGTGGCCTTCGTCGTGTTGCTCTTCTTCAGCTATATGAGCTACACCTCGTGGCAATACAACGCGCAAGTCATCGGCATGGTAGGCCTCTTCACCGTCATCCTGCCCAAACTGGCCATCTACGCCTACCGAAAAATCAACGGATGGACGCGCCACCAGCTTAGCCGACGCGAGAGGCGCATCGTGCCTTACATCCTCTCCATCTCGTCTTACACCACACTCCTTTATATGATGGACCACATGCGCATGCCCCGCTTCACACTGGGCATCGTGGCTGGTGCCCTGGCCATACAAATCGTGTGCGCCCTCATCAATCCGTGGCTGAAAGTGAGCACGCACGCTGCGGCCTCAGGCGGCGTAATTGGTGCCGTCATGGCTTTCTCGCTCATCCTCAATTTCGACCCCACCAACGCCCTCTGTCTGGCTGTGCTCCTCTCCGGACTGGTCTGCACGGCACGCATGATTCTCCGACAACACAAGTTGACGGACCTCGGCCTCGGCGTGCTCATCGGCATGGCCTGCGCCCTGTTTTTCATTTTGAACATCTGACAACGCAAGATATGCAAGGTTGGATGGCCGCTGAAGCAACAATTATAAGCAAGTATTCATACATTAGAAAAAACTCATAAAATCATAAGCCCAATGACTCCTATTGTAAGCATCATCATGGGCAGCACGAGCGATTTGCCCGTTATGGAAAAAGCTGCCAAGTTTCTCGACGACATGGACGTTCCCTTCGAAATGAACGCCCTTTCTGCCCACCGCACGCCTGCGGAGGTTGAATCTTTTGCCCGCAACGCGAAAGCACGCGGCATCCGCGTCATCATCGCCGGCGCTGGAATGGCGGCCGCCCTGCCAGGTGTCATCGCTGCCAGCACCACGGTGCCCGTCATCGGTGTGCCCATCAAAGGCATGCTCGACGGACTCGATGCCATGCTCTCCATCATCCAGATGCCTCCCGGCATCCCTGTGGCCACGGTTGGTGTCAACGGTGCGCAAAACGCCGCCATCCTCGCCGTGGAAATGCTCGCACTGGCCGACGAAGCGTTGGCAAAGCGTCTGGAGCAGTATAAAGACGGACTGAAAGAGAAAATCGTTAAAGCCAATGCCGAACTGGCAACAGTGTGCTACAAAAACAAGACCAACTGATTTCGCGTGCTCATGGATCTATTTAATTACCATCCCAGGGCCTCGCATGAGGTGCGCATCGGCAACCGTCCGCTGGGCGGCAACCATCCGCTGCGCATTCAGAGCATGACCACCTTCCCAACAACCGACACAGCGGGATGCGTGGAGCAATCTGTGCGCATCATTGAGGCTGGAGGCGACTATGTGCGCCTCACCACGCAGGGAACCATCGAGGCCGAAAACCTCCGCAACATCAAAGCGGAGCTCGTTCGCCGCGGCTTCGACAATCCGCTCGTGGCCGACGTACATTTCAATCCGAAAGTGGCCGACGTGGCGGCCGGCATCGTGGAGAAAGTGCGCATCAATCCGGGCAACTATGTCGACCCAGCCCGCACGTTCAAGCATTTGGAATACACCGACGAGGAATATGCCGCCGAACTCTCACGCCTGGAAGAGCGCTTCAAACAACTGCTCGCCATCTGCCGTGAACACGGAACGGCCCTCCGCATCGGCGTCAACCACGGGTCGCTCTCCGACCGCATCATGAGCCGCTACGGCGACACGCCGGAAGGCATCGTGGAGAGCTGCATGGAGTTTCTGCGCGTCTGCGTCAAGGAAAACTTCCCCGACGTCGTCATCTCCATCAAGGCGTCAAACACGGTGGTGATGGTGCGCTCGGTGCGTCTGCTGTGTAGCGTCATGGCCAAGGAAGGCATGGACTTCCCCATCCATCTGGGCGTGACGGAAGCCGGCGAAGGCGAAGATGGCCGCATAAAGAGCGCCGTTGGCATCGGTGCACTGCTCGTTGACGGCATCGGTGACACCCTGCGCGTGTCGTTGAGCGAAGCGCCGGAAAAGGAAATTCCCGTGGCCTACCAACTGGCCTCCTATATCACGAGGACGCGCGGCGGACATCCGGAAATCCCGGCAACGCCTTGTCCAGAATTTAACTATCTGCGCCCTGAGCGCCGCGCCACCTGTCAGGCCGGAAACATCGGCGGCAACCATCTGCCAGTGGTGGTTTCCATGCGCCCTGACGGCAAAGGCGGACAGGGGCAGCTCAAGCCCGACTATATCTATTGCGGACGCAACCTGCCAGCGGCCGAAGCTCGCATGGAGGGCGTGAAATACATCGTTGATGCCGACTATTGGACTGGCGAGGCCGACACGTTCCCCGCTTTCTCGCCCGACACGTTGATGTTTGTTGGCAACTGCCAGGCGCCGCTGAAGTTCCTCTTCACCACCTATCTGCAATGCAACGACGAGATGAAGGCCTGCCTGCGCCACCATCCAGAAGTGGTGCTCATCGCCACTTCCAGCCATCCCAACCCGACGGGCGAACTCCGCGCCTTGGTGCATGAGCTTTGGAACGAGCGCATCCCGACGCCCGTGGTGTTCTGCATGGCCTATCAGTTGCCAGCCTCGCGCAAAGAGGATTTCCAACTGAGGGCCGCCGCCGACCTCGGCGGTCTGCTCTTCGACCAAATCACCGATGGCGTGGCGCTCATGTGCCTGCCGCCGAAAGGCGAAACGGCGTTGCCTGTTTCCGTGGCCGACGACACGGCTTTTGCCATTCTGCAAGCGGCACGCCTGCGCCAGTCGCGCACGGAATACATCAGCTGTCCGGGTTGCGGACGCACGCTCTACGACCTTCCGGGCACCATCGCCCGCATCAAGGAGGCCACGGCGCATCTGCGCGGCCTGAAAATCGGCATCATGGGCTGCATCGTTAACGGACCGGGCGAAATGGCGGATGCCGACTACGGTTATGTCGGTGCTGGGCGCGGACGTGTCAGTCTTTACCGCGGAAAAGTCTGCGTGGAGAAAAACATTCCGACGGAAGAAGCTGTTGGCAAACTCCTCGCGCTAATTGAGGCCGACGGAAAGGGCCAGTGATGTGATTCCGCAAACGGCCGACGGCAAAAGCCGAACGGGCGTTGCGGAGTCCGCCGAATGAAAAAAACAAGGGGCGTTCTGAATCGTTTGGTTCAGAACGCCCCTTTGTTTTATGGGGTTGATTGCTATGCTTTGCTAAAATTATTTCAGCACCTTCTTGCCGTTGACAAGGTAAATGCCGTGGCGCTGCATTTCGCTGGCCTTGATGCGGCGGCCTGAGAGCAGGTCGTAAACCACGTCGGCTGCCTTCTGGGTTGTGGTCGGGAGCGTGATGGCATCCACGATTCTTTTGCCCTTAAACAACACGTAGATGGGAATTTGCGGCTCGTTGTTGGTCCACATGACGTTGATATAAGCCACGATGTCGTTGCCGCTGATGTAGCTCTTCGTCTCATCGAGATAGGCCGTTGCCATGATGGCGCCGTCGAGGAAGGAGAGTTCAACGGGCTCGTTCTTGCCGAAGACAACGCGGTTGAGGCTGTCTGTCGTCACACTGATGGACGGCAGGAGGATGTCACCCAGAGGAATGTCGCCGAAAGCGAAGTTGTGGATGGCGAGGTCAACGCCGCCCTTCACGCTGTCGGCAGCAGCGGTGATGTCGAGCGTCTGGTCTGGCATCGGTTCGGTTTCGTCGTTGATTTCTTCGCCGAGGCTGATGTAGAGGTCACCACCAAACGGGCCGACGCTGGCAGCCACCAAATCAGGCGTGTTCACAGCAGGCTCGTCCTTTTTTATTTTACCTTTAAACAATACGTAGATAGGAATCTGCGGCTCGTTGTTGGTCCACATGACGTTGATATAGGCCACGATGTCGTTGCCGCTGATGTAGCTCTTCGTCTCATCGAGATAAGCCGTTGCCATGATGGCGCCGTCGAGGAAGGAGAGTTCAATGGGTTCGTTCTTGCCGAAGACAACGCGGTTGAGGCTGTCTGTCGTCACACTGATCGACGGCAGAAGGATGTCGCCCAAAGGAATGTCGCCGAAGGAGAAGTTGTGAATGGCGAGGTCAACGCCGCCCTTTGTAGCATCGACAGCTGCGGTCACATCGAGCGACTGGCCAGGCATCGGTTCGGTTTCGTCATTGATTTCTTCGCCGAGGCTGATGTAGAGGTCGCCAGCATATTGTCCGGCAATCTTTTCAGCCAATTGTGCAGAAGCCGTAGTGGCCATTGCCACAGCGGCGCAAAGAGTAAGTAAAAATTTCTTCATATATTATGTTTTGGATTTGGTGTCAGAAAATGTAGGAGAAGGCCAGCGTGCCATAGATGGGATAGAGCGCAAACGTCACACTGGTGAAGTCGGACGGGAAGATGCCGTTAAGACCCCATGTGAGGTTGGCCGTCACCGCCAAATGCTTGTAGGCCTTAAACGTTCCGCCCACCTGCATGCCCCATTGGAAACGGCGCAAGTCGTTGCTGAAATCATAGGTGGCGTGCGACACCTCCGTGCGTTCGCCAGTGGGGTTCTGGTCGCGGATGTAGGCATCATTACCCGTCAGGTTGCCGTCGGCGTCATAGAGGGGCTTGCCATAGGCTTCGCCCGAAAACTCGCCGTCCATCAGCCACGAGAGATAAGGACCAGCCTGCACCTGCCAGCGCGAGTTGATGTCGTAAGTGGCAAGGATGGGCACGGTGAGATATTTGTTTGACACCTTCGTTTTCACGTGTCCCGTGAAAGCGCCGACGATATCAGAACCGTCGTCTTCGCGAGCCTCCATGTGATAGTTCTTCACGGTGGCGTCGGTCTTCATGCCCTTCGATTCGAGGCGCACGCCCGTGGCGATGCCCCAGCGGTGGTGAATTTTCTTCTGCACGCTGCCTTCAATGGCGATGCAGAGCGTCGGGTCGTAACTGTCGATGGCGCGGATTTCGGCCGGAATGGGGAGCGGCGATGTGCCGCCCAAACTCAAACCGCCGCCCAGACGCATCTGCCAGCCCTTCAGGGCCGCCTTGACAAGGTTGGGCTTGGTTTCCTTGGCTTCAGACACGCCCTGTGCCTGCGCAGAAATCGCGAAGAGCATCGCGAAAAGGATGGATATTGTTTTCTTCATTGTTGTTGTCGTTGGAAATCCGGCAGGATGGCATTCGCCCGTCCCAATGTCTGCCTGAACATGCCAGATAGTTCTTTGCGAGGGAGAACAGAGGTTCAGCCTTTCATGCCTGTAAATGAAACAAGAGAGGATGCTATCGATGGGCGGAGCTGAATTACTCTTCGCCCTCCCAAACGATACGCAGTTCGTCAATATACAGCGTCGACCCGATGGCGCCGATGAAGTAGGCACCCTGACGACTGGAGGTGGCAACGATGGCGATGGCATATCCGTTGTCCTTCAGGCGTTCCTCACTGAAAGTCTTGCCGCTGAGCAGATGGAAAGGTTCGTTGAAGCTCACCCACGGCGCCGTTTCCAGTTCCGCCAACGTTCCTTCAAACTCCACGGGCTTGTTGATACGCGCCATGAGGACGATGCGGTCGGAAGAGAGCACATCGTCGCCGTTGAGCGGCACGAATTTCTTCTTCGGGTCGGCAGCGATTTCGCTCTTGGTGGCGATTTCGTAAACCACGGCATAGATGTCGGCCGTGTCGTGAAGCGCCGGCTGCGGTGTCTTCGTTGCGTCCACCATCTCTGGGCCGGCCTTATATTTATAGGAACCTCTCAGGGCCACAGGGCGTTCCGTCAAAAGCGGCAGGCCGAAGCGCGTGGCCTTTCGCGGGAAGAGCATGGCCTGGGTGGAGCTGAAGCTGCCCAAGAAAAGGTTGCCGGCAGCGATGGGCATTTTAATTTTGAGACCGTGTTCTCCAGCATCGCTGGTGGAGAGCTTCACGGCGAAGCCTTCCACACCGTTGTTGGCCGGTGCCGTCGGGTATCCCTGAGGATTCTTGGCCATTCCCGTCACCGCATAGGCAGAATTGCCCGAAGCCCAATAGTCGCGCTGCGGCGTCGTGGCGTCGTTCTTGTCCACCTCAAACCACTCGTAGTAACGTCCAGAAGGGTCGAGCTTGAAATTCTCGAAGCTCAGGACATTCAGGGGCTTGACGGGGGAGAAACTCACGGTGTAGTTCTTATTCCAATTGCCGTCTTGCGAATAGACCGTATAAATCTGCGGCATACTGAAGTCGCGCGTAATGCCGTTGGCTTCCACCATCTTTCCGTCCACCTCGGCCGCGATACGCGCCCCTTCGGTCAGAACGAAAACGGGGTTGAGGGCCGTGCGGTCCACGTTGTCGAGAAGCGTGAAGGAGACGCTGTTGTTCTTCACAATCGGCTCTCCGCGGAAGAGCGTTTT
>ENA-OURN01000659-OURN01000659.1-human-gut-metagenome-genome-assembly--contig:-NODE-659-length-12198-cov-2.64515_pt1 | contig 12198 bp, 6 predicted proteins | sample MGYA00242099_ERZ508987 | MGnify/ENA primary metagenome ERZ508987 (study PRJEB26280, sample SAMEA2531405) | human gut metagenome | biome: human gut; feature: human-associated habitat; material: faeces... | reverse complement strand
ATGGTCTATTTCGAGGATGTACAGGGTTAGAAGAAATTAACATTCCGGATGGTGTAACTAAAATTGAAAGTTCTTCGTTTGAAGACTGTATTAATTTGGTAAGTGTGAATATTTCAGATAGTGTTATAAAAATAGAAAATGAAGCATTTGCGGGGTGTGAAAAAATTGAAAGTATAAACATTCCAGATAGTGTGACAGAAATTGGAGAAAGTACATTTGCAAATTGTAGTAAATTATCGAATGTGAAATTATCAAAAAATTTGGAGTATATGGGAGGAAGGGCATTTGGAAGTTGTGAAAAGATAACACAGATTGAGATACCAAAGAGTTTAGATAATTGTGGAAATAGTGGTTATGCATCATATCATGGACCATTTGGGGCATGTTCGGGATTGAAGAAAATTATTTTCGAAGAAGGAACAAAAGAGATATCTAATAATCTATTTCGAGGATGTACAGGATTAGAAGAAATAAGTATCCCGGCTAGTGTTATAAAAATAGAACGTTATACATTTGCAGATTGCACTAATTTGAAAAATGTATATTTTTCAAATGGCGTAAAAAATGTAGAAAATAATGCATTTACAAATTGTACTTCATTAACAAAAGTAAATATTCCAGATACAGTTGATTCCATAGGTAATTCTGCATTCTCTGGTTGTACAAATCTCATTGAGGTACATCTGCCAGATAAACTAAAAGAAACAGCATCAGACACGTTTTCCGGCTGCAAAAAGTTAACCACCATCAACTTCCCATCCACCCTGACCACAATCGGAGATTCCGCATTCTCCGGCTGTGAATCTTTAACGGAAGCAATACTTCCATCCGGGGTAGAAAAAATAGGAAGCAATGCATTTAAAAACTGTAAAGCCATGAAAAAGGCAGTGGTGCCGGATACCGTTTCGTCTATTGGAAGTTCTGCATTTTATGGATGTGAAGCCCTGACCGATATTACATTAGGCAGCAAGTTAAAGAAAATTGAGAGCCAGACATTCTACGGCTGCACAGTTCTGCCATCCATCGTGCTTCCTTACAATGTGACCACGATCGGTGACAGTGCATTTGTCAACTGCACGAAGCTGACGCAGATCACAGTCCCGCGCAACACAACTTCGATCGCATCAAATGCATTTTCCTATCCAAAGAAAATGACGATGTACGGTCCGTCTGATTGCTATGCCCAGACTTATGCAAACGGAAAAGGAATCAAGTACGTCACACAGGATATTCATGCAACCTCAGTCAGTCTGGATATTACAGAAAAAACGGCGGAGCGCTATGACGATTTCCAGCTGACAGCGACGATCGCACCTTTGAATTTCACAGATGCAGTGGTATGGACAAGTTCCAATGAAGAGGTTGCTACTGTTTCGGATACCGGATATGTGGAGATATGTGGTGTTGGAACAGCAGTCATTACGGTAACGGCTGGAAATGTAAAAGCTGCCTGTAAGATAACCGTACCGCAGCTGATAGACTGGATCGAATTTGATGAGGATGAGATCGAATTAAAAGCTGGTGAAACCTATCAGTTGAAACCATATATTTCACCTTCGGATGCCACAAATAAAAAACTCAAATATACTTCTTCTGATACGAAAGTGGCAGAGGTTTCTGCAAGCGGACGTGTCACTGCAAAATCGGAGGGTGAAGCAAAAATCCGGGCTGCGGCAACGGACGGCAGTGATGAATATGCAGTCTGCTATGTGACTGTCAACGGAAAGGCGAAAGTAACAGGAATAACTTTAGACAGGACATCAGCAGAGGTAAAAAGAGGAGAGAAGCTCACCTTAAATGTAACTGTATCACCGTCTTATGCGTCCAACAAAAAGGTAGTCTGGAAATCGGCAAATACAAAGATTGCCACCGTGGATACCAACGGCAGTGTGACAGCAAAAGCACCGGGCAGAACAAAGATTACTGTGACTTCGGCTGAAAATAGTAGTTATCAGGCATCCTGTACGGTTACAGTACCATATAAAATTACCTACAAACTGAATAAAGGTAAAAACAATGCCTCAAATCCGTCAACTTATTATGGAAAGAAAGTAACACTGAAAAACCCGTCCCGCAAAGGATACGCATTTGCAGGCTGGTATACGGATGCAAAATTTAAAAAGAAGATCACAAGTATCAGCAGCAGCGCAAAATCCGATTACATTTTGTATGCAAAGTGGACAAAAGTAAAAGTGGCGAAGGCTTCTCTTACGTCTGCAAAAAACAGCAAGAGTAAACAGATCTTACTGAAATATAAGAAAGTATCCGGCGCAAAAGGTTACGAGATTTCTTACAGTACGGATAAAAAATTCAAAAAGGCGGTCACAAAGAAAAATACGGCGAAGACATCCTATACCATAAGTAAACTGAAAAAAGGAAAGATATACTATGTGCGCATCCGGGCTTATAAAATGGATTCCACGGGCAAAAAAGTGTATGGAAAATATTCATCCATGAAAAAAGTTAAGGTCAGTAAATAGAAAAATTTAAAGTGTGTAACTGTCAGAAAATGACAGGGAAGACAGTGTCCGGATTGATATTCAGCCGGACACTGTCTTTCTTTAAAAATAGCAGCTTGTTTTGTTACTGTTCGCTCGGCACCTGAATACTTTGCTGTTCAGGCGCGTATGAACGTGATGTGGGGGTGAGCAGCCCCTTTTGCGAAGCAAAACTTTACATGGGGCTGCGAAGTTACAGTCCGCAGGGTAACCTGTGAACAGTAACTTGATTTTTGTACAACCTGCACAAGAAATTTCAAATTGGTTGCATACTAAGGATGACGTATGATAAAATAACTCAAAGCATATTTCTACGATGCAGACATCTATCCGGTGCTATAATTACGAATCCGGCAATTCTGTCTGTATGACTATCAGGATGTATATATCCGTCTAAAATTCAAAAAAACATTTCAGAAATCTATGCTTTTTATCCACAGAAATGAAAAGCAGGAGATCTGGATGAGCCTCCTGCACACAGGAGGAACTGAATATGAAGAAGAGTGAGCAGGTATCAGAAAAGACGCCGACAGCCAACCGTCAGTACAAAGACACTGTATTCCGCATGCTGTTTTCAGAGAAAGAAAATCTCTTATCCCTGTACAACGCAGTGACCGGAAGCCATTATCAGAATGCGGAAGCCCTTAAGATCGTCACGTTGGAAAACGCAATCTATATGGGAATGAAAAATGATCTGGCATTTATGTTAGAGACGAATATTTATCTCTATGAGCATCAGTCGACGATCAATCCCAATATACCATTGCGGGATCTGATCTATATTGGAATCGAGTATCAGCAGTATCTGAATGATAAGTCACTGTATTCGTCAAAGCTGCAGAAGATTCCGGCACCGAAGTTTATGGTGTTTTACAATGGAACCGATGACGTAGAAGACCGTATGGAACTGAAACTTTCATCAGCATATGAGCATCTGGCTGGAGAGCCGGATTTAGAGTTAAAAGTTCTGATGCTGAATGTGAACGAAGGACACAACAAAGACCTGATGGAACAGTGTCAGACATTGAAGGAATATGCCATTTATGTTGCGAGAGTCCGAAAATATGCATCAGCGCAGAATCTGAATGATGCAGTTGAAAGGGCAATCACGGAATGCATCAAAGAAGGAATCTTAGTCGATTTCTTGCGGAAGAATCGCTCGGAGGTAAAGATGGTAAGTATATTAGAGTATGATAAAGAGTGGGAAGAAAAGAAGCTCCGAAAGGCAGAATATGAAGCTGGTAAAAGTGATGGGATCGAGATTGGAAAAAGTGAAGGAATCAAAATCGGCAGAGAAGAAACTCTAGCAGAAATGATTTACAATATGAAGCAGCATGGTTATTCCATAGAGAAAATGGCAGATATAACAGGAAAATCTGTCAGACAAATAGAACAATATTTACAGTGAAACAGACAGTAAAGACATTATATAAGGCAAAAAGACGATTCTGACAAAAGGAATCGTCTTTTTGCTTGTAATCTGGAAAAGCTGTGATATAATACAAGCAAAAGTTAGATAGCACTAACAAAGGTAAGGAAAGACTTTAATACAATTCAGAATAGATAAGGATATAAGAACAATTCTGTAATGGGAAAGGGGAGCATATGTCAGAAGAAGAAAGAAAATTTTTGGAAATTGTTGATCTGAAAAAAGGGTTTGGAAGCGGGGAGACCCGACAGGAAGTACTTCGGGGAATGAATTTTTCCGTGGCAAAAGGAGAATTTTGTGTGCTGCTTGGACCATCCGGTTCCGGAAAGTCGACGCTTCTCAATATTATCGGTGGAATCGATAGGGCGGACTCCGGTTACATCTCCATCAACGGCGATAAGTTAGAAGAACTCGGAGAGAAGAAGCTGACACAGTACCGCAGAAAACATTTAGGTTATGTATTTCAGATGTATAACCTGATCGCAAATTTAAATGTCAAGGAAAATATTGAGGTTGGTGCATATTTATCAGACAGTCCGCTCGATATTGACGATTTATTACATACGCTGGGACTTTATGAACACAGGCATAAACTGCCGAACCAGCTTTCCGGTGGTCAGCAGCAGAGGGTTTCCATCGGGCGTGCCATTGTGAAAAATCCGGATATCCTGCTCTGTGATGAGCCGACCGGAGCACTCGATTACAATACCTCCAAGGAAATATTAAAGCTGATTGAGGATGTCAATGTCAAATATGGTAATACAGTTATCATGGTTACACATAACGAGGCAATCCGGCATATGGCAGACCATGTCATCAAACTCCGTGATGGGGCAGTGCGTCATAACGATATCAATGAACATAAAATTTCAGCGGCAGATCTGGAGTGGTAGGGAGCTGTACTGGCGCACAAACTTGTGATGCGCTTAAAAACAGCGCAAGAATGGAGATAGTATGAAAAAGAAAAAAATCAAAAATCCGCTTATCAGACGAATACCGAGGGAACTGACAGGAGACTGGAAAAAGTATCTTGTGGTAAGTCTGTTCCTGATTCTGATGATCGGCTTTGTGTCCGGTATGTATGTTGCAAACGAGAGCATGATGACAGCGGCTGATGAGGGTGTTGGCAGATACAAGCTGGAAGACGGACACTTTGAATTAAAAAAGAAAGCAGACGAAACACTGCTTGATGCAATTAAGACAGGCGATAAAGCAGATGTCAGACAGTATTACATTGATGAGGCAAAAAAGAAGCTGGATAAAAAGTTCGATAGTGAATTTGAAGAAAAGTTCAAAAAAGAATTTGATGAGAAGTTTGAAACAGAATTTAAAGAAAAATTTGATGCAGAGTTCCAGTCAGAATTTGATGTTTCTTTTAATGCACAGATAAAGCAGATGCTGATGGCGCAGGGACTTGATGAAACAACTGCGGGAGTTATGCTTGATACAGCAGTGGCACAGGCAAAACAGTCCGGGCAGTACAACAAAGCCTATGATACAGCATATGAAAAAGCATATCCTAAGGCACATGACGAGGCGTATGAGAAAGCGTTTGATGAGGCACATGACGAGGCATATGAGAAAGCATACGACGAAGCCTGGAACAAGGTTTTAGATGAGATCAATGAGAAATATGCGGATGCAGAAGAAAAATATGAATTGAACGATCCTGATTTTAAGGAAACTCCGGTTCATCTGTATGAAAATTTTTACAGGGATGAAGAGGAAGATCATGACAACGACGGAACTTCGGATGGAACAGTCCGTGTTTTTGCAAAGACAGATGATATCAATCTTGCATGCCTGATGGACGGAAGTTTCCCGGAAAAAGAGGATGAAATTGCCATTGACCGTATGCATGCTGACAATGTCGGGATAAAAGTCGGCGATGAGATCACAGTCGGAGAAGAAAAATATCAGGTCGTTGGTCTGATCGCATATGTCAACTATTCCACACTGCACGAAAAAAGCACGGATCTGATGTTTGATGCCTTAAAGTTTAACGTTGCAATGGTAACAGATGAGGGATTTGCAAAGTTACATAAGACGATTCATTACGATTATGCATGGAAGTATGAAAATGAGCCGTCAGATGAAAAAGAAGAGAAAAACCAGTCGGATGATTTTATGCGGGCGTTGCTCACACAGACCGTGGTAAATGACAATGAGATTGAAGATTATGTGCCAAAATATGCGAATCCGGCGATTCATTTTGCAACCGACGACATGGGCTCTGATGAGGCAATGGGAGGTGTGCTGCTTGATATTCTGATTGTCATCATCGCATTTATTTTTGCAGTTACGATCAGCAATACGATCACAAAAGAGTCATCTGCGATCGGAACATTGCGTGCGTCCGGCTATACGAAAGGGGAGCTGGTACGCCATTATCTGTCTATGCCGGTTATCGTTACCCTGATTTCCGCATTAGTCGGAAATGTGCTTGGCTATACGGTATTTAAAAATGTTGTGGTATCCATGTATTATAACAGTTACAGCCTTCCGGCCTATGAGACGATCTGGAATCCGGATGCATTTTTTAAGACAACCATGATACCGGTCGTGCTGATGTTTATTGTCAATCTGATCGTCATTATTAAAATGATGCAGCATACACCGTTACAGTTTCTGAGGCATGATCTGAAAAAAACAAAACGCAAAAAAGCAATGCGGCTGCCACATTTTAAATTTTTTAACAGATTCCGTCTGCGCATCATGTTTCAGAATGTGGCAAATTATCTGATTCTGTTTGTGGGAATTTTCTTTATCATGGTGATGCTTGCAATGGCAGTGGGAATGCCGGATACGCTTTCTTATTACAAAGAAAATGCAAAAAATATGATGTTTGCAAAGTATCAGTATGTTCTGAAATCTTTTGAGGATGAAGATGGAAATGTACTGACGACGGACAATAAAGACGCAGAAAAATTCAGTATGTGTTCTTTGCAGAAAAAAAGCGATGTAATAGATGAGGAAGTCTCTGTTTACGGTATTTCAGACAATAGTAAGTATGTAGAAATAAAAGGTATGCAGTCCCTGCAGGAAGATGAAGTTTATATTTCCAGATCATTTTCAGAAAAATATGAACTTAATGTCGGGGATACCGTTTCACTGGATGAAAAATATGAAAACAAACAGTATACGTTTACGGTAGCCGGAATTTATGACCAGTGCGTAAACATTGCAGTATTTATGCCGATTGAAAATTACCGCATGGTATTTGAGCTGGATGAAGAGGCATTTAGTGGATATTTTTCAAATGAAGAGCTTGCAGATCTGTCGGAAGATGATATTGCAACGGTGATCACCGAGCGTGATATCACAAAGATGTGTGACCAGTTAGATCATTCCATGGGATCTTATATGGATTATTTCCAGATACTTTGTATCCTGCTTTCCGCAGTTTTGATCTATCTTCTGACAAAACTGATCATTGAGAAAAATGAGAATGCAATTTCAATGACAAAGATTCTTGGATATGAGAATAAAGAAATCGCCAGCCTGTATCTGCTTTCCACAACGATCGTGGTTGTGATCGAAGATGCGGTCAGTGTTGTACTTGGAGCATTTGTTATGAATCTGGCATGGAAGGCGATCTTGTTTAGTTACAGTGGATGGTTTGCATTTGTGATCCAGCCAGCCGGATATGTGAAAATGTTTGCATTTGTGCTGATCGGATATCTGTTTGTAATGATACTGGACTTTATGCGTATCAAAAAGATCCCGATGGATCAGGCAATCAAAAATGTGGAGTAGAGATTGCTGCTGTGCATATTTATTGTGTGACCGGTAACGAAAGATTTTTCGTAAAAATTTTTGGTTGCATTAAAAATGGCATTGTGCTACTATTGCAATAGAAATTTAAAGGAGAGGAACCAATGCGGAGATAATTTACTTTTGAAACATGAAAGAAAACAGAGTCAGCAAGAGAATGTGTGTCATATATGCCATACGTTTGTCTGCTGATTCGGGATGATACATGGCATATATTGCACCGGTATAAGGAATAAAGTGCATGATATGTTGTGTAAATCTGAAGTTACAGCAGTATTGCAGAGGTGCAGTACTGCATATCATGTTGCCAAAAGTGGATTTGATTCTTGTATCCTCTCTTTTTTGTGTTAAAAAATGGCGGAAACGGACATTTTGTTGTCCGGGACAATCGATTTTATCTTACAATGTGCAATCTATTGTCTGCCAGATGTGATCATAAAATATGTGAGGTGTAAGAAAAATCCCATGGCAGCATGGGATTTTTTGTATGGGAGGAAAATCCTCTGCTCCTGCAAGAGGCAAATGCTATAAGAAACATAGCATGCATTTTCCTTCGCAAAACAATGAGGCTAGTGTGAAAAATACATTTTTCTCACGCAAGATTTGTGCTTACGCACAAACTTGAGATGCGCTTGAAAGCAGCGCAAGAATGGAGATTTTTATGTCACAGATTCAGGTAACAGATCTCACATATGGTTATGAGGGAAGTTTTGATACGGTTTTTGAAAACGTATCTTTTGGGATTGATACGGACTGGAAGTTGGGTCTGATCGGGAGAAATGGAAAAGGAAAAACAACTTTTTTAAATTTGCTGCGTGGAAAATATAAATATGAGGGGAATATCACATCGTCTGCAGTGTTTGATTACTTTCCATATCAGATATCTGAAAAACAAAGGGAAAATTGTGCATCCTTGTTTTTAGAAGAAGTAAAACCGGGATGTGAAGAATGGCGCGTGATCGTAGAACTTGGAAAGCTGCATGCGGATGCAGAGTTATTATACCGTCCATTTAAAAGTTTAAGTCATGGAGAGCAGACAAAAGTACTTCTTGCGGTGCTGTTTTCCGGGGAAAATGATTTTCTGCTGATCGATGAGCCAACGAATCATTTGGACATGCATGCAAGGGAATGTGTGAAAGAATATCTGTGCGGCAAAAAAGGGTTTATCCTGATATCGCATGACAGGGATATTTTAGATGCATGCATTGATCATGTACTGGTTTTAAATCGAAAGACGATCGAGGTACAGAGCGGCAATTTTTCAAGCTGGTGGGAAAACAAGACGCGGATGGATCATTTTGCGATGGAGGAAAATGAAAAACATTTGAAAGAAATCGCATCTTTAAAACAGGCGGCGGCAAGAAGCCGAAAGTGGGCGGATAAAAACGAAGCGACGAAAATAGGCTATGATCCGGTCAAAGAGCATGACCGCTCGGGTGCAACGAGAGCATATATCGGTGCCAAGACAAAAAAGATGCAGAGCCGTGTGACACAGTATGAACGCCGGATGGAGAGGAAAATACAGGAGAAAGAGGGGCTTTTGCAGGATATTGAACAGCCTGTCAGTTTAAAAATTATGCCGCTTTCCTATCATAAGGAACGTCTGATTTCCTGCCAGGAACTTTCGGTGCGGTATGAAGGTGCAGAGGACAATGTATTGAAAAATCTGACCTTTGAACTGGTGCAGGGGGAGCGTGTCTTTTTACATGGAGAAAACGGATGTGGAAAATCGACGCTGATCAAGACGATTCTGCAGCAGGTAAATATCGGACAGGCAGGTTATGAGATGAAAAATGTGCAGCAGATCAATACACAGCAGTCAGGCAGCAGTTATGCAAAATTGCTTGTGACAGACGGAGAAATCCGAACAGCTTCTAATCTGGTGGTGTCATATATTAATCAGGATACCAGCTTTCTGCGTGGTGATATCAGAGATTTTTGCAGGGAAAGAAATTTAGAAGAAAGTTTATTTTTTGCATTACTGCGCCAGCTTGACATGGAACGGACACAATTTGAGAAAAGACTCGAAGAGTTTTCGGAGGGGCAGAAGAAAAAAGTACTGATTGCCGCGAGTCTGATGACACCGGCACATGTGTACATCTGGGATGAACCGCTCAACTATATTGATGTTTTTTCAAGAATGCAGATCGAGCAGCTGATCCTTCGGTATCAGCCGACCATGATCCTTGTCGATCATGATATCAGGTTTCAGGAGAAAATCGCAACGCGTGTTGTGGAACTGTAAAGCTGTGATCCGACCGTTTTTGTAATCTGGCGATCAGAAGAGGAGGATAAAAAATGTTAGAACGGATTGAAAATGTAAATGAACAGGTAATAAAAAAAATGTTTTTATTATATGCAGAATCCATGGCGGATATGGAGGGGAAATTTAAAAATCGTGATGAAATGGAGGCATCATATGCGGCGTTTTTAAAGGAGTTTATCGAAAATCCAAAGCAGATGGTGTTTGTTGAAACTGTAGAAAAACAGTGGGTATGCGGACTCAGGGCAGTTGAGTCAGAGCCGGGGAAATGGTTTTTTGAGGCAGTTGAGACGAGGCCGGGGCAGAGAAACAGAGGATATGGTAAAAAACTGATACGTCATGTAACGGAGTTTTTGAAAGGCACAGGCGCAAAAAAGATAGATTGCATTATAGGAAAAAGTAATTTATCATAAATAAAAATGCATTCGGATTGTGGATTTAAAGAAACGAAGGAGCCGCCGGTAAATTGTTGGGGAGAGCTTGAGGAGGGAAGAATTCTTTTCCGGCTTGAAATTTGATCATATGCCATTTTGCACATGGTATAATCAATGAATTTATCTGCCATATGCTCAATCGCTGATACAGGAGAGAAAAGAGGAATACAATGATAAATATTATAGAAATCAAAGATCTGGATGCCCCGGAGCTGCAGATTTATTACAATTTAAATGAAGCACAGCTTTTTCACTATTTTGAGCCGAAGCCGGGGATTTTCATTGCAGAAAGTCCGAAGGTGATCAAGCGTGCCTTAGATGCCGGCTGTGTGCCGATGTCATTTCTGATGGAAAAAAAGCATGTAAAGACGCAGGCAAAAGAAATTCTTGCGCGCTGCGAAAAATTACAAAGCCAGGACATCAAACAGACAGACAAGATGGAAGCAGAGAATGGAAATTCAAGCATGGCGGCGGAGCATGATATTCCAGTCTGCACAGCAGAGTGTGAGATTCCCGTCTACATTGCAGAAATCGAGGTGCTGGCAAAGATCACCGGCTATCAGCTGACACGCGGCATGCTATGTGCCATGTACCGTCCCACACTGCCTTCGGTGGAGCAGATCTGCAAGAATGCAAGGCGTGTTGCAATTTTGGAAAATGTGGTAAATCCAACAAATGTCGGAGCAATTTTCCGTTCTGCGGCGGCACTTGGAATGGATGCAGTTCTTTTGACATCAGCCTGTGCAGATCCGCTGTACCGGAGAGCAAGCCGTGTCAGCATGGGAACAGTATTCCAGATACCGTGGACATATTTTGATAAAAATGCATGCTGGCCGGACGGTGCGATGGATGTGCTGCATAAGCTGGGATATAAAACGGCGGCAATGGCACTTCGGGATGACTCCGTGAGTATAGATGATGAAAAAATGATGGCGGAGGAAAAGTTAGCAATCGTTCTCGGAACGGAAGGTGACGGACTGGCAGATCACACGATCGCAGACTGTGACTATACGGTGAAAATTCCGATGACACATGGTGTGGATTCACTGAACGTGGCGGCTGCAAGTGCGGTGGCATTCTGGCAGCTTGGGATGAAGTGCGAACAGTAACAAACTAACTTCTTAGAGAAAGATGGAAGTGTGAAAAATAAGATTTTTCACACGCAAGAATGGAGATTTATATGAAAGTAGTAGCAGCAATCGATTCATTTAAGGGAAGCATGACGTCCATGGAGGCTGGAAATGCTGTAAAGAAAGGAATTCTGGCAGCAAAACCAGATGCAGAAGTATGGTTAAGTCCACTCGCAGATGGCGGTGAAGGAACCGTGGATGCATTGATCGAAGGCTTGGGAGCAGAAAAAATACCGGTTACCGTGGCAGGACCGCTTGGAGAAAAAGTGTCGTGTTATTACGGTTTTTTAGAAGAGACAAAAACGGCTGTCATGGAAATGGCATCTGCTGCGGGAATCACGCTTGTGATAAAGAAAGATCCGCTGCGTGCATCTACCTATGGAGTGGGGGAGATGATTGCAGATGCCCTGAAACGAGGATGTAAAAATTTCATGATTGGAATTGGTGGAAGTGCAACCAACGATGGCGGCATCGGAATGTTAAAGGCGCTTGGATTTGAATTTTTTGATGAAGATGGAAATGATGTGGGAGAGGGCGCGGCTGCGCTTGCAAAGATTGAGGTGATCCGGACTGAAAATAAAAATTCGCTGCTTTCCGGTGCAAAATTTCAGATTGCCTGTGATGTGAAAAATCCGCTTTGCGGCAAACAGGGTGCAACTTACATATTTGG
>ENA-OURN01000648-OURN01000648.1-human-gut-metagenome-genome-assembly--contig:-NODE-648-length-12409-cov-10.9834_pt1 | contig 12409 bp, 8 predicted proteins | sample MGYA00242099_ERZ508987 | MGnify/ENA primary metagenome ERZ508987 (study PRJEB26280, sample SAMEA2531405) | human gut metagenome | biome: human gut; feature: human-associated habitat; material: faeces... | reverse complement strand
ATGGACTTACTATTGAGGATATCAAGGCAGGAACTTCCATGCCTCGCAATATGTTCCTTTTTAACAATGCTATATACTTGCTGCCATACACTGGTGTAGGTAGCGGCATCACTCGTGCTCTGGATGAAGACATCAATGTCACATTTATGAATAATAACAAGGCACAGGAATTTGTCATCACGGTTTGGAGAGGAGAAAGTAACCAAGTCGGTAACGAAGTCCATGAAAAAAGTACCCAAGTCGAAGACCATGACACTGGACTTAGACACTCTGACACTGACTTAGCCACCGACCATGACACTTTTGCCGAAGACCATGACACTATACATAGTTACCATGACACTAACCATGACACTAAAAGAGTGCCATTGACGAATAAACAGAAGGATATAGTAAACTTCTGTAGCGTGCCAAGAACAAGTAGGGAAATTTTGGAAAGAGCCGGTGTTGTCTATCATACAAAAAATATAGCCAAATACATCACCTCCCTTGTTGCAGCAGGATATTTGCAGATGACTAATCCAGATAATCCTACAGCAAGTAATCAAAAATACAAGAAAGTAAACAAAAGATAAGAAGCGTATGGATTCATTATTTCTACTTCAGTTTGCATGTTTTATATTCATGCTCATCAATGCCTTCATCGTAGCACTCTCTCATCTGCATGTAAGATGGGAGAACAAGCGGTATGAGCGTTCTCGATGGATGATCGTTGCTGCCCTGATAGGACTGGCGATACAATATGTGCTGCAGATGACTTTCGGGTTCCGTGCTATGCACGATAATCTGGGGGCGGTCATCAACATCCTCCTCTATACCCCCTGCTTCTCGCTTATCTCCATAGGAATCTACAACATAGAAACCACCCGTGCTAACCTCAGAAAGATGATACTGATGTGCAGTGGTATTTATGCTGCCATCATTGTGGTCTTTTGCGTGGGTATCAATCACCATCATAGCCTGTATATCAGAGGAGGGCTTTATCTGATGCTGACTCTGTTTTGCGTAAGTGTTTTCTATTGCATATACATGATTATTCAGGAGATGATTAGGCGTAAAAATATGTTGGAGACAATGGCGGCAACTGATTTGTTGCCTTACGTGAAATATTCGCGTGCAAGTGTAATCATTCTATGGCTCGCAGTTCTCGCTATGCCAGTTGCCATCTTTTCTACTACCTTATTATATATAGTAGGTCCAGCCGTATTGCTTGCCTTGCTGTTCTTCAACCTTACGTTTATCGCTCTCGGCAGCAGTTATATTCCAACAGAAGAGCTATTGGATAAAGAAGAGGAAAATCAACGAAGCAGAGAGAAAAAACTTTACATCAATTGTCTGAGGAGCGCAGAAACTTTATCCAAAACAGTCTTGACCAATGGTGTATGGATTTGGGCTATAAGGATTGTAATGTAAACATGTTGACGCTTTCTCGCACACTTTGTATCTCCAAGGATGAGTTATCTGTATTCTTCGACCAGTATCTGAAAACTACATTCAGAATATGGCTTGGTGATATACGTTTCAATGCGGCAAAGAAGATGATGTTTGAATTTCCAGACTATAGTAATGACATTATTTCTGCCGAGTGTGGCTTCTCTGCCCGTACCTATCTGTACAGGATATTCAAGTCAAAGGAAGGTTGTACGCCTACCGAATGGCGAGAAGAACAAGTTGCAAATGCAGCCCCAGATGATGAAAAACAGGATTAACCATTTTTCAATAAATACCAGAAAAACGCATAATAAAAGGGAATAAATCGTTAAAATGGGTGTCTACTTCCTACGAAGTAGACACCTAAAACATAGGAAGTAGACACATTGACAGGGGAATGCGCCTCCTTTTTTACATGAAAAACACTATTTTTGTGCCATGAAACCACCTTATCTGGCTTTAGCGTAATCCTGTCTTTATGTAAAATGATATACTGGTAAAACTTACAAAAAGATTATTTGCGATGCGCGTAAATAAAAATAAGAAAGTTTTCAAGGATTTTCTTTGTGCAAAAAGAAAGTATTTCTACCTTTGCGCCGTGATAAATAAAAGCCAACGTCAAACCCAATACACACAGCAATGAAACGTACCATAGAATTTACGAAAATGCACGGGGCAGGTAATGATTATATTTATGTCAATACGCTTGCTTATCCGTTGAAGCATCCCGAAAAACTGTCCGTTACTTGGAGCGACCGCCACAAGGGCATCGGCGGCGATGGTTTGGTGCTCATTGGCGCTTCGGACGTTGCCGACTTTTCGATGCGTATTTTCAACAACGACGGTTCAGAGGCCCGCATGTGTGGCAATGCCTCCCGCTGCATCGGCAAATATCTTCACGACAACGGGTTGACCGACTCGCTCGACATCCGCTTGGCCACGCTTTCTGGCATCAAGGTGCTCCACCTCTCGCTCGGTGTCGACGGATTGGTTGAGCAAGTGACCGTTGATATGGGCGAGCCGCAGTTGGCTGTGCCTTCGCAGTTGGCATCGCCCGACGGCAGTATGCGCGAGGGCGTCGTGGCGAGCACAGACGGCAAGCGATACGTGGGAACCTTCGTCTCCATGGGCAATCCCCATTTCGTTATCTTCACGGACGACGTTGAAAACATAGACCTCGAGAAAGTAGGCCCAACCTTAGAGTTCGCTTCGCTGTTTCCCGAGCGTTGCAACATCGAGTTTGCCGAAGTGAAGCCCGATGGCAGCATCCGCATGCGCGTCTGGGAACGCGGTTCCGGCATCACCATGGCCTGTGGCACTGGAGCCTGTGCAACGGCCGTTGCGGCCTCATTGACAGACCGCCGACCTCGCAAGAGTGTCGTCGCGATGGATGGGGGAGAGCTCACCATTGAATGGCGTGAGGAAGATGGACATGTGTATATGACGGGGCCGGCAACCAAAGTGTTCGACGGAAGAATCACCATCGAAGAATAGACAATCCCTCTTTCCCTTCTCCCTATAATAATCCCTCCTCTCCTTATAATAATAAGACATAGAACATCCCCATAAAAATCATATACGATGCTTACGGTAAATGAAAATTTCTTGAAACTGCAAAAGAACTATCTCTTTGCAGACATAGCCCAGAAGGTGGCCGCTTTTAAGGCAGCTCATCCAGAGGCCAAACTGATTAGATTAGGTATTGGCGACGTAACCCGTCCGCTGCCGCCAGCAGTGATTGAGGCACTTCATAAAGCCGTCGACGAGATGGGGAAGGCCGAGACCTTCAGAGGCTACGGGCCGGAACACGGCTATGAGTTCTTGAGAAAAGCCATCGTTGAAAACGATTTTCAGTCGCGCGGCATTGATTTGGACATCGACGAAGTATTTGTCAACGACGGCGCCAAGAGCGACACGGGAAACTTTGGCGACATCCTCGGCACAGAAAACACCATTTGCCTGACCGACCCCATCTATCCCGTTTACATTGATTCCAACGTGATGGGCGGCAGAGCGGGCCAGTTCCTCGGCAATGCGTGGAGCCGGATTACTTACTGTCCTTGCACGGCAAGCAACAACTTTGTCCCCTCCTTGCCCTCCCATTCCGTTGATTTGATATATCTTTGCTATCCCAACAACCCGACAGGCACGACGTTGTGCCGCGGCGAACTCGAGAAATGGGTGGACTACGCCCGTCGCAACAACAGTCTGTTGCTCTATGATGCAGCCTATGAAGCCTATATCACGCAGCCAGACGTCCCCCACAGCATCTATGAGATACCAGGTGCCAAAGAATGCGCCGTGGAGTTTCATTCCTATTCCAAGACAGCCGGCTTCACCGGTTTGCGTTGCGGATATACCGTGGTGCCGAAAGCCCTCAAGGTCAGGGCCGCCAGTGGCGAAGATGTTTCTCTTAACCAGTTGTGGAATCGCCGTCAGTGCACCAAGTTTAATGGCACCGCCTACATCGTTCAGCGGGCAGCGGAGGCCATTTACAGCGAAGCTGGAAAGCGTCAGGTGCGCGAAACCATCAACTATTACATGACCAATGCAAGCATCATGCGCGAGAGCCTTACGGCAGCAGGATTAAACGTCTTTGGCGGCATCAACGCCCCCTATATATGGTTGCAAACGCCCGACGGCATTTCAAGTTGGGACTTTTTCGAACGCCTCCTGCATGAAGTGCATGTCGTTTCCACGCCCGGCGTCGGTTTCGGGCCTTCTGGTGAAGGCTACATCCGCCTTACGGCATTCGGAACGCGCGAAGATTGCGAAGAAGCAATGGCGCGTATAAAGCAATGGTTGGGGAAAGCGTGAGCGGACCTTCGGCTGTGGCGTGATGTGAATGCAGGAAAATCGGAAACTCTTTATGGCCGACATCTGGACGCCCAAGCGATTGAGCCACAGCCGCCATCTCTGGATTCCCATCCGTTTTGTCAACGGACTTCCTCGCCTTCAGGTCGAGGAGTAGGCGTTCTGGCCAAGTAATCCGCCGCTTCCCGTCAGTTCTTCGTGTTCTTCTGCAATCTCCTTGCAAAATAATTTGTAATTTTGCAGGGCTAAGTAATGGTATCATCATTACTAAACAAAGGCAGGTCGTGGCGTTCATTGCATATTTCGCGCCTGTAAATCGAAAGAGCTTCTGCAAAGCCGGCAAGCGGCAGGAGCGCGAGACGCCCCATCGAAAGAAAAGCAATAACTTTATTCCATATCAATTATGAGCAATCTCAGATTTAAAGTTGTAGAGGAAGCGTTCAAGAAACGCCCAGTAAAAGTGGTAGCGCCGAAGGAGCGCCCGTCGGAATACTTTGCCAAGTATGTGTTCAACCAGGAGAAAATGTTTAAATATCTTCCGTTGAACGTGTACAAAACCTTGCGCGAAGTGATGGAGACAGGTGCCGACCTGCCTTTGGATATCGCCGACGAGGTGGCCAAGGGGATGAAGCAGTGGGCCATGGAAATGGGCGTGACACACTGCACGCACTGGTTCCAGCCTCTGACGGAAGGAACCGCCGAAAAGCACGACAATTTCTTGGAGCACGACTTCAAGGGCGGCATGATTGAAAAATTTTCAGGAAAAGCCCTCGTGCAGCAAGAACCCGACGCTTCTTCATTTCCCAATGGTGGCATCCGTTCAACGTTTGAGGCCCGCGGCTATTCAGCGTGGGACCCTTCTTCGCCGGTGTTCATCGTGGGAGACACTTTGATGATACCGACCATTTTCGTTTCTTACACGGGCGAAGCCCTCGACTATAAGGCTCCCTTGAAGAAATCTCTTGGCGCCATCGACAAGGCTGCAACGGCTGTTGCTCAATTCTTCGACCCGAAGGTGCAGCGTGTCACCGTCAATTTGGGTTGGGAACAGGAATATTTCTTGGTGGATGAAGGACTTTATGCGGCGCGTCCCGACCTGCTCCTGACGGGCAGAACCCTGATGGGACACGATTCTGCCAAAAACCAGCAGATGGACGACCACTACTTTGGCGCCATTCCCGAGCGTGTCGTTGAGTTCATGCGCGACTTGGAAATCCAGTCGTTGGAATTGGGCATCCCTTGCAAGACGCGCCACAACGAAGTGGCCCCCAACCAGTTTGAGTTGGCGCCGATTTTTGAAGAATGCAATCTGGCCGTCGACCACAACATGCTCATCATGTCGTTGATGCGCAACATCGCCCGCCACCACGGTTTCCGTTGTCTGCTTCACGAGAAGCCTTTCGCCGGCATCAACGGTAGCGGCAAACACAACAACTGGAGTCTCACCACCGACACCGGCCATCTCCTCCACGCGCCGGGCAAGACCCCAGAAGACAATCTGCGTTTCATCACCTTCATCGTTGAAACCCTCATGGGCGTTTACCGCCACAACGGTTTGCTGAAGGCCTCCATCATGAGCGCCACCAATGCCCATCGCTTGGGAGCCAACGAAGCGCCGCCCGCCATCATTTCCAGCTTCTTGGGAACGCAGCTCAGCGAACTCCTTGAGCGCGTTGAGAAATCCACCAAGGAAGACCTCTTCACCATGGAAGGCAAGCACGGCATGCACCTCGACATCCCGCAGATTCCTGAGTTGATGGTCGACAACACCGACCGCAACCGCACCTCTCCTTTCGCTTTCACAGGAAACCGTTTTGAATTTCGTGCCGTTGGCAGCATCGCCAACTGTGCCAGCGCCCTGATTGCCCTTAACACCGCCGTTGCCGAGGCCCTCACTGATTTCCACGCCCGTGTGGAAGCCCTGATTGCCAAAGGCGAGAGCAAAGTGTCGGCCATTCTCGACGTGCTTCGTGAAGACATCAAGACGTGCAAGCCCATCCATTTCGATGGAAACGGATACAGCGACGAATGGAAGGCCGAAGCCGCCCGCCGCGGTTTGGATTGCGAAACCTCCTGTCCGCTCATCTTCGACCGCTATCTCGACGACAGCAGCGTGAAGATGTTCGAAACGATGAAGGTGATGAACCGTCACGAACTTGAGGCCCGCAACGAAATCAAATGGGAGACCTATCAGAAGAAAATTCAGATTGAAGCCCGTGTGCTTGGCGACCTCTGCATGAACCACATCATTCCTGTGGCAACGAAATACCAGAGCGAGCTCGTCGACAATGTCCACAAAATTCAATTGGCATTCTCCGACCCTGAGAAGGTGAAGAACCTGACGGCATACAACATCGACCTCATCGAGAAAATCAACAAACACACCAACTTCATCGCCGAGAACGTGGAAGCTATGGTGGAGAAGCGCAAGGAAGTCAACAAAATCACCGACATCCGTGAGCTCGCCGTTGCCTACCACGACGAGGTGGCGCCTTATTTCGATGCCATCCGTTACCACATCGACAAACTGGAATTGATTGTGGAGGACGACATGTGGCCGTTGCCTAAGTATCGTGAACTGCTGTTCGTTAGATAAGTCATAATCCGTCTTTCGCCGTTCTCATTTTAGCGGGAATGCGTGAGATATATAACAATGTAATCGGGTGGGGAATACTCACCCGATTTTTTTGTAAGTAATGGTGAAAGAATAAATTGAGCCATTTTGACCTGTATTTTTGTTGGTTTTGTAATTTGGAAGAGGGAGCATAGCGGGCTATGTGACCGATGAGAAATTTCAAAAGCGGCAAAAAGACAGGGCATAAGAAATAACTCCTTATTCCTACTCCACAAAATTGGTCAAGTTATTTTTTTACCATTACTAAGTAGATATTCTCCTCAAATTTTACAGCGTTGAAACAAAAAATAAAGGTTGGCAGGCCGATTGCCCCTTCAAAAATGTTTAACTTTGTGGCCTATTGTCAATTTTGAATATGAGCGAAAATAATTCCAAGCCACTGCCCGCTTACCGCCTTCGCTTGAAAGCAGAGCGCAGCGACGAACTTTATGTCAAGATATTGGGACATCTCACGAAGCACCGCCTTTATAGAGATCCCAACTACACCTCGCGGCAGTTGGCAATAGATCTGAAGACAAACACGCGTTACATCGCCGCTGCCGTGGCCAACAACACGGGCAGCAACTACAACGTCCTTGTCAACGGATTGCGCCTGCGCGATGCCTGCCAGATGTTGCGCAGTCCGCGCTATGGCCACATGACGGCCGAAGAAATTGGTCTGCTCTCAGGCTTCTCCTCCCGTCAGGCCTTCTATCTTGCATTTTCAAAGGTCTACAAAATAACGCCGCGTGCCTATCGCCTCTTGAACGACGGCAACCTTCCAGGTGCAGACCAATAGAACACCATGTTTAACAAGGGGCAATGATTGATTTGCCCGGTCATAAAGCTCAACAATAATATTATGTTACCAATAGAAGAACGCGATGCCATCAATCGTTTGGTTCGCGAACAAGTCATTCCAGCCATTGGATGCACAGAGCCCATCTGTGTGGCTTTGGCTGTCAGTCGTGCAACAGAAGAATTAGGCTGCCGTCCGCAGCGCATCATGGCGCGTTTGAGCGCCAATATTTTGAAGAACGCCATGGGCGTCGGCATCCCTGGAACGGGAATGGTTGGACTTCCCATTGCCATCGCCTTGGGCGCCATCGTCGGCAAGTCGGCCTACGGGCTTGAAGTGCTCCGCGACAGCACGCCCGACCATGTCAAGGAAGGGCAGCGATACATCGATGAGCAGCACATCAGTATCTCCCTGGCCGAAAATGCACCGAGCAAACTCTATGTGGACATCACAGTTTTTGACGCCGATGGACGCGAAGCCCGCGCCGTCATCGCCGAGCAACACACCAATTTCATTCTCGTTTCGCGCGGCAGCGAAGTGCTCCTCGACAAGACGTTGGACGGCGGCGAGGAAAATACGGAGAAGAAAGAAGAGGTTCTGCAACTCAACATGCGGAAAGTGTTTGACTATGCCACCACTTCCCCTCTCGACGAATTGGAGTTTATCAACGAAGCAAAGCGCCTGAATGAAAATGCTGCTGCCCGCTCCCTGGAGGGCAATTACGGCCATTGCTTGGGCAAGGTGCTCAGCCGTCCGCTCGGACGCGGCATTATGGGCGAGAGCATCTTCTCCCACATCCTCTCAAGCACGAGCTGCGCTTGCGACGCCCGCATGGCTGGTGCCATGATTCCCGTCATGAGCAATTCCGGATCGGGCAACCAGGGCATTTGCGCCACCAACCCCGTGGTGGTCTTTGCCGAGGAAAATCATAACACGGCTGAGGAACTCACCCGCGCCCTGATGTTGAGCCATCTGACGGCCATCTACATCAAGCAGAGCCTCGGCGCCCTCTCGGCCCTTTGCGGATGCGTTGTGGCCGCCACGGGTTCCAGTTGCGGCATCACCTATCTGATGGGCGGCGGATATGAGGAAGTGTCTTCTGCCGTGAAGAACATGATTGCCAACCTCACCGGCATGATTTGCGACGGCGCCAAACCGAGCTGCGCTCTCAAACTGACAACGGGCGTGAGCACAGCTGTTTTGTCGGCCATGTTGGCCATGCAGGGCAATTGCGTCAGTTCGGTTGAAGGCATCATCGACGACGATGTCGATCAGAGCATCCGCAATCTCGTCTCCATCGGAACGGATGCCATGGACGAGACCGACCGTGAAGTCTTGAAGATCATGACACACAAAACAAAGTAATTCGTGATGGCGGAAAACGGCTTGAGCAATTTTGTCAGAATCTCTTTGGCGATTCCCTCGAAGTTGCTCAAGTTGTTTCTGCTAAGTAGGTGGTCAGAATTATTTTTACATTTGAAATGTTCTATCGGGATGCAGATACGCCACCTTGTTTGAAGGAGCAATGCGGGCATTGCGACTGAAAACAAGGTAAGTAGATGCGCCCGAGAGGACGTTTCAAATGTAAGAATAATGCTCTTGGCATATATTATAAAAATAATTTTGACCACCTACTTATAGTTCCCACCAATAATATCAATAAGGTTATGAAGAAAAGTTTATTTTTGGCCGTTGCCTCAGCCGTTCTCTTTTGCGGGAATGGCGTGGCACAGGAAATAAAGGACGGAAGTCAGAAACTCGACGCGCAAGCGCAGATCAATCTGCGCAAATATCGCTCCAATTCTCGCGCCACGCGCAGCGCAGTTTCTGCTGACACTCTGCGCTTTATCGTCACAACGACCAACGCGCAACAGGCTGCCGACAGCATCCGCGCTTTGGGTGGAGAAGTGGACGTGATTGATGACAAAGTTTTGACAATGCGCATCACGGCAGATAAGGTTGAGCGCGTTGCGAAGCTCAGTGTTGTTACCTCCATCAAGGCAGCACGCCGCGCAAAGATGTATATGGACAAAACGCGCAAGCTGACGCGCGTGAGTAACATCGAATCCGACACGAGTTTCGAGACCCCCTACAAGGGCAAAGGCGTCGTGGTCGGCGTCATCGACATGGGATTCCAGTACGACCACATTGCCTTCAAAACGAAGAACAAAACGAGCAGAGTCATTGCTGCCTGGGACCTCTATAACAACAACCCCCAGCCCTTCACGACCTTGCCTTCTGGCAGCGACGGCGACGAAGAAGGTGCCGGCCATGCCACGCACGTCACCAACATTGCCGCCGGCTCGTTGGTGAACGGCAACAGCTATTACGGCATGGCGCCCGAGGCCGACATCGTCATGGTGCCCAACGATCTGAGCGACGACAACATCATGAAAGGTGCCAAATTCATCAAGCAGACGGCTGAGGCCGCAGGAAAACCCTGGGTGCTCAACTTGAGCATCGGCAGCAGCATGGGTCCGCACGACAGCACCACCCCCTACGACGTTGCCATGAGCAATCTCTGCGGCAGCGGCGGCGTGATGGTGGCGGCAATGGGCAACGAGGCGCAAGACCAGCAACACGTCTTTCTCCAGTTTCAGAAGGCCGGCGACGTGAGATACATCCTCAATTCGCCCTCCGACGACCAGTGTAGCTGCTATCTTTGGGGCACAGAGGCCGACGGAAAAGCCCATGTCAAGGTCACTCCGATGCTCTTCAACACCTCGACGGGCATCTTTAGGGAAATCCCGCAATCAACGCTCAACACGGCCGACTTCATTTCCTATGGAACTGAAATCGCCTCCCACAACAATCGCTTCTGCTACCTCGTCTATGCCGACATGCCAGACCTCTGCAGATCTGTTGCTGGCACTTCCCGCACGAGCAACTTTTGTTTGGCCATGAAGGTCGAAGCGCTTGACAACAATGTCTCAGCCCATGCCTGGTCCGACAGCCGTTTCATCGCCTCTGGTGGCTACGGCGTGGCTGGCGACGGTGAATACTCCGTTGGCGAGGCAGGTGCCAGCATCGGCCGCGCCATTGCAGTCGGCGCTTACACAGGCTCAAAATCGTGGGTGTCATACGAGGGCTACACCTACCGCTTGAGTGACTACACCATCAACGACATCGCTGGTTTCTCCAACCACGGCCCGTCGTTGGGCGTCTATGTGAAGCCCGATGTGGTGGCCCCTGGCGTTGCCGTTCGTTCTGCGCTCAACGCCTATGCTGGTGTGGAAGAATCTGGGAATCTGCAAATTAAAGATGCCTATGTTGTTGGCGCGGTCGATGCCGATGGCAACATGCTCCCCGCCTCAGCCAATTACAAGGGTGTCCGCAATTTCTACGGCGTGATGAGCGGAACGTCAATGGCCACGCCAGTTGTGACGGGCGTGGTGGCTCTCTGGCTGCAGGCCAATCCGACGCTCACGCCAGAGCAAATCAAGGAAATCATCAGCGAGACCTCCATCCGCGACAACTATACGGGTGGCACGGACAAGAAATGGACGGCTTATGCCGGATATGGAAAGATCGATGCCTACGCCGGTTTGAAGAAGGCGTTGCAGATGAGCAACACAACGGGCATCGGCCAGACAATGACCAACGAAGAACCCGTCAGCATCAGCAAAGGCAGCGATGCCTGGCGCATCCTCTTCAACACTTCCGAGCCTTACGCCGAACTCTCGCTCTTCGACCTCAAGGGTAAGGCCGTGTGGTCAGACCATCTCGAGGGTGTGTTGCAGGGGCATGACATTTCTGTTCCCCTCGCGGGATATGCTCCCGGCGTTTATCTCCTGCGCATCAAGACTCAGAAGGCCGTCAAGTCCTTCAAGGTGAGTGTCAGATAAATTGGCAAGTGTGGGTGGTCAAACGACGTGACATGCTTGCCATGATAAAAATTTGATTACCAATTCAATGACAGACATAATAACAAACGAAGACAGACATATCAGGCAATTCCAACGGTTGGCCCTCTCTTTGGTGCCACCATTGGAACGTTGCCATCGGAATCTCTGCAACGAAGTGAATTACGTCGTGACGACGCTCAATCTCATTTCCATGCAGCATTTTGATTTCAAACTTTCAAGACAGGCAGCCATTCTTGCTCTCTATGACTGTGGATATATATTTTTCAAAAGGCGCGGCAATTGGCGGGGAACGATTGAAAACGGCGACCCGGATGAACGTCCTTTGCCGCCAAATCTGTATGTATATCTGAATATGGATGGCGATAAGCTGCGCTCCCTTCGATTGCTGACCATTCCTGTTCCACCAAACACCAGTGCCGACAAACTTGCGAAGTTGGAAAACATGCGGACGGCGTTGTCTGCTTTCGTTGAAAAAGAAAAAATGGATGCCTCAATGTAGAGGGCATCCATTTTTTTTGTATATCCGCTGATTGTGAGTAGATTATTGTGCTGTGTACTTGGTCTTGGCTAATGGAAAGTCATCGATTCGCGGCCGAAGGTAGCGCTACCTTCGGCCGCGAGTAGCTTTACCTTCGGCCGCGAGCAGCGCTACCTTCGGCCGCGAGTCGATAACTTGTAAGGCGTAGCGAAAATCTGGGGCGATAGCACTGTAGCTCACTTTGCTCGCAAAGTGAGGGCCACGGCCACGTAGCGAAAGTCTGCGGCGCCAGCATTGTAGCTCACTTTGCTCGCAAAGTGAGGGCCACGGCCACGTAGCGAAAATCTGGGGCGCCAGCACTGTAGCTCACTTTGCTCGCAAAGTGAGGGCCACGAACACGTAGCGAA
>ENA-OURN01000644-OURN01000644.1-human-gut-metagenome-genome-assembly--contig:-NODE-644-length-12450-cov-3.57765_pt1 | contig 12450 bp, 13 predicted proteins | sample MGYA00242099_ERZ508987 | MGnify/ENA primary metagenome ERZ508987 (study PRJEB26280, sample SAMEA2531405) | human gut metagenome | biome: human gut; feature: human-associated habitat; material: faeces... | reverse complement strand
CTGCCGATCATAGAGTCGTAGAAGCGGGCGTGGCTGTCGTAGAGGTCGAGACCGTTCTCGCGGTCGAGCTCTTTCGCACCGTATTTCAATGGTTGCACACCGGCGGTGGCAGCACTAAAACATACCTTCATAACCATCAAATTTGATGGTGGTAATTTTGCTCTTGCCATTTGACTCGAAAATTATTTGCGTCAAAAACGTAAATGCTGTTGGGTTTTCTGATATCATTGAATTCTTTTGCTTTTCAGATTCCAAATGCAACCCATCAACATCCATTCTTGCACATAGGTCAAAGCGTCTTTGGTCACAAGGACACAGATGTTGCCATTCAATATAGTTCCGTTCTACTATTATGTCTTTTTCCCCTTTCTCTTGTTTATATTTATAAAGGGCCGACCAATATTCCTGTTTGTAATCTTTATTCTTCCAAAAATCAAGAGTGCGCTCAAATAAATTTACATACTCTACTATATAAACAGTATCGTTTGAGTGTATTTTGATGTGGTCGGGCACATTCGATTTTTCCCTCATCAAATACAATTCTGATAAGATAGTTTCGTTTCCTTCTGAAAGTTTTCGTTCATTCAATCGGATTTCTGCATTGATATCCGCCCAGCTGTCTATGGCATATAAGCTCATACTCATAGACATAAATAAGAATATAAATAGTTTTTTCATATTAATATGATGTTAATGTTTGTATTAAAATTGTGGGGTTATAAAAAATGTTTTTCCCATATGTATCCAGCACTACTGTGGACTCATCTGGCTGATTTCCAAGGAATCCTTTTGCATACCCCAAAATGAGGGTATGCAAAGATACATAATGTCGTTTTTTGAGTGACGAAGTCATAAGGCTTGAAAATCGTTTCGTTTATATTGAGGGCTTTTAGTTATTTTAGTGACAAAATAGTCAATATATCAATCAAGATTTTCACGCTAACCAACATATTCAGAATCGAAAAAAAAGATAAAGAAGATAATAACCAAACATTTTGATTGAAAAACAGACTTCCTACTATATCCATAAAGAACACCGCCACTGACGATAGTAGTATGATTATCACTGTGATGCATTTTAGTGGCATTTTGTTTGTAAAAGTATTAATAAATAATGCTCCTAATATTAGCGCCCATTGGAAGGGGAATAACGAAAGGCAAGGAAAAGCAATAACGTTCAATACGACTATCAAGGTGAGGGTGATATATATATATCTGCATATCAAGGTCTCACTTACTTTGTTTTTTTGTTAAACATACATCCTTTTTTCATCATTTATTCGTTTTTTATATTTCACCAATCAATTGGCACTGGCCCTTTTGAAAAATTTTGTCTCCACACAGAGTTTCCATCTTGCCAGCCCAAAAATTCAGCATTTATTGTAGATGGCTCTTCAACACCTATTCGTTGATTGCTAATCATTTCGTATAAATCAAAAGCTATTCGTGAATTTGCCTATGAAATGTCATTCTCTCGTTTATGCTGTTATTTAGCATCCCAATCATAATATTTGTCTATTATTTTCAGAATGGTTTCATCAGGGACTAAGCCATCGTCCTTGCTTTTTCTTCTTCGACCCATTTTAAAAACTTTTTATATATGATGGGACGCATTCTTTCTTGTGGAGGAAATTTCACAGACTCCTGTTTTAATGCTTCTCCATTAGGCAGAGTAACGTATTGGTAAACAGAAAATTCAAAATCTCTTATCCTCAAATGTCGATTATTCCTGCTGACAAAAATTGTGTCAGATTTTTGCAATAACGGGAAAACCATATTGGTGTCTTCAAATTTTATATCTCTGTATGGTGGGACTGTTTGAGAGGCAGTAATATGCCTTGTCGAAGTAACGCTGTCAACTATTATCTGCCTGTGGCGTACACTCAATTCTTTTTGTGGAGGGTCAATCACATGAAAATAAATTGTGTCACGAAAAGGGAACAGACCTCTATCTTTATCTCGCACAATTTTTATGCCTAACACATACGAATTGTTCTCGACAACTAAGCGGTTTTTCCCATAAAAGTTAACGGTTAACCTCCTTGCTCTATTGTCACTAAAGTAGAATTCATATGGGAAAAAGCCATAGAAAGCATAAAATGTCTCGCTATAACTGTCTACGGTATCATGGGGGGGGGGGTAGCCCTCATCCTAAGCCCTAATATGCTTAACAGCATTATAACAGCTACTGAGATTCTGAAAAAGCCGTTATTATTTTTTATACCAGTCATCGTTAAACCCTCCATATTGAAAATTATCTTTTTGTTTGATTCAATCATTTTTGTTTTAGGCAAACATAATACTGTATATTTAAATCTACAGGAATTGTGTCTTCTCCGAAAACCATATAATATTTATAATGTCCATAACCAATAGGGCTTAAATGAACACGCCGAACAGCGCTCACTATTCCATAAAATCGGCTCTTATTAAAGTTTTGGCCACACTTTTCATTATCAATGAAAATACAATATTTTTCATTGTTCTTGACCCCAAAAAAACTTAATACACGGCTATATTGTTTCACACTGTCAATATCTAATTTCAATTCTGCTGTATCTTTTTCGTAAAAGGTACGAGGCGATCCAGCATATTCTTTTAATAATTTCGGGGTACAAGAGGACTGTGCTAACATATAGACGATTACAATATATGGTAATGATTTCATTTCAATACACTTTCTTTTTCTTTATCATTAATGTAAAAAATTCCAGTATTTTTGTCAACTGAAATATCCGGCTCAACAAATCTGGGATCTGCCTGCTTGGAGAAGTGGTCATATTTAATATTTTAACGCAGATTTATTTTTTTCTGTATTAATGGTTGTTCAAAAATATGAGTGGATATTTTGGCATTTAAGACATTTTCTAAAGTTTTCAATCTATCTAAAGGAGAATACTTTAATTCTTTTAAAATTTTATCAATAGACACAAAAACCATACTATCATGCCAATCATACACCGTAATAACGCCTTTGTAAATTACAATAATATATGTCCTTCCATGTGATATTCTTCTATTACATGCTGAATAAAGCCCAAAGTTCAAATCAAAATCATGATTATCCTTTTTCCAATATTTTCCAGTCTTTAAATCACGAATCCAAAAACGTTGATTTTGTGGAGTTGCTAAAAATTCAGCTCCATCAGAAATAATCAAACAAGTTGTGTCACCTGTGACTGGCTCTACATCTTTATAAGTTAAAGGATAAGAGTGGCTATATTCCAATGATGAAATAATATCAAAAATTTCAAGCGTTTCTTTGGTTGCTGCTTCAAAATAAAAGTTGCACGCAACTGTAAATAGTAAAACAAAAAATAATTTCATCTTGATGCCTTATTATTTCGTTTTTTCAAATCATCTATAGCTTTCTTCTCACTATTGAGAGCTTTAGTCTCGGCTTCTTCCTCTGACACGAAACCACTATTGGCCTTTTTGTTTGTCCCGTGCTCACCCTCATGTGCTGCTACAGTACCAATTATATCTGATGTTGAAAAGCCAGAATCTCTGTAAAATTCTTCATTTTGCATGTTGTCTTTTATAACTTTCTCATAAATTACAATAACCACTTCTTTAAAATCTTGAGCCTTTGCGTTGTCATCAAATGTGTAATCTGAATAAGTCTCTCCTGCGGTAATTTCGCCCATTCTATTACTAGTAGAAGTCCTGTCGATAAGCAGGGTGATTGGATAGTCAGTTTTCATCATCCGGGATAAAATTTTCTTTCCTTGTTTGGTTCTCATCATAGCGCCACCAATTTTAGCAATACTTGGGGTGGCATTTGATGTCCATCCTCTTTTCTTATCAAAAAACACAGGGTTTCCATCAATACCCTTTAAATACATTCCATTTTTATCTCCGAATTTTATTGGGTTGGCTGCGCACCAGAGGTAAGGACTGACACCGCTGTATTTTTCAGCAAGGGGGTCTTGGGATGTTGTCCTGCCGATCATAGAGTCGTAGAAGCGGGCGTGGCTGTCGTAGAGGTCGAGAGAGTTCTCGCCTGACCAAATATTGCCTATTGAAGACAGCAAAGCGAAAAAGGCAACAAGGTAAAAAATAGATATTTTCTGCAGCCTCATAAAGTTGCTTATTTTTTGCTAAATTAAGTAATCTTTTGAACACGTGAAACAAATAAGATATGTTATGCAACATATCTGCGTTGTTTTTGGCAATCCCCTCTTAGCCAGCACAAATATAAAACAATGCCGTGACCAATAGCCATTTTCCGGAGACGTAAAAGTGGAACGGCATTCCGGACGTTGAACGTCCGGAATGCCGTTTTTTTTGGCTCACTTTTCAGCGTGCTATTTTCTGAATCGTTTAGATTGCCTGCTCCACCGCCCAGGTGAAGGCACGCAGTCCAAGCTGCGGGCTTGCCGCGTCGATGTCGCGCAGCCGGTTGAGCAACGTGTCCACCTTGCTGTCGTCAATCACGGTGAGCAACGCCCCGTTGAGCGTTGGCCACGCATGGCTGCCGAGGTGTGGCTCTCCGCCGCGCTGTCCAGCCCCGACGAGCGACGGCCATCCGGTGAATCCTTTGATGTCGAGTTCGCGCATCGCTGTCAGCACGTCGTCTTCGTGCGCTTGGTTGTATGCTATAAATACTGCTTTCATTGTCTTATTTCTTTAACGTTTTCAACTCTTTTTTGCGTGCACGCTTGATGCCGATGCGGGCAAACACGCTATAGAGCGTCGGGATAATGATGAGGGTGATGAGCGTGGAGAACGACAATCCCCATGCCACCGACATACCGAGGGCGCGCCACATCTCGGAACCTTCGCCCTTGCCCACTGCCATAGGAATCATACCGATGACGGTGGTGAGGGTGGTCATAAGAATCGGGCGCAGACGCGAGCGTCCGGAAATCACGATGGCGTTGACGAGACCGAGGCCGCGCTCACGGCAGAGCATGATATAGTCGATAAGCACAATACCGTTATTGACCACAATACCGATAAGCATCAGCAAGCCGAGCATCGCCATGATGCTGAGCGGTGTGCCTGTGACAAAGAGTCCCATCAGCACGCCGGTCAACGCAAACGGGATTGAGAACATGATGACAAACGGATAGGTCAACGACTCAAACTGCGATGCCATGATGATGAACACGAGCACGATGATCAATGCCATGAGCATTATCATATCGGTAAATGTGTCCTGCTGGTCTTCAAACGTTCCGCCGAACTGCCATGTGAAGTCGGCAGGCATGTCTATCTCGCCCATCGCCTTGTTGGCTGCCTTGACCACATCAGAGAGAGCGTAGCCTTTGGCCACGATGCATTTCACCGTGATTACGCGCTCGCGGTCGCGACGCTCGATGGTTGGCGGTGTCTGCGACTCGACCACCTTGCCAAGGTCGCGTATTTTGATGCCCTTGCCTTGACTGTTGTAGATGGTTATGTTCTCGATGTCCTCAACCGACTGGCGGAACTTCTTGTCGTAGCGCACACGGATTTTATATTCGTCGCCGTCCTCGCGATAGTTTGTCAGCGCGCTGCCTGTCACGCGGTTGCGGAGATAGGAAGCGGCTGTCTGCATGTTAAGTCCGTTGAGGGCGAGCTTCTGGCGGTCGAAGTCGACGCGGTATTCGGGAGTATACTCGTCGCGGCTGATGCTCACCTGCGAGCAGCAGTCCTCGCTGAGCATCTTTGCCGACACGTCGGAGGCAATGCGGTCGGACGTAGTGAAGTCGTAGCCATAGATTTCGATCTCCACCGCCGCCTCGCCGCCGATTCCGCCGCCACCGCCACCGGCGGCAACGTTGAACGTGCGGATTTCAGGATACTGGTTCAGGTCGTGGCGGATAGCATCGCAAATCTCGCTGAGCGACCTCTCGCGCTCCGTCGAGCGCACGGTGCTGATGTTGTATTGCAGGATGTTGTTGCCGTTGTCCTGCATACTGCCGAAGATGTTGTCCTCGCCGGCCTGTCCCTCTGAGAAACTTACCGTAGTCACCTCCGGACAGTTGCTTTTCAGCTGCTCATAGATGCGGAAACCAAGAGCGCGCGTCGTTTCCTGACGCGTGCCGGCGGGCAGCTTCACGGTGATGCCGATTCGCGAGTTGTCCTGCTGCGGGAAGAACTCCGTCTTTATATGCGGCATCAGCACCACTATCGACGCGACAAACAAGCCTACGATGATGGCAAGCGTCGCCCAGCGATGGCGCAAGGCTGTGCGGAGAAGCGCGGCATAGCCGTCGGTCACCTTTTTCAGGAATGCGTCAAACGGGTTTGACACCATTTTCTGGAACAGGTTGTATTTCTTGTCAAGACGCAGCATCAACGAGCAGAGCGTAGGTGTCAGTGTGATGGCGCCGATGGTCGATACCGACAGGATGATTGTCACCATCCATCCCAACTGCTTGAACATGATTCCTGCCATACCGCTGATCATGGTCAGTGGCAGGAACACGGCAATGGTGGTGAGCGTGGAGGCGATTACGGAGATTGCGACCTCGTTGGTGGCAAACATCGCCGCCTGGCGCGGACGGCTGCCGCGCTCGATGTGGGTGGTGATGTTCTCAAGCACCACGATGGCGTTGTCGACCACCATACCGATGGCTATCGAGAGCGCACTCATCGAGATGATGTTCATCGTGTTGCCGGTGGCGAGCAGATAGATGAGCGCCGAAAGCAGCGAGATTGGGATTGTGAGCACAATCACAAACGTGGCGCGCCAGCGTCCGAGGAACAACAGTACCACAAAGCTGACAATGAGCATCGTGATGAGGATGGTGTGCTTCAGCGATTCTATCGTGTTGATGATATAGTCGGACGTGTCGACAATCAAGCCGATATGCACATCGCTCGGAAGGTTTTTCGCTATCTGTGTCAGACGGGCTTTAACAGCCTTGGAAATCTCGACAGAGTTGGCTCCCGACTGCTTCTGAACGATAATCATGCCGCCAAGCTCGCCGTTGGTATACGCCTCCTGGGCGCGCTCCTGCGGCGCGTCGTCGATATGCGCCACGTCGCGCAGATAGACCGGCGTTCCGCTGTAGGTGCCCACCACGAGGTCAAGCATCTCGTTGACGTCGGCAAACTCTTTCTGCACACGCATTGAGTAGACATTCGAGCCGATGTCGATTGTGCCCGCCGGCACATTGAGATTCTCGGCGGCAAGCACTTGGCTTATCTGCTCTATCGAAATGCCATAGGCATCGAGTTTGTAAGGGTCGCAAAGCACCTGTATCTCACGGTCGGGGATACCGGAAATTGAGACCGAGCCAACGCCCGACACGCGTGCCAGCGGCGTTGCCACCTGGTCGTCGAGAATCTTATACAATCCCGTCATGCTCTCCTTTGCCGACACGGAAAGGATGAGGATAGGGATGTCGTCGGTGCCGAACTTGAACAGGATAGGCTTCTGCGCTCCGTCGGGAAGCGTGGTGACGCGGTCGAGTTTGTCGCGCACGTCGTTGGTTGCCACATCGATGTTGATGCCGTATTCAAACGTCAGCGTGATGATGGAGATGTTTTCCTTCGACTGCGACGTGATGTGCTTCAAGTCGCTCACGCCGTTAAGCATATTTTCCAGCGGACGCGTGACATTGGTTTCTATGTCCTCCGCGCTCGCACCTGAATAGGTGGTCATCACCATGATGGAGTTGGTCTCGATGTCGGGATAGAGGTCGATGCTCAACCGCGTCAACGAGAATAGTCCGAAGATGGCGATGCCGAGGAAAATCAGGATTGTTGTGATTGGCCGCTTGACGGCTGTCTGATATATACTCATAGTGCAATCCTTTTTATTTCTTCACTACCTTCACTTTGGAGCCGTTCTTCAGGCGCGACTGCCCAGCCACGACAACCGTTTCGCCGGGATTCACTCCGCTGAGGATTTCATATTCGGTGTCGAGACGCTGTCCGAGCTCCACTTTGCGGTACTCCGCCTTATCGCCCTTGACAACATACACATAGCGGTCGCCAGAGCCTACAAGTTTCTGCACGGCGCGGTCGGGCACCACAACGTGCTTGGCGCGTCCGTGATTGATAGTGACACGGGCATACATTCCCGGGCGCACACGCTCGTCGGCATTGGCAATCAGAAGCTCGACGGTGAATGTGCGGGTCGACGGGTCAATGGTCGGATAAACGATATTGACCTTGCCGGTAAACACCTCGTCGCCGTAGACATCGAGAGTGAAGTCTACGTTCATGCCTTTCTTTATCTTGGTGAAGAGCGACTCCGAGACGTTGACCTTCATCTTGACAGGGCGGATTTTCTCTACCACAAAAATCGGGCTGGCGCCGCTGTACATGTCGCCGCTGTCGTAGTTGCGCTGCGACACGACGCCGCTGATAGGACTGATGAGACGCGTGTTCTCGGCAAGGTTTTCATAGTTGCGGCGCGAGATGTCGTATGCCATCTTTTTGGCGTCCCATTCCGACTTTGAGCATCCGCCGATTTTAAACAGCTCGTCCACACGCTTGAACTCAAGATGGTTGTTTTCCATCTGCAGGCGCACCTGATCGAGGTTTGCCGGATCCATATCGGCAAGTTTCTGTCCTGCCGACACGTGCTGTCCCACCTCCACATACACCTTGCGTATGCGCATAGGCGACTGCGGGGCGATGTTGTTTGTCACGTTGGCTTCCACGGTGCCTGTGAACGAATTGACCTGGTCCACCTCGCGGTAGTCTGTTTTTGCCACCTCCACATTCATTGTGCCGTCGGTGGCTTTCTTTTCCTCTTTGGCTTTGTCGCCGCCGGAGCATGCCGTAGCGGCGATGGCGACAGCCATTGTCATGGCAATCTTGTTGAGTGTCTTGATATTCATTGGGGTTCTGTTTTATTTTTCGTAAGTGTATTCCGTGCCGAGAGTCTCGTCAAGCTGCGCCTGCGCCACAAGATAGGAGTAGACCGCCTGGCTGCGGTTGAGTTGCGACTGTGTGAGCGCCAGCTGCGAGTCGTTGACCTCGAGCAGCGTGCCGGCGCCGGTGTCGTAGCGCTTCACGGCGATGTCGTAGCCCTTGCGCGCCTGGTCGACACTTTTGCATGCCGACTCATACTGGCGTATGCCTGTGCGCATCTTGTCGACGCTCTGGCGCACGCCCACCATCAGGTTGCGCTCGGTGTCGAGGCGCGTGAGGGCAAGTTGGTCAATCTGCACTTTTGTCTGCTTCAACGAGTTGTAGCGGCGTCCGCCGGAAAAAATCGGGATGTTGAGCGACAGTCCGAGCGTTGAATACGGATTCCAACGATAGTCCTTGAAGCGGAAATCGTTTGCCATCGCGTTCCATTGGTATGCGAACGACAGGTTGAGCGTCGGATAATAAGCGGACTTCGCCACGTCGCGCGACTTGAGCAGTTGCCGCTGCTGCAGGTCGATTTGCCGCAACGATGAGTTCTGGGCAAGCATCGTTGTATCTACCTTCATATAGCCGTCATAAAGGCGGTCGGTATAGTCGTTGAGCGACCCCGTGCAATCGATGCTCATGTCGAGATCCACTCCGATGAGCGCTTTCAGCCGCCATTTGGCAAGCACAATGGAATTTTCGGCGTCAAACAGACTTGGCTCCACATTTTTCACCGCGACGTCGGCGCGGATAAGGTCGTATTCCGACGACAGTCCCTGCTGGTATTTCTGGTTGATGTCGTCATATTTCTTCTTTGCGTTGTCATAGTTTTCCTTGAGTGCGTCGCGGCTTGCCTCGGCGAGCATCACGGCATAGTATGCCTGCTTCACCTGCGACACCATGGAGATGCGCGACTGTCGCGACTTTTCCACCGCCAGCTCCACATCGTCGGCAGAGATGCTCAGCTGTTTCCACAGTTGGGCGTTGACAATGGGCAACGAGAGCGCGAAGCCTGCCGACCACGTATTGTCCATTCCCACCTTGATGCCGTCGCGCATCGCCGACGCGGCTTCCGTGCCTTCCGCTCCCTCCGTGCCTTCCGAAGAGCCGCCACCGAATCCTTTCATGTCGCCCATATACATCACCTGCTTTTTCAACGTGCGGTTGTAGCCGGCTGAGAAGTCGAGGGTTGGCATAAGGCTGGCGAGCGTGCCTTTCTTGGCATACTCCTGCTTGGTGATTTCACTGTCGGCAACCTTCACCGTCGGGTTGTCGGATAGGGCTATACGCACAGCATCGTCAAGGGTCAGCGTGGTGGTCTGAGCCACGGCTGTCGACGCCAGAGCCACTGACGCCGCCATTAGGATTGTCTTGATTGAGTTGAGTCTCATCGCGAGTATAAAATAGTTTAGTAGATAAACAAAAAGAGGAACCGACTTTTCTGTCGATTCCTCCGGGTGGGTGTTGACGGATTCGAACCGCCGACCCTCTGCTTGTAAGGCAGATGCTCTGAACCAGCTGAGCTAAACACCCGTTTGTTTCCGAAAGCGTTGCAAAGGTACGACTATTTTTTGAATCCACAAATTTTCCGGCAACTTTTTTCCAAAAAATTCGTTTTTTCCTCCATTTTCGCCATTTTCCCGCTTCCAATCGACAATTTTGGCACAAATATATAGCATAGGGGCATATCTACAAATGATATATATCATATACTCCGTCTCTGTTCGAATATTTACCACTATTTCACGAAAACCGAAAATTACTCGCGGGATTCTTTGTTGTTGAAAGGCGACATTCACCGAGAAAAAACTGCCGAAGAGCAGTTTAATATGTCAGCACGGGGTTGGCTCGCCTACCCCGTGACACCGGCGGCACGCGCAACTACCGCCGAAGTGGGGTTGTAGAAACTACGCATGCCCATGTCAGCGGCGCTCTCGCGGTCGGATACTGATTTTAACCGTGTTCTGCTACTCATCAAATTCATTCTCTCCTTAAAAATTTCGCAGCAAAAAATCGGAGACACATCGCCGCATCCCCGATTCAATCAGTCTTCTCAACCATCCTGTTTTGATGTCGCACATTTGAACCGACAAAACTTCTTCTTTTTTTAGACACCATTTTATAGAACCTCTTCAACGTTGGTTCCAAGCAGGAAATCCATGAGTCCTATAATCAAGACGCCGTATTCATTATAATATGGTGCTATATCCTCACGCACTATTATTATTTTTTTAAATGAGTCATTTATTCGCTTGAGTGACGCCATTTCTTGCTGGCGCTTTTCCTCATCGGGCAACGCAAAAGCAGACTGGATGTAATAGCGTTTGTCTCCCTTATTGGCAACAAAATCCACTTCCAAGAGTTTCCTTTCCAAGGCTGTTCGAGCCTCAACAATACCAACGTCGACACTATATCCACGACTTCTCAATTCATTATAAATAACATTCTCCATTATATGGGTTTCTTCCACTTGACGGAAATTTAGCAAAGCATTGCGTAAACCGACATCTTGAAAATAGTACTTTGACAATGTTCCTATGTATTTGCGCCCCTTAATATCATACCTCATAGACTTCTCAATGATGAAGGCATCCTCCATATAAGAAAGATAGTTGGCAATGGTATGAGGAGCAACAGTCTCTTTCTTGACCGACTTGAAGGTGTTGGCAATTTTGTTGGGATTGCATGGCGAACCTATTCCTGACGCCATAACGTTCATAAGTTCGGTAAAAGCTTCCACATTGACAACATTGTTTCGCTCAACGACATCTCTCAAATAAAGAGTCATGTTCAGTCTTGTAAGATATTCAGCTCTTTTAGAGTTATCGTTCAGCGATGCTAAATACGGAAGTCCACCATAAGTATAGTAACGCTTCCAAAGAGCATATTTATCGCCTCCTTCAGCAGCATACAATTCCGCAAAAGATAGTGGGTATATGTGAATTTCAATACCACGTCCACGGAATTCTGTAGCCACATCTTTTGAAAGAAAACGAGAGTTGCCACCTGTAACATAGACATCCACATTGTCTATGTGCATGAAACTGTTCAGAACATCGACAAAGCGGTCGAGCAACTGCACTTCGTCAATTATCAAGTAGTATTGCTCTTTATCTTTGATATGTTCTTTAACGTAGGCAAGCATCTTGAATGGGTCTCGCAATTCTTCATTACTTATATCATCCAGTGCTATCTCTATAATATGTTTCTCATCAGTTCCTGTTTCCACCAAGTGTTGATGAAAAAGGTTGAACAACAAGAAAGATTTGCCACAGCGTCTTATTCCTGTTACAATCTTTATCAAAGATGTGTGCTTCCACCCTATTAGTTCATTGATGTATTTATCACGTCTTATTATCATAGCATTTAACAAATATGTCATTAGTGACAATTTTGTTAAATGCAAATGTAGACATTATAAATTAAACTTCCAACACAATCACATTTAATAAAACTGTCATTAATGACAATTTTATTAAATACAAATATATGCTCATTGACTATCTCTGGAATGCGTTGACAAATTTAATGGCGATCAACCAATGTGGTTTACACCGTCAATGACGGTTCTCTAATTTTCTTTACAACCTCGGCTTTTGATTCACCGGCTGGCTACCGTCGCGGAGCGACGACACTCTTCCATAACCC
>ENA-OURN01000630-OURN01000630.1-human-gut-metagenome-genome-assembly--contig:-NODE-630-length-12702-cov-19.3107_pt1 | contig 12702 bp, 8 predicted proteins | sample MGYA00242099_ERZ508987 | MGnify/ENA primary metagenome ERZ508987 (study PRJEB26280, sample SAMEA2531405) | human gut metagenome | biome: human gut; feature: human-associated habitat; material: faeces... | reverse complement strand
GAAAGTCAGGGCTTTGTGATTTTTTTAGAATAAGGGAGTTTTGACACACCTCCCTCCTACTTTTTACTCTTTTACTTTTTTACTTTTCAACGCTTTGCGCAATTGTTTGGAATAGTTTTAGTAACTTTGCATAATAGAGAAAACAAACTCTGAACATTGAGAGTAAAAACAAACAGCATCATGCAATACACCATAACTGCACCCCAGACAATCAACGCTACAATCGCTCTGCCGGCATCGAAGAGCATCAGCAACCGCGCGCTCATCATTCATGCGCTGTCGTGCGGCGACATCCTGCCGCAGAACCTCTCGGTGTGCGACGACACGGAGGTGATTATCGACGCGATGCAACGCCGCCCGTACGAGATAGACATCAAGGGAGCGGGCACGGCGATGCGCTTCCTCACGGCTTACCTCGCTGCCACGCCGGGCGAACACGTGCTCACGGGCACCGACCGCATGAAGCAACGCCCGATAGGCATCCTCGTAAACGCACTGCGATACCTGGGTGCCGACATAGAATACTTGGGCGAGGAGGGCTATCCACCGCTGCGCATCAAGGGGCGCACGCTGGAGGGCGGATACATCGAGGTGGCGGGCAACATCAGCTCGCAGTATATCTCGGCACTGCTGATGATTGCGCCGACGCTGAAGAACGGACTGCAACTGCGCATCACGGACGGTACCATCTCGCGCCCGTATATCGACCTCACGCTGTGGATGATGCGCGAGTATGGGGCGGATGCCGACTGGAGCGACGCGGACACCATCACGGTGAACGCGAAGCCGTACGCGAGTCGCGAGTACACGATAGAGAGCGACTGGAGTGCGGCGGCTTACTGGTACGAGATGCTGGCACTGCATGGGAACGACGAGTCGGAGGTGCGCTTCAAGGGTCTCATGGACGCGTCGCGTCAGGGCGACTCCATCGTGAAGTATATCTTCTCGCTGCTGGGCGTGAAGACGAAGTACAGCGAGGTAGAGGGCGAGCGTTTCCCGACGGTGAGCATAAAGAATCACCCGTGTATGCTGCCACGCCTCGACTACGACTTCAGTAGTGTGCCCGACCTGGCGCAGCCGGTGGTGGTGACGTGCGCGCTGCGCGGTATCCCGTTCCGCTTCACGGGGTTGGCTACGCTGCGCATCAAGGAGACCGACCGCATTGAGGCACTGAAGCGCGAGCTGCGCAAGTTAGGTTATGTGCTGCGCGACGAGAACGGCGACACGCTCGTCTGGGACGGCACGCGCTGCGAGCCGACATTAGAGCCTATCGACACATACGACGACCACCGCATGGCGATGGCGTTCGCACCGGCGGCAATCGTGTTCCCCGGGCTGCGCATCAACGAGCCGCAAGTGGTAACGAAGTCGTACCCACAGTACTGGGAGGACATGCAGAAGGCTGGGTTCGAGGTGAAATGATGTTGTTGTGGTGAGATGGTGAGGTGGTGAGATGTGCACACTACTTCCGTGGATTCCGCCAGGGGGTGCAGCAGTCTCTGCAGCACCAATAAAACAAGCGGTGAAGAAGCTCCCACGGAATACACCGAATACACAGAACCTCTTGCAGAGAAGAGCCTCCCACAGATGGCACGGATGAGCACAGATGTAGGAGGGTATGGCATCCCTGCAATACCCACGCTGCCAAATTCTGTGGATTCTGTGGATTCCGTGGGAACAAAGCGCACCCTAAGTATCTGTGTAAATCTGTGAAATCCGTGGGAGGCTCTTCTCAGCAGGAGGTTCTGTGAATTCGGCGTATTCTGTGGGAGAATATCCCATAGCAGGCGGCGTGGGTATGGCAAGATGCCATACCCTCCTAAGGAGAAATCCGTGGAAGAAAAGATATTCCCACAGAACGCACGGAACGCACAGAAACTTCTGGCAGAGAAGAGCCTCCCACAGATGGCACAGATGAGCACAGATGTAGGAGGGTATGGCATTCCTGCCATACCCACGCTGCCAAATTCTGTGGATTCTGTGAATTCTGTGGGAGAACAGCGCACCCTAAGTATCTGTGTAAATCTGTGAAATCCGTGGGAGGACATCTCAGCAGGAGGTTCTGTGAATTCGGCGTGTTCCGTGGGAGAATATCCCATAGCAAGCGGCGTGGGTATGGCAAGATGCCATACCCTCCTAAGGAGAAATCTGCGGGAGGACATCTCTGTAGGAGGTTCTGTGAATTCGGCGTATTCCGTGGGAGAATAGAATATCCCATAGCAGGTGGCGTGGGTATGGCAAGATGCCATACCCTCCTAAGGAGGAATCTGTGGGAGGACACATAATAAAACTTTGAATAGAATATGATAATATTAGTGATTTCGATAATTGTGCTCGGCATCATCGCCGCACTGATCGCCAAGCTGAGCAAGCACGACGGCGAGGAGAAGATAACCGTGGTGGAGACATGCGCCACATGCAACGGCACCAACGACAAGTGTGAGCAGGACTGCATGATGGAGGCAGCCACGAAGGACATCGTCTACTACGACGACGAGGAGCTCGACGCGTTCAGCGGACGAGCGTCGGACAGCTACACCGACGAGGAGGTGGAGCAGTTCAGCGAGGTGCTCTACACCATGCGCCACGAGGAGATAGCCGACTGGTGCCGCAGTCTGACACTGCGCGGTATCAACCTGCCCGACCAGATAAAGGATGAAACATTCATGCTCAGGGAGGGTTAAGGCAATAAAACGCCACAAACAGAGTTATTTATACGTGAAACTATTTAAGACAAGACATATTGTACCCATCCTTCTCGCAGCTGTATTGGTGGTTGCGACAGGATGCTCTACGCAGAAAAACACCGCGCGCACACGCTGGTGGCACTCGTTCAAGGCGCGTTATAACACTTATTATAACGGCTCGTTGGCGTATATCGATGCCTCATTAGAGAAGGAGGAAGGCAACAAGGACAACTTCACCGAGCTTATTCCGCTCTACACCGTGAGCAACAAGAACAGCCGGGAGATAGGCAAGTCGAACTACGACCGCGCCATCGAGAAGTGTCAGAAGACCATCAAGCTGCACAGCATAAAGCGCCGACCGCAGTGGACAAAGCAGCGCAAGAAGACGGCGAAGGACTTGGAGTGGCTCTCGCGCCGCGAGTACAACCCGTTCCTTTGGAAGGCGTGGTTGCTCATGGGACGCTCGCAGTTCTACAAGGGAGCGTTCGATGAGGCAGCAGCCACGTTCAACTACATGAGCCGACTGTACCAGACACAGCCAGCCATCTACGCCAAGTCGAGGGCGTGGCTCGCCAAGTGCTACATCGAGGAGGGCTGGCTCTACGATGCCGAGGACGTGATACGCAATATGCAGCGCGACTCCATCCACTGGTCGGCACGCAAGGAGTGGGACTACACCTACGCCGACTACTACGTGCACACGGGCGAATACGAGAAAGCTATACCCCACCTGCGCAACGTGATAAAGCACGAGATGCGACGCAAGCAGCGCGCACGCGAGTGGTTCCTCATGGGACAGATGCAGGCAGCGTTGGGCAACAACGTGGAGGCGATGAAGGCGTTCAAGCACGTGACGAAGCTCAACCCACCCTACGAGCTGGAGTTCAACGCACGCATCAGCATGACGGAGGTGATGTCCGTAGGTCAGTCGAAGAAGATGATAGGCAGGCTGAAGCGTATGGCACGCTCGGACAAGAACAAGGAATATCTCGACCAGGTGTACTACGCCATCGGCAACATATACCTCGCACAGAGCGACACCGTGCAGGCTATCAACGCCTACGAACGCGGAGCGGCTAAAGCCACGCGCTCGGGCATAGAGAAGGGCGTGCTGCTGCTGAAGCTCGGCGACATCTACTGGGAGAAGGAACGCTACAACGACGCGCAACGCTGCTACGGTCAAGCCATCGGTATGCTCGACAAGGAGCGCAAGGACTACGAGGAACTGTCGAACCGCTCGAAGATTCTGGACGACCTCGTGCCATACACCGACGCTATACACCTGCAGGACTCGCTGCAGTCGCTCGCCAAGATGAGCGAGAGCGACCGCAACGCTGCCATCGACCGCACCATCGAGGCACTGAAGAAGAAGGAGAAGGAGGAACGCCGACTGCAGGCAGAGCAGGACGCGCAGAACCAGATGAACGGCGGCAACGACATGGCGCAGAACAATCAGTTCGGCAACAACACGACTATGCAGAACCAGCAGAACCAGCGCAACGCGCAGTGGTACTTCTACAACCAGATGGCGGTGAGCCAGGGTAAGGCGGCGTTCCAGAAGCAATGGGGCAAGCGCGAGAATGTGGACGACTGGCAGCGCGTGAACAAGACGGTGGTGGCGTTCCAGACCGACGAGCCGGAACTCACCGAGGAGCAGCAGGACTCCATAGCGCAGGCGGAAGCCATTGCCGACTCGCTCGCACTCATCGCTGACAGCGCACAGAACGACCCACACAAACGAGAGTACTACATGGCGCAGATACCGTTCACGGAGGAGCAGGTGGCTGCGAGCAACAACATCATCGCCGAAGGACTCTACAACTCGGGCGTTATCTTCAAGGACAAGCTCGACAACCTACCGCGAAGCGAGAAGCAGTTCATGCGACTCATCGGCGGCGACTATCCCAACTTTGAGAAGAAGGCGGAGGCTTACTATCACCTCTACCTATTATATATGCGCAAGGGCGACCGACAGACCGCCGACTCGTACGTGGCACGACTCAAGCAGGAGTACCCCGAGAGCGAGTGGACAACACTGCTCACCGACCCCAACTTCGTGGAGAACGCGCGTCTCGGCGTGCATCTCGAAGACTCGCTGTACGCTGCTACATACGATGCGTTCAAGGCGGCGCGCTACAAGGAGGTGCGCGGCAATGTCAGCGTGTCCGAACAGCGGTTCCCGTTGGGTGCCAACCGCGACAAGTTCCTCTTCATCGGCGGTCTGGGCAAGCTGAACGACGGCGACTACGAGGGCTGCATCGACGACCTGAACACGGTGGTGAAGAAGTATCCGCAAAGCCCTATAGCCGTAATGGCAGGCATGATAGTGAAGGGCGTGAACGAGGGACGACAGCTGCAAGGCGGCAAGTTCGACCTCGAGAACATCTGGGAGCGACGCTCGCAGGTGCTCAACGAAAGCGACTCGACGGCGGTGCGCGAGTTCTCTAACGACCGCAACGCTGCGTTCATATACATGATAGCGTACAAACCCGACTCGATAGATGCCAACCGTATGCTCTTCGAGCTGGCTCGCTACAACTTCACATCGTTCATGGTGCGCAACTTCGACATAGAGGTGGAGCAGGCGGACGGACTGAACCGTATGCTCGTGAAGGGTTTCCGCAACTACGACGAGGCACTGCAGTACGCACGCCAGCTACAGAAGCAGAAGCAGCTGATGAAGCTCGTGGGCAAGAGTAGACAGATAGTAATCAGCGACGTGAACCTGCCGCTGCTCGGCAAGCAGTTCAGCTACGCCGACTACGCCGAGTTCTACGAGAAGAACTTCGCTCCGCTTAAGATAGCAACGGAGGATCTGCTCGACATTCCGGAAGAGCCAGTCGTTGAGCCAGACGAACAGAAGACGACAAAGCAGCGCGACGACTTCGAGGAGGAGCCTGCGAACAACCAGAACACTACGAACACATTCTTCGACGAAGAGCCTCAACCTGCGGAAGAGCCGTCGACTGAGGGTGGCGTGGTGAACATCGAGGAGGAACAACCTCAGGAGTCTGCTACCGAAACTGTGGTTAAGGAGGAACCGAAGCCAGAGGTCAAGGAGGAGTCTGCAACGACTGTTGTAGAGGAACCGAAGCCGGAGGTTAAGAAAGAGCCCAAGCCGATAGTAAAGGAAGAACCCAAGCAGTTGGAGGACGACTTCTACTTCGGCGAAGATTCTCAGCCCAAGCAAGGCACGCCGAGCAAGAAGCAGAACAACAAGCAGACGGAGAGCTACGACGACGATGAGTATTACGACCTCGACGGTTTTTAACAAAAAAAGAAAGAGCATTATGAGCAACGGATATTTACTGTGGGTAGACGACGAGATTGAACTCTTGCGCGCCCACATCATCTTCCTTCAGAGCAAAGGATACGAGGTGGTGACCGTGAGCAACGGAACAGATGCCATCGAAGAGTGCAAGCAGCACAAGTTCGACCTGGTGCTGCTCGACGAGATGATGCCCGGCATCAGCGGACTCGAAACGCTGCAACAGATAAAGGAGTTGTCGCCTGCTACGCCCGTAGTGATGGTGACGAAGAGCGAGGAGGAGAACATCATGGATCAGGCTATCGGCTCGAAGATTGCCGACTACCTCATCAAGCCGGTCAACCCCAACCAGATTCTACTCACGCTGAAGAAGAACATACACCGCAAGCAGATTGTGTCGGAGGTGACGCAGACGGGCTATCAGCAGAACTTCCAGGACATATCAATGCAGATAATGAACTGCAACACGATAGACGACTGGAAGGATGCGTACCGCCGACTGGTACACTGGGAACTGGAGCTTAGCTCTACGGACAGCAACATGACCGAGATGCTGCAGATGCAGAAGGAGGAAGCGAACAACGGCTTCGCCAAGTTCATAAAGAAGCACTACTTGTCGTGGGTGGCACCGGGCGTAACCGAACGCCCACTAATGAGTCCGGACATCTTCAAGCGCAAGGTGTTCCCTGCGATAAACGAGGGCGAGAAAGTGTTCCTCATCGTCATCGACAACTTCCGCTACGACCAGTGGCGCGTGCTGTCGAAGGAGATTGGAAACATGTTCGACATAGAGGAGGACATGTACACCAGCATCCTGCCGACGGCTACGCAGTACGCACGCAACGCTATCTTCTCGGGATTGATGCCCGAGCAGATTGAGAAGATGTTCCCCGAGCTGTGGGTGGACGAGGACGAAGACGAGGGCAAGAACCTCAACGAGGAACCGCTCATACGCACGCAGATAGAACGCTACCGCCGCCACGACTCGTTCTCGTATCACAAAGTGAACGACTCGACGGGTGCCGACAAACTGCTTGCACGCCTCAATGAGCTGACGAAGAACGACCTCAACGTCATCGTGGTCAACGTCATCGATATGCTCTCGCACGCAAGAACGGAGTCGAAAATGGTGCGCGAACTCGCAAACAACGAGTCGGCTTACCGCTCGATAACGCTCTCGTGGTTCCGCCATTCGGTGATGGCAGACCTGCTCAGCGCACTCTCGCAGATCGACTGCCGCATCATCATCACCACCGACCACGGCAGTATCCGTGCGTCGAAGCCTGTGAAGATAATCGGCGACCGCAACACGAACACCAACCTGCGCTACAAGCTGGGCAAGAACCTCAACTGCCAATCGAAGGAAGTGTTCGTCATCAAGAACCCACAGGAGGCGCAGCTGCCCGCACCGAACATCAGTACGTCGTACATGTTCGCCACCGGCAGCACATTCTTCGCCTACCCCAACAACTACAACTACTACGTGTCGTACTACAAGGACACGTTCCAGCACGGCGGCATCTCGCTCGAAGAGATGCTCATACCGCTGATAACACTAAAGGGAAGGAAATAAAAAAAAGCTGCAAGCAGCTTACTGTTATAATAGAAAAACGAAAAAACTATGGAAATAAAAATCAACTCTCTGGCAGACATCAACGAGGCTGCCAAAACATTTGTCGAGAATATGGGCGACGGCAAGGTGTTCGCCTTCTACGGCAAGATGGGTGCAGGCAAGACTACTTTCGTGAAGGCTGTCTGCGAGTGTTTGGGCGTAGACGACGTAATCACTTCGCCCACGTTCGCCATCGTGAACGAATACACTTCCGCCACAACCGGCGACGCGATATACCACTTCGACTTCTACCGCATAAAGAAGCTCGAAGAGGTGTACGACATGGGCTACGAGGACTACTTCTACAGCGGTTCGCTGTGCTTCCTCGAGTGGCCGGAGCTGATAGAGGACCTGCTGCCTGAGGACGCAACGAAGGTTACTATCGAAGAGATTGCAGACGGTTCGCGCGTGGTGAAGTTCTAAACTATTTGAACGCGACGCGGTAGGTGCAGCCGTTCTTCCAGTTGCTGCAGCCGTAAGCCGTCTTACCTTTTATGATTGTACCCTTGCCGCAAACGGGGCAAGTGGTGCCGATTATGCTGTCGTCTGCCGACGGCTCGCTTGTTGCGGGCTGCGGTGAGGCGGCAGCTTTTTTTGTTGATGCAGTCGACGACGTTGCAGCAGACTTTGCTGCGGCTTTCTTCGGCGCAGCAGTCTTTTTCTTTTTTGCCTTCTTCAGGTCCTCGTCGGTAGTGATGGTGACACGGCGGTTGCTGTTGTCGCGCAGAACGTCGTACACAATCTCCGTCACCTGCTGCTTCAGCTCGTTGATGAAGTCGGCAGCCTCGTACTTCTTGTGCTCTATGTCGCGCAGCTTCTTCTCCCATATGCCGGTCAGCTCGCAACTCTTGAGCAGTTCCTCGTGGATGATATCAATCAGTTCGATACCGGTAGCCGTGGCGATGAGGTTCTTGCGCTCGCGACGTATGTAGTGGCGCTTGAAGAGCGTCTCGATGATGCCGGCACGCGAAGACGGTCGTCCGATGCCGTTCTCCTTCAGCGCAGCACGCAGCGTCTCGTCGTCGACGAACTTGCCGGCGGTCTCCATGGCACGCAGCAGCGTAGCCTCGGTGTAGTACTTCGGCGGTGTGGTCCACTTCTCGGTGAGTGTAGGCGTGTGCTGTCCGCTCTCGCCCTTTACGAATGTGGGCAGAGTGCGCTCCTCGTCCTGCTTGTCGTCGTCTTCGGACGACGACGGTTGTGGGTTGAGGGGTTGAGGGCTGTTTGGTTGAGGTGTTGAGGTTTGCTGTTGAGCGTAGATGGTGCGCCATCCAGGCTCTAATATCTCCTTTCCGCTCACCTTGAACTCCACATCCTCCACCTTGCCGAGCACGGTGGTGGTAGCGAACTTGCAGTCGGGATAGAACACGGCGATGAAGCGACGCGCAATGAGGTCGTAGACGTTGCGCTCCATGTCGCTGAGTGCAGACGCAGGCACGCCGGTCGGGATGATGGCGTGGTGGTCGGTCACCTTAGATGTGTCGAAGACACGCTTCGACTTGGGCAGTTTCTTACCGGCAAGCGGCTGTATGTACTGCTCGTAACCGCGCATACCGGTGAGTATACCGGCACACTTCGGGTAGATGTCGTCGCTCAGGAACTGCGTATCGACACGCGGATAGGTGGTGAGCTTGCGCTCATAGAGCGACTGTATGAGGTTGAGCGTTGTCTCGGCACTGTATGAGAACTTGCGGTTGCATTCCACCTGCAGCGAGGTGAGGTCGAAGAGGCGTGGAGGAGCCTCGTTGCCGTTCTTCTTCGACACGCCCGTCACCTCAAACGGTTTGTCGGCGATGGTGGCGAACGCCTGCTCGCCCTCCTCCTTCGTCGTGAACTTGCCCTTTGTGGCTGTGAAGAGTGTGTCGCGATAGATGGTGGAGAGCACCCAATAGGGTTCGGGAACGAACGAGTCGATCTCCTTCTGGCGGTTGACGATGAGCGCGAGCGTAGGTGTCTGCACACGACCGATGCTGAGCACCTGTCGGTTCTGTCCGTACTTGAGCGTGTAGAGGCGCGTGGCGTTCATACCCAGGAGCCAGTCGCCGATGGCACGGCTCAGTCCGGCTACGTACAGCGGCTGGTACTCGCTCTGATCCTTCAGCGAGTTGAAGCCCTCGCGGATAGCCTCGTCGGTCATCGACGATATCCACAGACGCTTCACCGGGCACTTCGCCTGCGCCTTCTGCATCACCCAACGCTGTATCAGCTCACCCTCCTGTCCGGCGTCACCACAGTTGACGATGCAGTCGGCAGCCTGCATGAGACGCTCGATAACGCTGAACTGGCGTTTGATGCCGTCGTCGTCGATGAGCTTGATACCGAAGCGCGGCGGTATCATCGGCAACGCCGAGAGACTCCAGTGCTTCCAGTTCTCGGTGTAGTCGTTGGGCTCTTTCAGCGTGCAGAGGTGACCGAAGGTCCACGTCACTTGGAAGCCATTGCCCTCCATGTATCCGTTGTGGGAGGTTGTGGCACCCAATATGCGGGCTATATCCTTGGCTACGCTTGGTTTCTCGGCTATGCAGACTATCATTTGTTTCTGTTTTTAAAATTAAATACGAAGTGCAAAGTTACTTAAAATTATTGAGTTTCGCACGCCAAGCTCCATATATCTTGCGCAATTACGCAGCGGATACAATCCGCCATATTTCCTCCGGAAGCACGCCCGAGGCGTTGCTTCCGAAAGAAATTTTGGTCTTTTAGCGTTTTTTTACACTAATTAACACTTTTTGTGTCCATTTGTATCAATAATCTAAACTATTTAGACTAACTTTGCAGCGTTTGCGTTATGCATACACACAAAAAACAAAGACATATCAAACGCATACTTACAACAACGATAATATTTAGAGAGTGAGAGAGTAATTATAAATTAGTATTCATATAACCCCAAAATGAAGAATAATGAGTAACACAATACATAGCCCACACGAGAACAAACTATTGAAGATGTCAGTATTGCTTGGTGATATCATCATCATCAATCTATTGTACTGGCTGTTTTGTTGCGTTTTAAAATATGACACCGACATCGACGCAATGTGCCAAACGATGGTGGTAGGCTCTATCGTATATTTAGCTTGCACAATGGAGAATGGTGTCGTGCTGCATCATCGCAAGGTGAGCGACCACCAGATTATCATGCGTGTGATGCAGAACTTCTTCGTAAGTGCAATCGGTTGCATTCTCATGTTCGCCATCGGCGACTTCCAACACATGCCGTTATTCAGAATGATAGAGTTTTGGCTGACTGCATTCGTCGGTGTTTCTATCTTCCGCATCATAACACGTCAGGTTGTTGCAGCATGGCGACGTATGCCGAAGCACGCCCATAACGTGGTGTTCGTAGGAAGCAACAGCAACGTGCGTAACATGTTTCGTCAGATGACCACACCAAACGACTTAGGTTTCAACGTGCTGGGCTACTTCGACCACCAACCCAACGAGAAATTCTCCGAGCTATGCACATATCTCGGCACACCGCAGGATATGCCAGAGGTGCTGAAGGAGCACAGCAACGTACACGAATTGTACTGCTGTCTGCCCTCACGCTTCAGCGAGGAAATCCTTGAAGTGATACGCTACTGTGAGCATCACTTCATCCACTTCTATTCGATGCCCAACGTCAGCAACTATCTACACCATCGTATGCACCTCAAAGTGCTGGGCGACGTACCCTACTTGAGTCTCTACAACGAGCCGCTGAGCCTCATCGAGAACCGCTTGATAAAGCGCACGTTCGACTTCGTGGTGTCGCTGACATTCCTCTGCACGCTCTTCCCCATCATACTCGCCGTTGTGGCTATCGTTACGAAGATAACAATGCCAGGACCGTTGTTCTTCCGACAGAAGCGCACCGGACTTAACGGCAAGGAGTTCTACTGCCTGAAGTTCCGCAGCATGAAGGTGAACAAGGATGCCGACACGCTGCAAGCTACGAAGAACGACCCGCGCAAGACGAAGTGGGGCAACATAATGCGCAAGACAAACATCGACGAGCTGCCACAGTTTATCAACGTACTGTTAGGACAGATGAGTATCGTGGGTCCACGCCCGCACATGGTGAAGCACACCGACGACTACTCGAAGCTCATCGACAACTACATGGTGCGCCACTACATCAAGCCAGGCATCACCGGTTGGAGCCAGGTGAACGGCTTCAGAGGCGAGACAAAATACCTCTCGCAGATGGAGGGACGCGTGGCTGGCGACATCTGGTACTTGGAGCATTGGAGCGTATGGCTCGACATATATATAATGTATAAGACCGTGGCTAACGTCATCGTTGGCGACAAGCAGGCGTTTTAAGATATGAAAGGCACACCCAGCGGTGTGCCTTTTTTTGTTGGCGTAACGAAATTGTAACAGTTTGGTAGTACGTGTGAATACAATTATATATAACTTTGCAAGCAGAACAAAGATATAGCAGTTATGAAACAAAACCAGAAAATCCTCGTTGTTGACGACGAGCAAGACTTGCTCGAAATCCTCAAGTTCAATCTCGAAACAGAAGGCTACGAGGTGCAGACCGCCACATCAGCCGAAGAGGCACAGACGCTCGACATAGCATCGTTCGACCTGCTGCTGCTCGACGTGATGATGGGCGGCATGTCGGGGTTCGCCCTCGCCCGACTGCTGAAGGACGACCCACAGACAGCCCGCGTGCCTATCATCTTCCTCACCGCCCGCGACACAGAGAACGACACCGTGACGGGATTTAACCTCGGTGCCGACGACTATATATCGAAGCCGTTCTCGCTGCGAGAGGTGATGGTGCGCGTGCGTGCCGTGCTGCGCCGCACAGCCACTGAGAACGGGGAGGAAGAGGCGCACTTCATCACCTACCAGGGCATCGTGATGAACCTCGACAAGAAGACCGTAGCCATCGACGGTGAGGAGATAGCGTTCACGAAGACCGAGTTCGAACTGCTCCACCTGCTGCTCGACGAGCGCGGACGCGTGTTCTCGCGTCAGGAACTCATCGACCGCGTATGGCCGAAGGACGTGCTGGTGCTCGACCGCACAGTGGACGTGAACATCACACGCCTGCGCAAGAAGATAGGTCGCTTCGCGAAGTGCATCGTCACGCGCCTCGGCTTCGGATATTACTTTGACGCATAGGAGGGTATGGCATC
>ENA-OURN01000625-OURN01000625.1-human-gut-metagenome-genome-assembly--contig:-NODE-625-length-12779-cov-99.7738_pt1 | contig 12779 bp, 15 predicted proteins | sample MGYA00242099_ERZ508987 | MGnify/ENA primary metagenome ERZ508987 (study PRJEB26280, sample SAMEA2531405) | human gut metagenome | biome: human gut; feature: human-associated habitat; material: faeces... | reverse complement strand
CCGGTCATTTAGCCCCTATAATATATATTAAATATTTTAATATTATATTATAGCTCTCTTTTTTCGCCCCCGAAAACCTTAATGACCGAAAATGACCGGGCATTAATGACCGGATTCTGAGGTTTTAATTAATACTCTTTTATGCTAGTATTGTACTTATAATTTGTTCTGTATTAATGATTTATAATAAGACATTTATTTTTTTGTCTGTATATAAATGTATGGGAATAAACTACATATGTCAGCGTCCTTTTCCTACAATATCGTTGCTTCTTTGCCCCATTTTTCGCCTTCCCTTCGCTCTCATTTCAGCCATAAATGCCCTTTCTTTGGAGCATGAATTGATGTGAGGAAGAGCATTTTTGCGTTTTTCCCTTTGGAAATCTATAAAACCACTTTGATATCAGTTCTTTTGCTTCTTTATATAGAAGAGTAAAAATATCGAACATAGCTATCCTAAGTATTTTTTATGTTATTATCCTTTGAATAGTTTCTTCCTTTAATATTGCTCTGTTTTGGGGCGGTAAACATTATTTACACAATCAGCTTTTATACTCATTTCCTTGTATAAAAGGTAAAATCCCTAGGTAAGTCTTTTTCTACATTTTTGTGTTAATATTTATAATAAAATGTAGATGTTTCGCAATTATTTTGTACCTTTGAAGGCAATTCTGCTATAAAAAGCAGGCTATAAATATAAAATTTAAACTTGAATAAACTTATAAACAAATAAACATACATTGAAGACTATGTCTGGATTTGCAATTTACAACTACAATTTCTTACGCATCATAAGACCTAACGAAGAATATCAACTTGAGTTCCCCGACTGGGTAAAAGTAAATGTGCAAGAATCATTTGAAAATCGCCAGCAATTGCTTGAAGAGCTTTTGCTGGCTGATTTCGAGAAACCATTCCCGTTTGAGAATGCCAGAAAGAAACCATACTGGCACAAACAAATAGTGAAACCACAAGATAATGTCTATGTGATGCGTGTGGCAAATGTTACAAACGTAACGATTACCGACGAACACCTGATGTCTCAAAAATATGCTGATTATAGAAATTGTCTGGTCATCATCGACAATCGCCCAGGAATCCAACGCATCGCCATAGAGCGAAAATCTACGGCTTTCAGCCATACAAAAACTGTGGCTAATATTCTCGAAGCATCCTTCTGCAAACTGCTGAAGAGTAAACTGTTGAAGGTTGAACTATCTGCGGTTTACAGTTCGAATGTGTTTTGGGATATGCTGAAAAAATACCCTAATGGCTTCAGTAAAGTGACTTTTCATTTCCCTCATCTCAATTTAGATCGTCTGACCAAAGTGATGGATAAATATCTCAAAACTGCTCGTGAGGATTGGGATAGTGATCTTGACTTTACATTCGGTGCAAACGAAGGTGGTGCTGTAAAAATCGATCCGGAGAATTCGCGCCAGACTGCACTTATTGCAGGCGCATCAGGAGCGGGAGCATGGATAAAGATGCTTCCAAATGGTGAAAAAGGAAAGGCTATATTATGCGGCAAAGACCAATTCGTGGTGCGTGAACTCGATTCTGAGGTGTTTAATAATCTGGTAATCGGAGCACAGCCGATTCCTGGCATGGGACAATCTGCTATGGATAAGGTGAAGAGTTTTATGAAGGATATGCCGGATACATTTACTCATTAAGCTGATTAGGGGATGGAAAAGTTTGAACGTTTTTCGGAGGAGAGACTTACCTCCTTACGTGCCCGTTATAGGGGCGATGATTTGTTTAGAACCTGGACATGGATTCTCTGTTTGCTTGAGCAACAACTGAACGGTCTAAATGCCGTAGAAGTATGGAGTGAAACGGAAATGATTCGCCAGAAGCTGTCTGCAATCAAGGAACATCGTGATAATGAGGTGGAATTTCTTTATGGAGATCTCGTGAAACGGCACCAGTCAGAAAAAACCGCTGTCATCATTCTTACGGTACTCTTCACTCAAATGTGTGATGCAGAATCCAGTGAGGGGGATAATGATGCTGTGCAAAATCCGAATCGAGCTGTGTGTGCGGTCTTGGCTCATCTTCTGATGAATCCGAAAATAAGATCTTTCACTGAGAAGTTGATCAAGGCATTCAAGCATCGTCGCTACGATAACGAAGGAAACAAGATTATTTTACCCGTAACAGACTATTTGAATGTGAAATCTCCTTTGGAATTGATGGACGAAGAAGCTAAGGTAAAAGTGGAGAGATGGGTAGAAGAGATAGAGAAACTCACACGGGGAATCAGAGGCTTTCTGAACATAGACTGGACTGTTTACGATACTATTTGGAGGAATATTTGTGCTGAACAAGAAATTTCCCTTTTGCTCAAAAAGGAACAACCTCGAAACAATAAATGGGGATTTAATCTGAAACTGGTAGCAAATGTTCTGGGCATATTGCATGTTACTCCTTATGGTGATGGTTTCGTGTTAGCAGGAAGCATTCAGACTATCAGCGATGCTGTAGGAGTGAACGTGAGAGCCTATATTGGAAACCATGCCGATTTTGGATCCAGTAATACTACTTTAACCAAAGAAATGCATGCTAAAATAAAGCAATTCATATTATCTGCAATCGGATAAAAAGCAGCTGTTACAGATAAAGATAATGAGGGCGTTGATGGAATTCTTCTGTCAGCGCCCTCTTTCTGTCTGATTACCAGCAGATAAGCAGCTGATAAGAAATAGCCTCCTTATTTTTTTATGCGTATTTTTATCTACAGACTAATATTCTTATCTTTGCACTCGGATTTGGGAATCAGTTTTCTCATTTCCGAGTGTTTTTATTTTAGTTTAACCTGAGCGGAGGCGGGGAACCTCACAACGTGATTGAAGATGGCCATCGGGAATCCACGGCTTCTCTCGCAAACCGATCAGGAATCATGGCAGAAAAAAAACATCAGCTTACGGCTCTGGGCATTGCCTATGAAGCCGTCATCAAGCTGGGCTATACGCACAGCAAACTGGCAAGGCTCGACAGCAGCATCAACTATCCTACGCTGAGGAATATCAGAGACGGGAAGAAGATGAAGAAAGCTACGGAGCGGTTCTATCTGAAACTCTTCTTCGACCTTATTAATAAGGAATATGAACGGCGAATGGCCTGTGGGGGCGACGGAGCCGTCAGCCTGCTTATCGTGATGAAAAACATCCTTGAAGCAGAGCTGAAATAAAAAGTGGTGAAAAGATGAGGGGGCATTCTTTCACCAACTATTCCGCCGCATCGAAAGTGTTGCTATCTTTGCACCAGCTTTAGCAAGGTTGGGCGGATTAAAGAAAACCTTAAAGGAAGGTTAGACCTTGCGGTTTATAGATTATGAACGGAATGTTTATGAGAGTGGTGCAGCAGGGCGAGGCGTTCGCTGTACAGAGTCAGAAAAGTGAGAACGGACAGATGATGAAATGCAACATCGTTCTCCAGGAGATGGGCGGCAAGTATGAGAACCAGTATGCTGCGGTAATGTTGGGCAACATTGCCCAGTGTAAGTTTGCTCCGGGAACATTGGTAGCGGTTACGCTCCGCTTCACGACCCGTGAGTATAATGGTCAGGTTTATCAGGATATCCTGGTTACGGACATAGAGAAACTTGGCAAGTAATTAATCTTGAATTGAAATAGGTGGCGTGAGAATTGTCCCGGGATAATTTGCGCAAACTGAAACTTACGACACTTCTTTCGTTCATCTTCAATTTTAATTTAAGATTTATGAAAAAAGCAAATAAGAAGCAGGTTAATAACCAGCAGGTGAATAATAACGGCTGCCAGCATGTGCAGCTCGGTGGTGTGGCTTACTATGATGATAAGCAGTATTTCCTCTTCAGTCCTGATTCTGTAAATCAGGGTGTTGTAGAAGCTTTTCGCCGTCATGGTGTGGCTCAGCAAATGCAAGACGGAACATTTGATTTCGTAGCAGTTTCTAAGCCGAAAAGCCAGTCGGAACTGATTAAGAAACTGGCGCATGGTCGTGTGAGCAAGACCAAGGATGGGGCTATTCAGCTCACGCTGAAGGTGTTCTTCCATGAGGGACTCAACATCGCCCAAACGCTGACTGTTGAGTCTGCAGAAGGGGCTGATGCTTTAGTGGATTATCAATTAAAACGATAAGTAATAAGATAGATGAGTTGTTATTTAATTAAGGTGGAGAATGGGCACAAGGTTGCCCGCTCCATCACTTCGGAAGAGGAGTATAAGCAGTTGCGTGGAAGCAATGAGCAGAAGGCGAATCTTCGTCTGGCTCGTGCCGGAAACGATGCTGCGAAACGGAGACTGGTGCAGTTTAATTATTCCGGCCATTATCCGCAAGGCGTGGTGAAGGGAATGAAACTGCCAAGCGGTGCTTTCGGATTTGATATGGATGAGCCGGAGGCTTTTGCCAAGGCTGCCAAGCTGCTGCTGAAAGAACCGGACAAGTACGGACTGCTGATGCTGGAGCGCAGCGCACGACAGGGCGGACATGCGGTGTTTGAGCGCGAAAAGGGCAAGACGGTTCTGGAGAATCAGGTGAGGATTGCTACGATGCTCAAGTGCGAAATGGATACTTCGGCTCACGACATTAACCGGGTTTACTTCACTACCACATCGGATGACGAAGATTTGCTATTCCTTTCGCCACGACTCTTCAAGGATGAATATGATGAGGCTGCCGTGGCAGCTGAAGGGAAGGTCCTGGAAGAGCGTGAAAGATACGGACAGGAGGAACTGCCGGAAGGAGCGCACAAGGCAAACAAACATTATGAGCCCTGGAAAGAAGAATTCAAGAAGGATTCTCAAGGGGTTTTAAAGGGGCAGGAATTTAAGAATTCGAGAATTTCATCTTCTGCTGCTTCAACTGCTGCTTCAGCTGCTTCTGCTGCTCAGGACAATTATCTTGGGATTCCTTATGGGGAAATCATTAAGAAGTGGTGGCAACTGTATAATGATGGGCAGGAGCCGATGCGCTCCAACCGCAATACGCTGACCTTTGAGCTGGCTGTGAATCTGCGCCATATCTGTGGTTTTGACCGCAATCTGCTGGCTCAGATTATTCCCTGCTACGATGGGTTTCCCGAACAGGAAAAGATGGCTTGCATCAACTCGGCATTGAACGAGAAAATCACGCAAATGCCTAAGCGACTGAAGGATGTGCTCGCTGCGCTGAGACAGGAAAAGCTAAAACTGGGGTCTTCGAACGGGAATGCAGATGAAGACAGCGAGGCACTAGTGAATGCCTTGGACGAAGCTAACGCCAAGGATGATCTGTTCTATTACGATGCTTTACCCAAGATGCCACAAGGCGTGCGTGATTCCATCAGTGCTGTTGGGCCGGCTCTGGCAATGCCAGTGATTACAGCCATCTGTCCTGCAATCGGAATGCTTGCTACTGGCGTGAAGGTTTCCGTTCACGGCAAGATGAACTCGCTGAACCTTATCTCCTACATTGCCGGTGATTTTGCATCAGGCAAGGGAAGCATCGACCCCGTGGTTGATGCATGGACTTCGGAAGTGAAACAGATGGACAAAATGTATCAGCAGCAGGAGGATGAATGGAGAGCCAAGAAGCGTGCGGCTAAGAACAAGAAGGAGCAACCGGAAGAGCCGAAACTGCCTGTAAGATGTCTGACACTGAACAATACGGTGGCGAATCTTGCAGAACGACTGGCTAATACTGAAGGCAAGCACGCCTTCTCGTTCACTCCGGAAGCTGACACTGTAGCACAGAAGTGGAAATCGGCGATGAGCGACTTTTCCGTCATGTTAAGACAGGCTTACGACGGAACGAGCTATGAGCGCGAGGCAAGAAGTGCAGATGCGGTGAATGTACATATCGAACATCTTTTGTGGAACGTTGTGATGTGCGGAACGCCAGATGCACTCTATCGAGTAGTGAACAATTATACGGATGGTTTCCAAAGCCGTATTGTCTTGGCGCGAACGCCGGACAACACGTTCACTCCGCTTACAGACAATCTCTTTGTGCTGACCGAAACTCAACGTGAGCACATACGGCAGATAGCTCATCTCTTGCCCCTGATGGAGGGCGAGGTGGTTCTGCCTAAGTTGGAGAATAAGGGCAGGGAGTGGCTGGAACAGATACGATTGGAGACCATGAAAAATGACGACAAGGTGAAAGCCCGCCAGCGTTTCCGTATCTGTCCTACCACGATGAGAATGATGACCTGCATCATGCTCTGTAAGGTGGCCGAGACGCTGATTCAGAAACATGGTTTCCAGGGTGCCGAGAAGCAGCTGAAACAGAATCCGCTGTTATGGAAGGAAATGATCGTAAAGACTCAGACACCAACCATGCTCGAAGCCTTCAATATCCTGGCAGATTATCAGTTGGACAATGCACTCTACTTCTTCCGCAGTCGCATAGAGGATGCATTCTCATCCAAGAGTTATTGCGGTCAGACGACTTATGATCGTTCCCGACGCGGCAAAAATGATTCCATCTTCGAGCGGCTTGACGTTACTTTTTCCTTTGAACAGGCATTACAGCAAAGTATAGCAGTAAAGGGGGCAAACGTAACTCGTGAGGTTGTTAGACAGATGTTGAAAAACTGGAAGCGGCAGGGATTGATAGGTGTGCTGCCCGATATGCGTTACCAGAAGGTTCAACCTGCAGTATAATAGTGGTTTAAAGTAAGTGACCATTAATACATCCGGTCATTAACGGTCATGGTCATTTTCGGTCATTAAGGATTTTCAGTAACGAAATCCTTAATGACCCTATCAATAAATCAATTTTATTTTTTGATATTTATGGAAATAATCATTTATCGCCGTCGCTTTACCCGATGGGGAGTAGATGGCACATTAGTAATAAAGGGTACGAAAGTTTGTAATACCATAGAACATCCTGAGCATTATTTGCCTGCAGGAGACTATGAGATAGCTTTTGTTTCTGTAGCTAATAAGAGTAGGAAAATGCCTGTTATCCTGAGGAAGGGACAGGCTGTTGGGGAAGTGGGCATCAATTCTCCTTGTCTCAAGCCCGGAAATGGTCCGATGACGCTGAAATATGGATGCATCATTCTGGGTAAGGCTGTAGCCTCTGGGCTGGTGATTCATTCTCAGGAATACTTCGACCGACTTTGTGAACGATTAAGGAAGGCTTCTAAAAAGATGGAGTGTATCAAGTTACATATCATAGATTGGGGTAGTGATGATATCTCGATAGCATTTTAGGATTTTCACCCTAACATTCATTCATTTAAAATAGCAATATCATGCGTAAGATAAAGGAAATCATCATTCATTGCAGTGCGACCAAGGAAGGTCGCAACTTCACCGTAGCGGATATTGACCGCTGGCACCGGGAGCGCGGAATGCGCTGCATAGGTTATCATTTCGTGATTTATCGTGACGGCAGCATTCATGTAGGCCGTGCGATAGAGGAGGTTGGCGCCCATTGCAAGGGCCATAATTCCATCAGTATAGGCATTTGCTACATCGGCGGCTTATCAAAGAAAGGCAAGCCGAAGGATACAAGAACCCGAGACCAAAAAGCAGCAATGCGCTCGCTCATCGAGCAGCTGAAGGAGGAATATCCATTAGCCACGATTCATGGTCATAATGAATTTGCCAACAAAGCCTGTCCCTGCTTTGATGTGAAGAAGGAGTGGGGCTAACAGATAGGGAACGCACTGCGTTCCCTATTTATACTTATTACCTGATGCGCCATACGTAGAACATTACATCAAGTCACACTTCTCCCCAGTGTTCTTCTCAACCTTCTCGCCATCTTTCAGGATGCGAGCCTTATAGCCAAACTTCTCAAAACCTTTCTGGAGTTTCTCTGGGGTTGTCTTGCCGGCATTATACTGTACTGTGACCGTCTGGTCTGGCACAGAAGTCTCAATGCTCTTGATACCCTTCTCAAAGCGAAGGTTGCTCTTGATTTTATTCTCACAAGCCTCACAGTGCATCTGTGGGGTTGTGGTGAACACTACGGTCTTGATGTCCTTGGCAAAGGTTACCATTGCCACCATCATCATTGTGAACATTACTAAAATCTTCTTCATAACTTTTCTATTTGCTATAATAATTCAACATTCAACATTCAACATTCAACATTCTCCCTTAAAAGTGTACTCTCACTCCTGCGTAGAACATCCTGCCCTCTACAGGTCCCCAAACCAAGGTTGGCTCGAAATCGCTTCCCCATGGGTTGCTGGCACCATAGATAGGAGTTTTCTGCTTGAAACCAGTAAGGTTTTCGCCTCCCACATAGATACTCCAATGGCGGAACCATCTCGTAACCTGCGCACTCACTTGCTCGAAGCTATGGAAACGAGGAGACCATGACTGGCTTCCATCTGCCAACTGGTAAGGCTCAGGATTTCTGCCTCCACCATTCAACTGCACGGTGGCATCAAATTGCCAAAGGCCAAGTGGAGTCTTATAGGAAGCCGTGAAGAGCGCCTTATACTTGCTGGTCAATGGCTTTTCTTTCAAGGTTTTGCCATCATCGTAGGTACACTTCACATCGTTCAGACGATAAGCCGCTGTTATCTCCAAGCCCTTCAGCAATGGATAAGAGGCATCTATCTGGAAGGTGTGGGAATAAGACTTGCCCATCAAATTGCAGATGGAGATAAGCCCCTTGTTGGCATCATAATCCACCACCGCTTGATTCTTGAAGTCGGTATAGTAATACTCAGCGTTCAGTTTCAGTGTCTTGCCAAACATCGGGATATAGAAAGCGGTACTCATACCATAGTTCCAAGCCTCCTCTTGCTTAAGTCCATCACCCGTAATCTGAAACTCCCTGCCGCTCGCCAAGAGATAGTTGTACTCTGCCAAGCCAAATACCGTGCGATAGCCCTTACCTGCTGATAAGCGGATGCTGATGGCATCGACAGGCGAATACTTCACGTGGAAACGAGGGGTGAAGAAATTGCCATAGATAGAGCTATGGTCGAAACGGACACCTGCCATCGCTGTCAACTTCGTGCCTAACGTATAGGTGTATTGGGCGTATGCTCCAGGAGTCGTCTCCTTCTCGTTCATTCTCTGCATCTCCGACAAAAGATAAGGAGAGTCTTCTTGCCCTACTGCCGGTCTTGGAGAAACATTCACATTGGCGCGCTGCCCCAGGTAATCATGGTTGACGCTCAAACCTACCGACAAATTGTGCTGATGAGTAAAATTGGTCTCAAAAATCAGTGAGCCATAGAGATTCTTCTCATTGAGGTTGTAGAACTTGTTGCCATACTGGGCATCGAGCTGGTGCATCGAAGCCGAGGACATGAAGGCAATATTGGTGCCATGCTCGTGATTGAGGATGAAGGCATGTTTCATATAACCCTCATAGCGGTTGGTATGGAGCTTGATTCTATAAATATCATCACTATGAACATGTTCCTCATCCTGCCCACTGGTACGAATCTCCTTCAAAGCCCCAAGTCCACCATGAAAGATGTAGTGCTTGCCTTTATACAGCCAACGGTTCTGTACATTATACTGTTCTCTGCCTGGCATATCATAGAAGCCATCGCCATTGTCATCATGGTTTTTGAGGATATTCTCATGATGCAACAATATCTCCGTTGCCCACTTATCCGACAGATGAACGTTGGCATCAGCGTTTGCTTCGATTCGGCTCTTGGTATCACCAAAGAGGTTTACCTCCACCTGTTGCTCATCCTCTGGCTTCAAGTAATCCACATTGATTTGACCTGTAATCGACTCATAGCCATTCTTCACCGAAGCACTACCCTTGGATACTTGAATGCCTTTCATCCAAGGTCCCGGCACATAGCCCAGGGCGTATGGGATGGCTGCACCACGGAAATTCGGCAGATTCTCGGTGAGCATCTGTACGTAAGTGCCCGAAAGACCGAGGAGTTTGATTTGTCTTGCGCCCGTCGTGGCATCATTATAAGCCACATCCACCGATGGATTGGTCGTAAAACTCTCGCCCAGGTTGCAACAAGCCGCCTTGAAGAGCTCATCCTTGTTCACGGCGATGCCATTCACGGCACCAGCCAATCGGGAAGTGCCCGACTTGCGAGCCACCACCTTCACCTCATGCAAGGTCTCGTCCTTGAAAATGGAATCCTGAGAGGAGGAATCTACAGAGTTATTTTCTACAGAATTATTATATGATGATGACAGAGACACAACCTCTGTCTTATTATTTTTTGCATAAGTCTCAGCACCAATAACCAGCAAGGCACTGAGCAATATATATCTTGAATACATAAATATATTTCCTTTTATCCGAATCTTAAATCTTCGCTTCGGATGATTTTACCTTTTTTATATATGTATGCAACCCTAAGTTTTTACTGATAGGGATAGGCATACGACAATCTTGGCTGCAAAAGTACAGAAAAACTTTTGCAACCTATTTGCAAATATGGAAAAATCAAATAATCAGGAGGTTAAGGAGGGCAAGATAAGCCCTTGGAGGCGAATGCGGAACATTCAGATTCCAATATCTTGCCTTCTGAATGCTACAGATAACAGGACGAGGCAACGTCTGCCAAAGGGCTGGCGCGATGCCTGCAAACACGGGTGCTGCATCGAAATCCAAGTGTTGGATAGAGACCGTAGGCGACAGTTTTACCAGCTCCACTTTCATGCAATGCTTGTTCACCTGTGTGCCCAGCTTACCTAGGCAACAGTCATGGTGCATGCTACGTTTCACGCAACAGTCAGTCACCATACCCACCATCACCTTGTCATAGTGAAGGCAGTGCATGACGATAGTACCCACGCTCAAGTAAACCACCATGAGCGAGAGCATCAAAGCCATCAATATGTTGAGCGAACGTTTCATACCTATTTTTTGCACCTTTCTTTTCTCAAGTTGCAAAATTAAGCATTTCCATCAAAATATGAAGCTAATACCCCCATAAATTAATTACCTTTAACGGTTTTTCTTTTTTGCAAGTCTCTTATATTTTATTTTCAGGGACTCCTAACCCCTCTTCTTTCTGCATTCATACCTTATTATATAGAGTTATTGTCAATTCTGACAACTCCATCATTTTTACTTTCGAAACCGCCATTTCGGAAAAACAAGAAGCATACAAACAAATAAAAAAACTTAAATTAGCAAACAAACAAGCTGACATTCAGGCATTTTTATTATCTTTGCATTCGAAACCGCCATTTCCGAAACAGCGGTTTCGAAAAATAACATCAAAAGAAACTGTAAAATTATAGAAATATGAAGTTCTTTGGAAGACAAAACGAAATAAAAGAATTGCAAGAGATAAGAAATCTATCTTTGCAAACGGCCCGTTTTACAATCGTAACCGGACGCCGACGTAGCGGTAAGACATCCTTATTGATAAAAGCATACGAGGATGTTCAGGATATGCTGTATTTCTTTGTTGCAAGAAAATCAGAAGCAGAACTCTGCAGAGATTTTATCGAAGAGATAACGAGCAAACTTCAGCTTCCTATTCTCGGTGAAGTAACACGCTTTGCTGACATTTTTAAATATCTGCTTCAACTATCCAAGATTCGCCCTATCACTCTCATCATTGATGAGTTTCAGGATTTCAAGCGGGTTAATCCATCAATCTTTTCAGATATGCAAATGATATGGGACCTTAACAAACAGGAAGCTCATATTAATCTTGTGGTCTGCGGTTCTGTTTATTCACTTATGAACATCATCTTTAAAAATAACAAGCAACCTCTTTATGGTAGGCAGACTGGAGAAATAAAAGTCACTCCATTTCCCCCTTCTGTCATTAAGGAAATTCTCTCTACATATAATTCTGCCTATACCAATGATGACCTACTGGCTCTCTACAGTTATACAGGCGGAGTAGCAGAATATGTAGAAATGATGATGGATGCAGGAGCCACGACCAAGGAACAGATGACAGAGCGGTTTATTGCAAAAAACTCTTATTTCATCTACGAAGGAAAAAATATGCTGATAGAAGAATTTGGCAAAGACTATGCCCGCTATTTCGAGATACTGCAACTTATCGCTTCAGGCTACACAACTAGAGGTGAAATAGAAAGCATTATGAAAATAGAACTTTCGGGCTATCTCACCAAACTGGAGAACGACTATAGCCTGATTTCCCGTTATACACCGATGTTTCAAAAGACCAATCGCAACATTCGCTATCAGATAGAAGACAACTTCCTTCGCGTCTGGTTTCGCTACATCTACAAATATGGATACATGATAGAGGTTGGCGCCAATAAAAAACTAAAAATGGTCATGGATAAGAGCTACACCACATACACCGGCAAGGTTCTGGAAAGATATTTTATTGCCAAGATGATAGAGAGCGAAGAATATACCCAGATAGCCTCCTGGTGGGACAGAAAGGGAGAGAATGAAATCGATATTATCGCTGCCGATGAACTGGAGCAGAAGGTTATTTTTTATGAGGTAAAACGCCAAGCTAAGGATATAAATCTCGGCATTTTAAAAGATAAAGCCGAGCATTTCTTCCAGGCTACAGGAAAATTCAAGAAATTCGATATCGGATACCAGGGGTTGTCGATGGAAGATATGTAAAGCAAGCACATACAGAAGCTGGAGAAGGAATATGGGGTGCAACTGTTCGACAGAATCGGCAATCGCATCCAGCTCACCCGTGCCGGACTGTTTGCTGATTTCAGAAAACAACATTCTGACACTTAGAATACTTTACTGAACTTTCGCATGTGGTTCAAGAACGGGCTGAAGGCCCAAAAGCTCCTAGCCCAGGGCATCGCCCTGGGTATGATGGCAATCAGCAAGACGCCCTGTAAGGGCAAAAGCTTTATGTTTTGTCTGGAGTTTTAAAGCTTTTGCCC
>ENA-OURN01000624-OURN01000624.1-human-gut-metagenome-genome-assembly--contig:-NODE-624-length-12782-cov-7.20893_pt1 | contig 12782 bp, 14 predicted proteins | sample MGYA00242099_ERZ508987 | MGnify/ENA primary metagenome ERZ508987 (study PRJEB26280, sample SAMEA2531405) | human gut metagenome | biome: human gut; feature: human-associated habitat; material: faeces... | reverse complement strand
CGAAGAACGCTATGGTTCTAAAGGTTAGAGGTTACACAAGATTCTTGACACACTCATCTAATCGCCTCCTTTATATTAAAAATAGCATAAAATAACACTCAGCGCCTTTAATAGATTTAAACTTTATACAGTGCATTTTTTCTTATTTTAACATCATTTCACTTCCTAAACAATGCATCCCTCTAGATTATTTATTTTTTATAAAGCTATAATTTATTAAAAAATATTTAGTAATCTTGACATACGCGATGACGTCGTAGCCAAGTTCGTGAATCTGGTGTAGCGATGCCGATGAGCAGAACCATGAGCCGAACAGGACGTGCTGGACAGAGACACCTGCCTCACGAGCCTCTTCCAACAGTGTTAGAATAACCTCTGGAGCTTTGCACTGTGCTAGCTTGCGCTGCATGCTTGCCACCATTGCTGTACGGGTAGATGTCAGCTGACGCGCCTCACAATTGCTGCTTCGACAAAGAGAACAGCAGGCAGTGGCGGAGCAGCAGGAAGGTATTCCCATCGCTCCAACCAAACGTGAGTATACGGAAGACTTTCAGGAACGTGCTACTGACATAGTCGTAGACGCGGGTCAGCAATTCCACTTTCTTGGGCTGTTGCGTTTAAGCAAGGAGTCGTTGTCGATGATGAGGATGTTCCTACGGTCTTCGCCCGTCATTGGTGCGATTGGCCTTCTGAATGTTGGTCGTATCCAGGAGTCCATTGAAATGGTAGAACGTATCTCTCTCAAACGGGATAGGCTCTGACGCATCCTTCTTCCGTTGGTAGAAGAACCGCCTCTGAAACACTGCCTCGGACGCGCTTTGCGGTCATGACCGCAAAGCCGCACATCTTGTAGACATTGTAGTTTCGCAAGAACTGGCTGACATGGAATTCGGCAAAGAATTGACAAATCTTGGAAGATGATACTTCACATGAGTGATGATATTGTACAATATTCATGGCATAAGCCTTCCGTTTGTGTTGTGGATTTTCGTTACTTTTATTATACAAAACGGAATGAGTTCATGCTATTTTCATTTCGCGGATTACTAATAAATATAAATCAGCGGGGTATCAACTGTGAGGCTTAAGTTAATAATAATATGTGAATGCTGTACATTAACATACTGTTTATGCTTTGATTTCTGTGCCATCTTTAAAAGTCACCCAAATATCATCTTTCTCATTTACAGTAATGAAATCTACCAAACTGCACCACAGTCTCTTATCAAAAATGCTAATAAATTCCTGCTTCTGTAAATTTTCAATAAATCTTTCTAGCTGCTGGCCCCTACTTGTACGCTGTTTCATGGTATCGCAAATCTGGTCATACTTGATTTTTACTTTTTCATAGTGGTTAGTCAGCTCGCTGTACTTTCGGTTATATTCCATCTGATTCTGTGTCATGCAAGCATTTTCGGAAATAAGTTGTTGAACCTGGCCTGCTAACTGGTTCAGATTGAGTTCTAATGCGTTTCGTTTCTTTTCCAAATCTGTAGTATCAACTAGGCGACACTTTAACAGAATAATATTGCTAAGGATTTCATCTTTATTCTTGATAAGTTGATTGACTGCTCGGACAAATACATTTTCTATCTCATTTTCAATCAGATGTGGCGTCTTACAACGTCTCTTGAACTTATCATTACAGCGATATACGGTCTGACGGTATTTATCAGTCGAGTGCCATACTTTGGCTCCGTACCAACTGCCACACTGTCCACATTTGATTTTGCTCGAGAAAATGGATACACCACTGTAGCGGCCCCTGCCCTCACGCCGCCGCTTGATTTCTTCCTGCACCCAGTCGAAGACCTGCGGGCTGATGATGGCTTCGTGGTTATTTTCCACATAGTACTGCGGCACTTCCCCTTCATTTCTCTTACTTTTCTTCGTAAGAAAATCCACCGTAAATTTCTTTTGAAGCAACGCATCCCCTTTGTACTTTTCATTCATGAGAATACTTCGCACCGTGTTGGGTCTCCATATTTTGCACCTCGCAGGTGTTGGAATCTTTTGCTCTGTCAATTTCTTTGCAATAGAATGAAAGGTGTACCCGCTAAGATATAAACGATAAATCAGTTTTACTGTTTCTGCCTGCTCTTTATTCACTACCAGATTGCCGTCCGCTCCCCTGTCATAACCAAGAAAATGACTGAATGCCAAACTGACCTTCCCATCAGCAAACCGTTTCCGATGTCCCCAAGTGACATTTTCTGATATACTCCTACTTTCCTCCTGTGCCAGGGAACTCATAATAGTAATAAGAAGTTCGCCCTTGGCGTCAAGCGTCCAGATGTTTTCTTTCTCAAAATATATCTCGATGCCCTTGTCCTTGAGCTTGCATACCGTCGTCAGACTGTCTACCGTATTTCTGGCGAAACGACTAACAGACTTCGTAACAATGAGGTCGATTTTTTCGTCCAAGGCCTCCTTGACCATCCGCTTGAACCCATCGCGGTGGCGGGTATTGGTGGCTGAGATGCCTTCATCGGTATAGATGCCGACAAATTCCCAATCATCCCGCCCCTTAATATAACGAGTATAATAGTCTACCTGCGCTTCGTAGCTGGTAATCTGGTCATCATGGTCTGTTGATACGCGAGCATAGCCGGCGACCCGTCGTTTTTGTTGAGTATCAAGCGGCTTTGCTTTAAAGTTTCGAATCGTTGCTGGTATTTTTTGAACTACCCTCATAGTAAATCCACTCCTTCAGTATGGCCATCCAGGAATCTGAACAACAGGCTTCCGTCCTCCTGAATCTCGATATCTTTTATTTGGGTTTTGAACACTTCCGCATCAAATTCGGGAATTCCAAGGATGTATGCTGCTGTCTTTTTCAAGGTATCCTCCTTGATACCTGTTCTGTGTATGCATTTATGTCTGCCTCGAACCCGCCAGTATGGGACAGCCCCGTCCTTGCGCTTATCCAAGATGCGGATGAACGTTACTTCGCATCTTGGACACCGGATACGTCCTGAGAAAACCGTAAAGCTGCCAGTTCCACCGTCCTGTCGGTATCGCGTCATCCAATTTCTCTGCTTTTTCTTCAATTCTTCAGTCCAGCAGTCCTTCAATGCTGTAGATTCCCAATTCTTTTCTATTACTCGGCCATCGGTCATATAGAACATTAGCTTTTTATAAGCCGGAACCACAATCATTGTCACCTTTTGCAGGAATTTCTGTTCTTCGAAGTCTTCAGTCCCAAGGACGGATGCACAGACTTTCTTTAACGCTGGCTCTGGGATGGAACCGTGAGCGCCACAGTTCGTTCCTTTGCCCTTGTGCGATTCACAAGCCCAGTATTCACTGACCTTTCCTTTATATCTGCGGACAACATGCGTATAGCTTTTCCCACAGATTCCGCATTTGATTACGCCGGTAAAGCAGCAGGTATTCAGAAACTTTCTGGCATAACCGCCCTTTTGGAGACCATCCTGTTTGCGCCGCGCCATCTCTACCTGAACCTGTTCAAACACGCCGAGCTCTATAATCGCTTCATGATGATGTTCCACCACGTATTTATCTTTTTCGCCGTGATTATATATCTGATGCTTATTGATTGGATCAACCACAAATGTTTTCTGAATTTCGAGAAGACCAGTATAGACAGGATTCGTGAGAATCTGCCGGATGCTGGCGTCTTTGAAGAAATTTCCATACATGGTACGGATGCCTTCCGCTTTAAGTTCTCGTATGATATCTTTTCTGGTCTTGCCGCTCAGATAATCCTCGAAGATTCTTTGAACCACTTTTGCTTCATACGGATTGGTAACCAGATTATCGTCTTCCCAACGATAGCCATAAACAAAGAACTTGGCATGCGGGATGCCCTGTTCAAATTTCTTCTTGAATCGCCATTTGATATTGTCACTGATAGAACGGCTTTCTTCCTGGGCAAAGGATGCCAGGATAGTCAGCATCAGTTCTCCTTCACCGCTCAGAGTATGGATATTTTCCTTTTCGAACCACACTTCAACGTCAATCTCTTTCAAGTGGCGTACCGTGCGCAGAAGATCCAAGGTATTGCGGGCGAAACGCTGGATGGACTTGGTCAAGATAACATCTATCTGCCCAGCTTCGGCATCTTCTAACATCCGCTGGAATTCCTGCCGTTTCTTTATCCTTGTCCCGGAAATCCCGTAGTCAACATATACCCCGGCATATTCCCACTCCGGGTTCTTCTGTATGAGGCTGCTGTAATAGCTGACCTGTGCCAATAGGGAATGATGCATCCGTTCCGAGTCCACGGATACGCGGGCATAGGCTGCGACTTTTTTGCGCTGTCTTAAATTCGGTATACTTCGTTCAATCTTATGGATAGTCCGCATCAAATCAGCTCCTTTCGACACTATATATCACTCTGTTTGATACAATTATCAAGTGTATAAGTCCCCTGAAAATGGCTGATATTCGCGAATCATCGCCTGTTCGAAGTCCCGGTACTCCTTCTCGGTGATGAGCTTTGCCGCCATCATTTTCCTTGCCAGATGCATCGTCACCTGGAAGGTTGTTTCATTTTGAAACGACCTCTTATCCATGGCGTACATCCCCAAACCGATACGCAATATAGCAGGCGTGGGAGCAGAACTTCCGATGGCTGTTGCCGTAGACCATGAATCCCTTCCCGCAAGCCGGACAGGTATAGGTGTAGACTGCCTTCCGCTTCACCAGCTCCAGATGTGCGTTCCACCACTTGTTCCGGCAGGCATCGGAACAGAAACGTTTCTGTTTCCGCCCCGGATTCTGGGCAATGGGCTTTCCGCACTGCTCGCAGACCGCCCCATTTGTTCTGGTTGCCAGACTGTGCCGCCGGCAGAACGACTTCACCGTGTTGATGGAAATTTGGAGCTGCGCCGCTATCCTGCCATACCCTGCCCCATCCCGGCGCAAGACAATGATCTGTTGTTTCTGTTCGTCCGTCATGATGGACACCTCCTGAAAATTTGGCCTTCAGGAGTAACAGGACAGAACAGCTATCGTTAAGTACTATGAAGGCAAAAAAAATATGGATGCCCGTGATGAGCATCCATATATTTCTTCATTCGACTAGATTTTATTCCCCAAATTTATCGCTGCGATTCTAGCAGCTATTTTCATGTATTTATTGACAAATAGCAGCCAATATACTATAATAACCTCTGAGCAGAGGTGAAAAGTGTGTCAACTATTGGTGATTTTATAAAAAACAAACGTACAGAAGCCGGCTATACACAAGCCGAATTAGCTAAGGCTTGCGGTTTAAAATATGATAGTGCCATTTGCAAAATTGAAAATGGCACACAAAAAGTAAGTTGGGAAGAGCTTGGAAAGATTTCCAAAGCTTTAGGAAACTTTCATGTTTTTGAAGCTCTTAAAATTGCGGGATTTATTACAGATGATGATATTAATCCGCAATTTAAATTGCATCATCTGAACAAGTTAAATACAGATGAACTCGACAAACTACAAGAAGTCATCGATTTCTTTCTTTATCGAAAGAATCAGAAAGAAGGTTAATATAATGCCAACTTATAGATTAGGAGAGCTCTTCTGTGGCCCAGGAGGGATTGCATGGGGAGCCATGAATGCAGATATTGGAAACCCTGATTATCGCATCGTGCATCAATGGGCAAACGATTATGATGGAAGTACTTGCAAAACTTATACAGAAAATATCTGTAAAGACAGGCCGGAAACAGTCTTCCATGAAGATATTCGCAAATTTAACATGAATAAACTCGCCCCGATTGATGCACTTGCTTTTGGCTTTCCGTGCAACGACTATAGTGTTGTTGGTGAGCAAAAAGGCATGAACGGAGTTTACGGGCCCTTGTATTCATACGGAGTAAAAACATTAAAAAAGTTCAAACCCCAGTGGTTCCTTGCAGAAAATGTTGGTGGATTGCGTAATGCCAATGATGGAAAGGCCTTTTCAAAAATTTTAGCTGAATTGCGAAAAGCTGGATATACATTAACCCCACATCTTTACAAATTTGAAGAATATGGCATTCCTCAAGCCAGACACAGAATCATTATCGTTGGCATACGAAATGATATTGATGTAACATATCACGTTCCGTCCACTGTTCCCTACGCTGGCATAGACAATTCCTGCCGTACCGCAATTGAGGTTCCTCCTATTCCAAAAGACGCACCAAACAACGAGCGAACGCGTCAATCTGCTATTGTCATCAAACGTCTCGAACATATTCTTCCTGGCCAGAATGCATTTACTGCAGATTTGCCGGATGAACTGAAACTGAATATAAAAGGGGCACGCATTAGTCAGATTTATAAACGTCTTGAGCCAGATAAACCATCCTATACAGTTACGGGAAGTGGCGGAGGCGGAACGCATATTTATCACTGGTCGGAGCCAAGAGCACTGACAAACCGTGAACGAGCAAGATTACAGACATTTCCAGACACTTATGTTTTTTATGGAAGCAAAGAAAGTGTCAGAAAACAAATAGGGATGGCAGTCCCATGCAAAGGAGCAAAAATTATTTTTGAAGCTATACTCAAGTCCTTCGCTGGAATCAAGTACGAATACATAAATGCAAATATTGATGAATAAAAATTTTAGGGAGAGCAATACAGCGATGTGTCTGCCCTCCATCTTTTTTATTTTTGTATAATATTATGGTATAAGCGATTTAAATTTTCTTCTGCAACAGCTTTCTTCAATTGGCATTCCCATATCACAAGCACGCGCCAGCCTTTTCCTGTCAACAACCTTTTATTCGCCTCATCACGTTCCACATTGCGACTTATTTTATTATGCCAATATTTCTCGTTTGATGAGGGCCACACAAATCTCCCACAGTCATGATGATGCCAAAAGCAACCATTAACGAAAACAACAGTCTTATATCTTGGAAACACAATATCCGGACACCCCGGTAGTTTTTTTACGTTCTTTCTGTACCGAAGCCCACGTGAAAATAAGTATTTCCGTACTTTTTCTTCCGGTTTCGTATTCTTACTATGAATGTGTGACATATTTATATGGCGGACTTCCCTCGTATGATTGTCAGCCATAACCTTATTTTCCCCCTTTATTTACTGAAAAATCCATATAGTACTGTTCATCATCAATTTTATAAAATGAAACATCTCTTCTTCCATAAGCATCCAAATCTGTTGAATGAACATAAGCCCCATAAGCCAAGCCGAGACGATTTCTAAAATACTCTCCAAGTTGTGCATTGCTTGCCGGAGTCGTAATCGCTTTGTCATTTTGTTGCTCAACACGAAGCTGCAATGTATGATAATCGTCTGTAACGACAAGAAAATGTTGCTTTCTAAGAGGAAAGAAACCACTCTGTGCAATTTTTCTAGGTAGAGGAATATAGGCTTCGTTCGGATTTCTCTTTTTTCGTTGTCCCCAATTCAAACCGGATCTCTTTCCAGGCTCACCTGTTTTCTTAACCACAAGAGAAAGTGTAACATAATTAGGATCATCTGTTGAAGGCACCAATTCAGTTGGAAGCTTAGAAGGTCCAATAACAACATAGTCATCGACCTCAGAGCTGACGCAGTATATTGAATTTTCAACCGCCTTTTCAAAAGTTTTGTACGCTGAGGAGGCTATCTTTTCTGACACAGAACCACTGCTTCCGCGCAGTAGTGAACTCTGTGTAAAATCGTACGAGCAGGAAAACGCCTTTATCGGTTCTTCGTTGTAAAGCCACACATAAAGATTTTCCTTTAAGGCAGGGACCCCATACAGATAACTGCATGTAAATATATTAGGTTTTCCCTTCCGAAAAGCCTTTTGAAGAGCAATAAATCCTTCGTGATTCATTTTAGAGATTCCTCGCTCAGGAACTGATGTAATGATTAATTCCAACGAAATCCCCGAAATTCTTCTTTCATCATATGTTTTCAATATCCAAGATGCCATGTTTGGCGATGCCTGATTTGATAATATGCAGAGCTTATTCGCTCCGAGAGTAACTGGACTAAGCAGAATTCTCTGTACTGCATCAGCAGACTGATTGATCGCCATTCAGTCATTCCTCCTCAAAAACATCATAGTACATAACGCCCTCCGGGAGTTTAATATTCGGCACCCAAAGTTGTTTACTTTTCCATCCTTTTTTGCCTGTTACCTGATACATTGTTAAAACGGTTCTGTTTGGAAACGATCCACTAAGTTGCCAATCATTGGGAGATAACAAGGCACCTGTTCCTTGGGCAACATTTCTTCCACGCCTTACAATCAAAATCCCCTGTGCCGCAGGTTTTTCAGCCAAAATTGTATCAAGCACAGATTGAAACGCCGCAATTCTGAAATCAGCGCCAGAAATAACATGCGAAATAATTTCCTTTATCAACCTGATGCTGACCTGATAATAAGGTTCCTTGTCAGAAAATTTCTCCAGTAATTTTGAAATATCCTCAATTGAATCATTATCCGGATAATACGGATAATAATTTGTTCCACCTGAAATAATTGCCACATGCTCACTATCAAGAACATTCCTCCTCGTAGGATTGAGCCCTTCTGGATAATATACTTTTACATTATCAATGCCCTTTTCTACCTGTGCAATAATGGAATTATTTGTAGCATTTATATCGGAGAAAAGTTTATACAGTCGTTCATCAATATAAACCATCATCATCCCCTTATCTCTGTCATATCCGAACATACGACTGTGCTGCCACATAGTATCCGCCTGTGGCTTTTTGCTTGTTCGTGTATAGTAAATAGTTTGAAGTCCAGGAAAGGTAACCCCCCTCCCAAGAGTATTTCCTCCAACTACAAAATTACAACCGGATGAATATTCATCGCTTTCAATAGTGTTTTCCCCGTTCATTATGAGAACTTTTATTTTACCGTTAAGGAGTTCGCCTACTTCATACAAGACTTCTTCAAAAGGAGCCTTCTTTACTTTTTCAGGCATAAAACTATCATACTGAATGCGCAGCTCATTCTTAAATAAATCTGGATTATCCCTGCACCAAATAAGTTCTTTTTTTATTTCGTCGGCATATTTCTTATGGGCGGCTACACGAACACTCGGATGAAAAAGACAATTAGAAACCTTTCCTCCAGATGTAAGTATCTGAGACGAAACTGCTAAATGGCGAATTACGACATCATGTATTGGATTTTTTAATGTATCAAGATAAGTAATGCAGTATGGCTTCCCCGAGCCCGGGAAGAAAAAATCTCCTCCAAGGTACTCACTTCCTGGCTGGAAATAGTACGTAAAATACGGATGCCACCCGGATGCCATTGTTTGAAGAAAAATCGCCTGCGGTGTTCCTGTAACTTGTAAATATAAGCTACTCGTTGCTCCGTTTTTTATACTGTCCAGATATTTGTTGATGGAAGACTGTCGGTTCCTGTTAACAAGAGTATTCAGAGAGGCCGCATCGGCTTCATCATCAATGATAAACAGAGGATTTCCTTTCATAAAACCAGTAAAATTAAAAATATTAGCCCATAGCTTCAAAATGCGCGCATTTTTTTTTAGAACGACAATAGCAGGCTCAATCAGACTGTTATCTGTAAATAATCCAGCATCATTTTCTCCACAAATGCAGAAGCCTTCAAGGTCAGATTTCACACGGTCAAGTGTCTGTTGTTGCAAAACAACATTGTCTGTTGTCAGAAGCAAAAATACTGGGAATCCAAAATCTGCTGCACAGCACATAACACCAAACATTTGTCCAGTTTTTCCGGACTGAATATTTCCAAGTAAAAGTCCTATTTCATGATTAGTAAAAGAGAATGTCTTCAAATATTTATTCCCGATATCTTGTGCTGTTTTCTCTATTGATTCCGCGAGTTTGCGATTCCCTCGATCAATTATTTTTTCCAAATATTTTTTTAAATACTCCATGAACCGTTACCTCTTATTCTTCCTCATTTTTTCCCGTAAACGACAGCATCCAAACATCGAGTCTATTTCCATCCTCACCCAATGCAGTCTGCCCCGTTTTCTTAAAAAGTAATCGGTCGCACCCATATTCTTCAAGTATTTCCTGCGTAATCATGCCTTTGCGCTGAGTATCTTCCGCAGTATTGTTTACCGGAGATATTATACCCGAGGCGGCTAGCCGCCCCTTAATCCAACGCCCCATAATTAATTCGTCCCCAACCGCACTGAACTGTTTGTTGTTATCACTCGTCGTGTGTGCCTTAAACCAGTACCCATCATCCGTTATAACAAAGAAAGGCTTATTCTTTTGTGGGTATCCATTCATCTTGTATATCTGAGCCCCGACTGTAAGCTGCGTCTCATACCAGTCACGAGCTTTTCTTTTACTTCTGGGAGCGGCATAACATACATTAATGTTTGATTTTGTAAAATGTCGTCCATCATCAAGAAAACGCTCCGCAGATTTCGGGACTTTCAACTGAAGGTAGAAGGATACTTCAGCTGATTGCCGTTCATAAAACGTAACATTAGACTGCGGGACAGGGGTAACCAACTCAACTCCATTAAGTGCTGTATTTGTTTCGCGGATAAGTGGAATATGATCAAGTTCTGCAATATTAGCTGAACAGACTGCTGATTTTAAGCTTTCAATATGGGCTGAAATAACAGATGTTTCTGCTTTATTCTCTGTAAAAATTGCAGTTTCATACTGCCTGCGATTTGTAGCTTCCAACTTAATTATTCCTAGATTTGCAGAACCAACTATAGCAGAGAACGGAACACCATTTTTATAAAAACAATATACTTTCCCATGGTATTTAAATGCTTTCACAAGACGTATTTCTCCAACTCCTTCATTCTGCCATGTCTGGTTGATTTTCAATGCTTTATGATATGAACGCTCTGGCATCCCTTCAATATAGTACATTCCAATGGCAAGGCAAACAGAAGAAATCGAGTATTTTTCAACAATCCTTTCCAATTCTTCCAATGAAGCAAAGGATGTATATCCAACCGCAATTTCTACATGATCAGCTTTTTTTACTTGTTCATTGAAACAGTCAATAATCGTTCTTTCTCCATTTTTAGTTCCAAGTGGAAGAATATTTGAATATAAAAGTTCCATGCTACGTCTCCTCATTTTTTATTGTTTAATGATACTTTATATATATCGCTTATCTTGTCCTCCAATGCTACCGTCTAACATATCAATTAATGATTTATTAATATTTTATTATTGTCATTCTCAATTTTATTATTGATAGATTCGCCAAACCTTTCTCCATTTTTTCGTTGATATTCACAAAAAATTATTCGAGAGGTATATACTGTATGTACCATATCTCCGTACACACCACAAGTGACGACACCCTAAGCTTCACATCTTTCAAAAATTATACTAAACCGAACGTTATCCCTATAAGTATCCATAAATTTCCTTTTTATTATAGCAGAGAAAGTCGGCACAGAACATCCCTCCCGATGTCCCGTACCGGCTCTTTTCATGCAATCTTCTGTTTTACATCAGCCACGATGGCTTTGACCGCCTGCTGCATCAAGGTGATATACAGCCTGTTCCGAATCTTCACCCACCAGCTGGTGGTGGTCTGGATTTCCGCTTCCAGCGGGTCCGTAAGGTTCTTCATCTGGGCTTCCACCAGCTTCTGGACGTCATCCAGGTTGATGGACTTGATGGCTGCTTCGGCTTCGCTCCTGGCAAAGCCTATGACGGCATCGGCGACGGCTTTCTTGATTTCTTCACGGTTCATGGTCATTCACCTCCTAGAATCAGCTGTTCATAATCGGTGATGCCTCGGGCTACCGCTCTGGCCAAGGCATCCTGGGCATTGGCAAGGATATCTTCATCGCCGGGATTGGTGATGAAGGCCAGCTCGACCAGGACGGCTGGCATGCCCGTGTTCGTGAGGACATACAGGCCGTTGACGCCGGGCGTGGCAATCTTCACGCCACGGTCGGTGGTTCCAAGGGCATCGACCAGCTGACGCTGGATGCAGCTGGACAGCATGCTGCCACGGTAACTGCCGGCACAGGCCCAGGTTTCTGTGCCGTTGGCTTCTTCGGCTTCGGCGGCATTGCAATGGATGGATACGAAGATGTCGGCATCACTGGTATTGGCGGCCTCGCAGATTTCTTCCAGGCTGTTGGACTGGAGCAGCTCGGTTTCTACTCCGGCCGCATTCAGATAGCTTGCGGCAGATTCACCTACAGCCAGAGCCACATCACATTCACGCAGGCCCGTTTCACTGTTGACGGCTCCCGTGTCGGGATGGCCGCCCGGCGCATGACCGGGATTCAGGAATACTTTCATTGCTTTTCTTCTCCTTTCTGATGAACGGCGGACTTCACAGTGCCGCCGATGTAACCGAGCAAGCCAGAGGCGATGGACATAGCCAGTTCGTTCAAGGTATAAAAAATCGCCAGGATCAGTTCTGTGACCAGCCCGATGATGACGATGCAGTCGGGGATATTCACTTTCTCAAACATGCCTTACACCGCCTTCGGTGTGACGGTCACCCTGCCATCCTTGCGGACGATATTGAAATCCTCCATGGGCAGGATGCGGTCAGCTACTGATTTCCAGTGGCTGTCTGCCTTATATGCATCCAAAGCAGCTCTGGGAACCAGGATTTTTGCCGATGCGGGCACCCCTTTGTCTGCATCGGCGGCATCCTGCATGACAAAATCCACATTCACATTATCAATGATGAGATATTCCAGGCTGCTGCAGGGAGCAAACATGTGATAGGTATTGATAGTTTTATTCTGATTCTTCACGCTTTTTTGTGGGATAAAAATAATAACATATAAAATTGGCATTGAAAAAGAGCATTATCTACTCCAAAATGTAAGTTGCCTAAAACTACGCACGGAGGTCGAATAATGCTC
>ENA-OURN01000606-OURN01000606.1-human-gut-metagenome-genome-assembly--contig:-NODE-606-length-13089-cov-8.90341_pt1 | contig 13089 bp, 9 predicted proteins | sample MGYA00242099_ERZ508987 | MGnify/ENA primary metagenome ERZ508987 (study PRJEB26280, sample SAMEA2531405) | human gut metagenome | biome: human gut; feature: human-associated habitat; material: faeces... | reverse complement strand
GCTGGAACTTGGGGAACTGGCTTTCGGGCTACTGGCAAACAACCTACGCTTTGTCGTGCCAAACAGAAACGAAAGTAATAAAAGCAGGTGGAAAACGTGTCGATTTTGGGAACGCTTTTTAGGGGCTGTGGAAGTCTTGAAACTGCAAGTACCGAAACTACATAATTCCCTTGAGGAAACACAGCAATGGCTCACAGAGGGTGGCGTGATTTCCGCTGTCAAAAGTTTTTACTTCTTGGAAGAACATGACGCATTAGGTGGACTGGAAAAAGTGGGAACTATGCTTGATAAGGCAAGATACAGCAATTCCCTTTCCAGTAAATTAACCGCCCATTTACAGAGGATAAACCGCACCGACCTTATCCCCTATATCCAGTATGACACGAAACATGGGAAAGGGGGTATCTGATGAACAACAACGATATTCCCGTATGGGAAAAATACACCCTTACCATTGAAGAAGCGTCAAAGTATTTCCGTATCGGAGAAAACAAGTTAAGACGCTTAGCAGAGGAAAACAAGGACGCTGGCTGGCTCATTATGAATGGCAACCGCATACAGATTAAACGCCGACAGTTTGAACAGGTTATTGACAAATTGGACGCAATCTAATGCAAATGAGCCTTGTATGTGTTATGATGAACACAAGTCATATCAAGGCTCTTTCCAACAAGGAAAGGAGCAGACACCATGAAAGAAAAAAGACGGGATAGTAAAGGACGTATCCTGCATACTGGAGAGAGCCAACGAACAGACGGAAAATACTTATATAAATATGTAGACGCATTTGGAAACACAAAATATGTGTATGCTTGGAGATTGACACCCACAGACCCGACACCAAAGGAAAAACGGGAAAAACCCTCACTTCGTGAACTGGAACAGCAGATAAGACGGGATATTGAGGACGGTATCGACAGCACAGGCAAGAAAATGACGCTTTGCCAACTCTATGCCAAACAGAACTTACAGAGGGCAAATGTGAAGAAAAGCACACAAAAACAACGGGAACAACTCATGCGGTTATTGAAAGAGGACAAATTAGGTGCTAGGAGCATTGATACAATCAAGCCCTCTGACGCTAAAGAATGGGCGTTACGCATGAAAGACAAGGGCTTTTCCTATAACACCATTAACAACCATAAACGCTCGTTAAAAGCGTCATTCTATATCGCCATACAAGACGATTGTGTAAGGAAGAACCCTTTTGATTTTAAGTTAAGTGAAGTCCTAGAAAATGATACCAAAGAGAAAGTCGCATTGACAGAGGAACAGGAACAAGCCTTACTCTCATTTATCAAGACAGACAATGTGTATCACAAGCATTATGATGATGTGCTGATACTGTTAAAGACTGGACTTCGTATCTCGGAACTGTGCGGACTGACAGTAGCTGATATTGATTTCAAGAATGAAGTTGTAATTATCGACCACCAGTTACTAAAGAGCAAGGAACAGGGCTATTATATTGAAACGCCTAAGACGAAAAGCGGAATAAGACAAGTGCCATTAAGTAGAGAAACAATACAGGCATTTCAACGGGTTATGAAGAAACGCCCAAAGGCAGAACCATTTGTGATAGACGGACAGAGCAATTTCTTATTTGTCAATCATAAAGGCAAGCCCAAAGTTGCGATTGATTACAACGCCTTATTTGTCCGTATGGTAAAGAAATATAACAAGCACCACAAGGACAATCCCTTGCCACATATCACACCGCATACGCTACGCCATACATTCTGCACAAGACTGGCAAGCAAGAACATGAACCCAAAAGATTTACAGTATATCATGGGACATTCAAACATTAGTATCACAATGAACTGGTACGCTCATGCGTCCATAGATACCGCAAAATCAGAGGTTCAGCGTCTAATCGCATAGAAGTATTTACCACGATTTTAACCACGCTTGATAGCGAAAATATAAGAAGATAGACCTAGATATGTGAGGTTTACCACAAAAGCAAAATGCCCGTAGAGCCTATAAAATAAGGCTTTGCGGACATTTAAGGAGATATAAAAAGATAGTCAAAAAGACATATATAATTTAATTTAAATAATATTGAATTTTCACATATTGTATGCTAAAATAAAAATGCCAAACAAAAATTTAATTTTAAGTTCACCTAAGTGTGTATTTTTATTTCGGTAAAAATACAGGCTTTACTTTTCACACCTTATAAGTGAAATATTGTGTCGCAACAATCAAAGCTATGTATTTTTCGTGCGTAGCTGAAGCTACGCACTTTTTGTTTTATGCGAAATTATGCGAAAAATATTTGCTTTTTTGAAAAAATTTGAAAAATTTTAAAATTTTTTCGGATTTTATAAAATCAAAAGCCGTTTTAAATTGTCTATATTATGAAAGGAAATGAGAGGAGGTCATTTTATGAACATTTCCCACTTAGTAGAGAAAATTAAGAAGGGAGATAACAAATCATTTGAAAAGCTCTACAAGCTTACAGAGCGTGAAGTGTGGTTTACTTGTATCAGCTTTTTAAAGAACGAAACAACCGCACAGGACATTATGCAAGAAACTTACATAACGGCTTTTTTAAAAATCCAATCTTTGGAAAAATCATCACAAATCAGAAGTTGGCTTAACAGAATTGCCGTTAATAAGTGCAAAAATTATTTGAAAGGTAAAGGTGAAATCCAACTGGACGATGAAATTTTTGAAAATCAGGCAATAGTTGACGAGCGTATATCAATTCCCGAAGAATACATTTCAGACAAGGCAAAGAGAGAAATTATTCTTTCGATTATGCAGGAAGTACTGTCCGATGTTCAGTATCAGACAGTGATTATGCACTATTTTAATGAAATGACTGTTGATGAAATCGCAGAAGTCTTTGAATGTTCAAGGGGTACTGTGCTTTCAAGGCTCAATTATTCAAGGGCAAAGATGAAAACTGCAATTGAAGATTACGAAAATAAAAGCGGTGACAAGCTTCACGGTGTTGTTGTTGTACCTTTCTTTACAACAATTTTCAGAGAGCAGGCAAAGAGCCTTGCAGTACCGAACATTACAATCAAGCTCCCGAACGGACAGACACTTGCAACATCTGCAACAAAAGGCTTTGCAACAGGTGCAAAGTCAACAGTATCATCTATCGTAAAGGCAACAGCAAATGCGACAGTAAAAGCCAAGGTAATTGCCGTTGTCTGCGGTGCTACAATACTTGCAGGCATATCAGCAGTCGGCATAAGCATTCTTGCAGGCTGTAACGCTGAGAAAGAACCGACAGAGCCGTCAGTAATATCTTCAACCGTACAGACATCAACTGTTCCAACAACTGTACCTGCGGTAACGGTTCCAAAGGCAGTTAAAGATTTGGTAGACAAGGGTGAAATCAAAGTTGACAAAGACGGCAACATCACAGACAAGAATGGTAAGAAAGTCGAAGTAAAAGACGGCAAAGTAGAAGTAAAAACCGATGACGGTAAGACAGTTACAGTCAAGGTTGACGATGTAAAAACTACAGTATCTAAGAACAATAACAGCAACAAGGGTAACACCGAAAAGAAGGAAGACACTAAGTCAAATACATCATCAAAGAAAGACAACTCTTCAAAGACAAATACATCAAAGGTTGACACTTCTAAGAATGACAAAAAGCCAGCATCTAAGCCGAGTAATTCTTCAAAGAATGACCCGAAGCCAACTCAGAAGCCAGCATCTAAGCCAAGTGAGTCATCAAAGACTGAAACACCTACAGCAAAGCCAAAGCAGAAGGTATGGGTAGTTGACTACAAAACAGTCCGCCACGATGGTTATTGGAAAGTAACAGGCTCTCACGAGGAACCAGTGTATGGTTGGGTGAGCTATGATGTATGCAATGACTGCGGTAAACAGTTCTCCGATTCTAACACTTTGTTAGATCATTTGGAGTGGGAAGTGGATAACAACGGTGGTAAAGGTTCATACCATACTGAAGAAGAATATGTACAGACAGGCACAAAAACAGTAGAAGACAAGGAATGGGTAAAACCTTGGGATGAAAAGGTTAAATCTGGCGGTCACTGGGAATACAGATAACATTCGATATTAACTACTTTAATCATGGTTTAATATTTCAAGGGAAGAGGACTCAATATTGAGTCCTCTTTTCTTTTGTATAGAAACTTTTATTTCTATACAAGAAAGTATTCAATTTAATTATAATATATGGTAAAATATAAACATATTAGAAGAGGTATTTATATGAAAAGTTATAACCCTGAAGAGGGTAGTTATGATATGGGAATGCTCTGTAATCAACAAAATAAAAAAAGAGGTTAAGCATTAGAAAAAATTGCTTAACCTCTTTATTGTTTTAATAATAGAAAAATCTTTTGTGTTACGGTGTAATAAATTTTAAAAATATATTATCTTGTTTCCTTGAAAATCGGCAGGCAAACTAAAATGACAGTAAGTTTGACAGTAAGTTTGACTGCATTTTATCTTGTTTTAACTTAATTCAAAATTACTCAACTGAATTTTTGAAATCTCAAAAACCCAGTGTTTAAGCCACTTTTAAGGCATTTTAAGTAATTTTGACAAAAAATAAAAGGCGGTTAAAAAACCACCTTTTTTGGTCGAGGTGACAGGACTTGAACCTGCGGCATCTTGGTCCCAAACCAAGCACTCTACCAAACTGAGCTACACCTCGAAATGTTGTTTAATAACAACAGCTTGATTATTATATACCATATTTTCGGATTTGTCAACATAATTTTCGTTTTTTATTCAAAATTAATTCAAATATTTTGAAAATCACCATAAGACAGACCAAAAATGTGGTACAAAACAGCCGTCCCTGCATAAGAAACGGCTGTATGGTGCAGGTAACAGGACTTGAACCTGCATGAAATTGCTTTCACATGGACCTGAACCATGCGCGTCTGCCAATTCCGCCATACCTGCTTATAAAATTGAAAATTGAAAATGGAAAGTTGAAAATGATTGTGTCAACTTTTGCATAATCAATTTAAATTCCCTTGATTTTTACACGGTGGGGAAACCGAGGCGGAGCTTACTTTCAGATAAATCTTACTCTTCAGCTGATTTCGCAACAGCACTCAAAATGTGCTATATTATTATAGCAGACCGACAGGTAAGTGTCAAGTGACATTTACTTTATCGGTCTGTTTTACGCTGATTATTTTTCAGAATCGGGTTTGCGGATTTTGAAACCGTCATATTTCCCGATGTCGCAGAGGGCAATTTCGTGGCAACCCATTCTTGTTGACAGCGGTGCAAGCTCCATATAGTCGCCATAGAGGAAAGTAAGGTACTTGTCATATTCCTTTGGTACGGGGAACTTGTAACCCTCAAAGTCGGCATAAGCAACATCGTCAAGATATTCCTTTGGAAAAGCACCGTTATAAATATTTCTGCCCATTCCGTCATAGAGATATTTTGCGTTCTTTTTGTTTTTAAAGAATTTTAAAGTACAGACTTCAAGCCACATACTGAATCTGAGCGGAAATATTTTCTTGCAGAAATTTGTTACAATGCTCTGGATTCTACTGCCGTTTTCAGCCTTGCGATTGTTCCATTTATTGAACACCAGCGCTCTTGTGAACAGAGTCACAGCCATATGAATTTTTCGTCCGATTGCTGAATTGGCTGTGTTATCATGACAGAAAATATCAAACGCAATTCCGTTGTGCATTGCGTGATGGTCTTTTGCAAAGTCGGTTGCAAAGAAAGTGTCGTCAAGTCTGACCTTGGCAAATTCATAGAAACAAGCCTTGTCCGTATGGTACGATTGAAAAGTCATATTGCTCGGAAGTTCCTTTGGCGCAAGCTCGCAAAAGCGGTCAAAATCTTCACGCAGCATCATAATATCGGCATCATCGTCCCACGGAATGAAGCCTTTGTGACGGATTGCACCGAGAAGTGTTCCGCCGCCGAGAAAATATTTTATGTTGTGCTTTCGACAAATTCTGTCGGTTTCAAGCAGAAATGCAAGCTGAATTTCGTGAATTGAATCAAGTCTGCGTTCGTGTGAGTGGGGGATACGCAGAACTTTTTCGGACTTCATCTTGTCCATTATGCAGATTTTTAGCATGGTTTCAAGGTCAATGTCGGGAGTGCATTCGTTTACGGAAATTTTGTTTGAATTAATTGCACAGCCGTCAAGCTCCGTAAAATCGCCCGACTCAATTGTACAGCGACTGCCGTAAATATCGTTGAGAACAGCCGCAATCATAATCAGCGATGCGTTGCAGTTTTTGCCGCCGACATTATAAACTGCGTTTTCTTCAAGAGTTGTCATTGCGAAAACAATCGCCTTTAAAACATCGTTGATATAAACAAAGGTATAGCGATCCCTTGTTGCAGGAACAACTGTGTCACGGCGGTTGGCTATATCGTCAAAAACAGGCTCAAGCACGCTTGTAAAGTTGCTTGACGCTCCCAAAATTATGCCCGTTCTGAGCGTTGTAACGGTTGATTCGCTGTTCTTCAAAACCGAGTGCAAGGTGGTTTCTCTCGTTCTCATAAGCTGACCTGCAAGCGATGAGGGAGAGGTTGTGTCAAGTTCTGCGTACTCGTTTTCGGAATAAACTCTGTGCGGTTTGGCTTTGCCGTAAATTCTGCTGTCGTTCACAACGACAACCCTTGCGCCTGTGGCTTTTGCAATTTTGGCACAGGCATTTATCTCTGCAATGCCGTCAATCATAATCTGTGGGTTGTTGTCTGTATGTTCACCGCAGATTCCTGTTGTAATTACATAGTCGGCACTTGAAATTTCTGATGCAGAATTATAATCAACAAAATCAAAATCATCTCTTAACAAGAGTTCGCTGTGGTATGATGCCATTGCGTTGCGTGATTTGCCGAGAAGGATAACTTTTATTCCGAGCCTTTTAGCCTCGTTATTGTACAGAAAGGCATAGCAAAGACACCTTGCAAGCTCACCGCCCGAGATGACAATTGTTTTGTTTCTGAGCTTTGCAAGAGTTTCTTTTTCAACTCCGGGCAATGCCGCCCTGTCGGCCTCAAATTCGTTTAAAAAATCTTTAATACGCATTACTTTATCCTTCGCAATTCTGCACGCAGTTCTGTTGCTCTTATACTGCGTTTTATTCCGTCTTTAAGCGTGGTTTTCGGACTAAAGCCGAGTGATTTTATTTTATCGTTGCACAAAACATACGGTGTGGGGGATGACGGAGAAAATTCGGGTTCTTCTTCATCTTTTCTGTGAACGAACACTACAGAGAGATTCTTTTCGGGATTTGCCGATTTTACAAGCTGTGCAAATTCCCGAATTGTCACATTTGCGTCATCGTTTGAAATGTTGTATGCCTCACCGTTTTTTCCTTTAAGCAAAATATCAATCAATGCCGAAACCGTGTCCGTCACATAGCAAAAGCTGAACTTTTCACCACCGTTATCTGTAAGCATAATGCTCTGATTTTTTGCCGCACTGACAATCAGCTTTGCCCATTTTCTTTCATCGCTCATTCTGACACCTCCGAGTGTGGGGCAGGGACGGGCGATTTTTACATTCATACCGAACTTTTCAGCATAGCAAACAGCAAGTGTTTCGGCTGAACGCATACTCTGTGCATAGGCACTGTCGGCATCGGTCGGATCAAGATAGCCGAGGTCGTTTTCGCAAATGTTATTTTTACCGCTGAAAACCTCCCCGTAAACCATATATGAAGATACGAGCAGAACCGATTCGGCATTTGACTCTTTTGCATATTCAAGCACATTTGCAAAGCCCGAAGTGATTGTATCCGCAATTTCGGGATTACTGCAATCTTCCTCTGCAACCTCACACGGGCAGTTGCAGTATATTACAAAGTCGGCTCTTTCAATCTCCGGAAAGTTCTTTGACTCTCCGATTTCAACAACAAAATCTTTGCGGAGAGTAAGGTTGCCGAACTGCTTTTCGGCATCTTCACGGCTTTTTGCAAGGGTGATTACCCTTGTGTTGTTTTCGAAAAAATCATTGCCCTCAAGCAATGTGCATATAATGTAATATGCAATAAGTCCGTGACAGTCCGACACGAAAACAGTCTTGTTTTTTAACTGTTGAAAATTTATCCTGTTGTCTGCAATTTTTTTAATGTCCTCAAAAATTTCGGAGGGCAGATTGCCTTTTACGGTACAGTCCATATGGGTTTACCTCTCAGATAAATCAGAAAAGCTCCGCAATTGTGGAGCTTTTGCTTTATTCCGAAACGGAATTATTTTTTCTTTTTTGATTCCTCATAAACTCTGAGGGTTTCATCTGTCGGGCCGTCAAACATAACAGTTCCTTTTTTCAGGAAGATTGAACGCGCGCAGATTTCTTTAACCGAAGCGGCATTGTGGCTTACATAAAGTACGGTTACACCGCTTTCGATAATCTCTTTAATTTTACTTTTACACTTCTTTTTGAAGGTTGCGTCACCGACCGAGAGCGCCTCATCAACAACAAGAACATCGGGTTCAATGTTGACATTGATAGCAAAACCAAGACGCATTTTCATACCGCTTGAGTATGTTCTTACAGGCTGGTCAATGTAATCTCCAAGCTCTGCAAAGTCAATGATTTTCTCCTCAATCTGTTTGATGTAGCTGTCCTCAAGGCCGAGAACATAACCCTTCAGATAAATGTTTTCTCTGCCTGTCATTTCCATGGAAAAGCCTGCAGTAAGCTCAAGCAATGCGGCAACCTTGCCGTCAACGGTGATTTCGCCCTCATCGGGGAATGCAACGCCCGTAATCATTTTGAGCAGAGTTGACTTGCCTGCACCGTTGTCGCCGACAATACCAACCGATTCGCCACGGTTGATTACCATTGAAACATTGTTAAGTGCCTTGTTCGTTTTCGCATTTCTCGGTTTAAAGAAAAGAGCTTTGAATCTTGCCTTGTCATCTTTGTAGAGTGTGTAGGTTTTGCTGACATTTTTAAAGGTAATAATCGGATCGGATACTTTTGTTTCAGCCATAATATTACCTCCTTAAAGTACATCAGGAAGTTTTTTCCTGAGTCTGTTGTAGTTGAAAATACCAAGGACGAAAATTACAACAAATTCAATTGCAAACACAAGACATTCCGTTTTGTTTGCATAGAACGGTCTGTTGTAGAGAAAACAGTTGCGGTAGCCGTTTACGAAAAAGTTAATCGGATTGATAAGCATAAGCTTGTTGAGAAACGGCGAATCAAAGCCGTAGGAGTTGTACATAATACCCGATAACCAGAAAATACCTGACATAACGGAAACAATCAGGCTTTCAAAGTCCTTACTGAACGCAGACATCGGAGCTGTTGACCATGTGAGCGCAAGGAAGAAGATAAACATCAACGGACAGTACAGGAAAAATTGCAGATTGTACCAGCTCGGTCCGATTGTGAAAAGTACATATGCGTACATAAATGCCATAAGAATCAGGTGAACAAAAAGCCTTGAAACCTCTGTATAAGTAAGGATTGTTGAAACGGGGAACTTAACCTTTGTAATAAATTGACGGTTGATTCTCAGCTCCTTTGCACCCTGTGTTATGCTGTCCTGAATAAAGAACCACGGAATTATACCGATGAACATAAAAGTAAAGAAGTCAATGGAAAAAGGCTGTGCTCCGCCGATGTCAAGGTGAAGTGTTTTAAGCTGTTTGATACCGCAGGAAAAAGCGAACCAGTAAACAAAAATTGTAAACGCAGGCTTAACAACAGCCCAAAGAGGACCGATTACGGCGCCTTTGTAGGTTTTAATAAGTTCGTTTTTGGCAAGGAGCAAAATCTGCTTCCCAAAGCCACGATGTTCTTTCAAAATTGTAAACAATTATTATACCATCCTATCTCTTTTGTGATGCACAGGCGCCTGCCTGCAAGTGAATAAAATCGAAAAATGTATTATGCACTCTTTAACAGTATATATTATATTACTTTTTCCTAATTTGTCAATCAAAACAAGGCAATTGAAATCTATTTGTAAGATTGAGCGAATCCCCGTTAATTCTGTGTATTTTGGGTGTTCACAGAGCGAATATGACAACCTGTCACGGAAACCTTTTAAAATAAGAAATAATACTTTTCAGATAACATAAAATTTAAAGGCTGTATAAATGGGGGATAATTGATTTTAAAAATTTACCAAAATTAAAATCCCGAACAGAGCCTTTAAAAGCTTTGCTCGGGATTAATTTTATTGCTTATCAGTCTGCCTGGATTTTTACAAACTGTTCCTGCATATAGGAATAAACCTCATCGGAAACATTTGAAAATACATAGCATTTGTCAAGATACTCGTCACTCGGGAAGATGAATTCGTTTTTCTTTGCGTCTTCATCAATGTAATCGTCATATGCAACCTGATTGGGTGTTGCATAGTTGAGATATTCAAAGTTTGCGGCGGCAATTTCAGGATCCTGCATAAAGTTGATGAACTTCTCAGCATTTTCCTTGTTCTTACTGCATTTCGGAATACACATTGCGTCATAGAAAAGGTTTGAGCCGTCCTTTGGCATTGCGTAGTCAAGATCCTCGTTGTTATCAATCATTGTCATAATGTCGCCTGCGTAGTACGGAGCAATTGCCGACTGGCTGTTTTCCATTTCAGTAAATACCTGATCCATGACATATTTTTTAAGAAGAGGCTTCTGCTCTTTAAGTTTAGCGGCGGCTTTGTCAACATCTGCCTTGGTGCAGTCAGCAGGATTAATGCCCTCAAGCTGCATTGCAATTGCCATTGCGTCACGGCTGTTGTTAAACATAAGAATCTGACCTGAAAGGTCTTTGTTCCAAAGTGCGTCCCATGAATCGGGCTTTGTTTTAACCTTTGTTTTGTCATAAACCATACCTGTTACGCCCCAGCTGTAGCATACGGTATATTTACCTTCGGGATCGCAGGCAAGCTTTTTGAAACGATCCATAAGATTGTCGTAGTTAGGAATATTGTCAAAGTTAAGCTCCAACAGCATATCCTCATTAATCAATCTGCTGATCATATATTCGGACGGAATGACAACATCATAGCTTACATTACTGTTTTTCAGCATATTGTAAAGCTCTTCGTTGGTTTCATAGGTTGTGTAGTTTACCTTGATGTTGGTGCGTTTTTCAAACTCCTCGATAATGTCGAGTGAGTCATCTTCGCCGTTTGAAATGTACTCGCCCCAGTTGTAAACATTAACTTCTCCTGCGTCAGCTGAGTCAGCCGAAGCACCTCCGCCGCAGCCTGAAAGGCAAGCCGCACATGTTGCCGTCATTGCAGATGCAAGGACAATGCTGATGATTCTTTTCATTTCTCAATCTCCCTTTAATAAAATTTTTAAAATCAAGTTCTCTTTTTCTGCACCTTTTCTTCGTGTCTGTCACGCAGATTAATAATAACCATAACAATGAGTACAGCAAGGAAAAGCAGTGCGGAAAGAGCGTTGATTTTCGGTGAAATTCTCCTGTGAGTCATCGAGTAAATTTCAATAGAGAGGTTCTGGAATTTTGCACCTCTTGTGAAATATGTTATGATGAAATCGTCAAGAGAATATGTAAAGCTCATGAGCAGACCCGAGAAAATACCCGGCATAAGCTCGTGAATAATTACCTTGTAAAATGCCTGCCATTGGTTACAGCCAAGGTCAAGGGCGGCGTCGTAAATGCTCTGATCCATTCGTTTGATTCTCGGCATAACATTAAGCACAACAAACGGAACACAAAAGCATATGTGCGAAATTAAAACCGTGAAAAATCCCATTTCAAAGTTAAAGATAACTCCGAGAGTCGTAAACAAAAGCATGAGAGAAACACCCATTACTATGTCAGGGCTGATGATCGGAATGTTTGACGCATTCTGAATAAGCATTCTTTTTTTGCCCTTGAAATTGCTGATGCCGATTGCGGCGGCAGTTCCGAGGATTGTTGCAAAAACAGATGCAAGAACGGCAATAATAACAGTGTTCCACAATGCGTTCATAATATTGTCATCACGAAAAAGCTGTACATACCATTTGAATGTAAATCCTTTCCAGACGGTAGTTTTGCCGTTGTTGAAGGAATAGAAGATAAGTACGGCAATGGGTGAATAAAGGAAAATAAGCAGGATTGCAATGTAAATTTTTGAAAGAATACCTGTTTTCTTTTTCATTATGCAATCGCCTCCTCATCACCAAACAAGTTCATGATTATCAGGAACACGAAAATAAAAATCATTAGTATCAATGAAATTGCCGAACCCGTGTTTTGGTCTGTCCAGAATATTTTTTCAATGACATCACCAATCATAATGTCATCCGGACCGCCGAGATACTGTGCAACCAGGAATGTGCTTGCACTCGGAACAAATACCATTGTCACACCCGAAATAATTCCGGGAACGCTGAGCGGTGCGACAACCTTTCTGAATACGGTAAAGTTGTTTGAACCGAGATCCTGCGCCGCCTCAATAAGACCGTTGTCGATTTTGCTCATAACGGTGTAAATCGGCAGAACCATAAACGGAAGATATTCATACACCATTCCGAGAATTACCGCACCCGTGTTGCCGATGTAGGTTGAATGAATCCCCAAAAGCGAAAGCATCATATCAATTGGACCGTTGTCCTGCAAAAGCGTTACCCATGCGTAGATTCTCAGCAGAAAGTTCATCCACATAGGAATCATAAGCAACATAATGAGCGTGTTCTGGGTTGATTCTTTCATTCTCGTGAGAAGGTATGCAAGCGGATATGCAAGTACAAGACAGATTGCCGTTGAAATAAGCGCAATCCAAAGTGATTTTACAAAAATATTTGTGTAGTAAAACGCATTTGTAAATGCCTGAAGCGAAAAATTACCGTTTTTGTCGGTAAAGGCGGTAAAGCCGATCATAATAATCGGAATCATTGTGAAAACAACCATCCAGATTATGTAGGGAATAGAGGGCTTGCGTGATTTCATTTATCAGCCCTCCTTTTCCGAAAACTCTGAGATTACCTCAAACCGAGCCTTTGAAAAGTTGAATGAAAGCGGAACATAGGTTGCGACCTGCTCGTCCGTATCGCTGAGCATAAGCCACTTTCTTTCGTCCGATTCAAGAATGATTTCGTTGTGTTCACCCTTGTAAACTACGGATTCAATGTACAAATCCTTTAAATCGCCCACGCCGTCGCCTGCAAGCGAAAGAGCGT
>ENA-OURN01000605-OURN01000605.1-human-gut-metagenome-genome-assembly--contig:-NODE-605-length-13097-cov-2.80478_pt1 | contig 13097 bp, 10 predicted proteins | sample MGYA00242099_ERZ508987 | MGnify/ENA primary metagenome ERZ508987 (study PRJEB26280, sample SAMEA2531405) | human gut metagenome | biome: human gut; feature: human-associated habitat; material: faeces... | reverse complement strand
ACAAGCCGTTCCATATCCTGGATTATGTGCGATGTCATAAACACCGTCTTATTCTCCGCTTTGGCATACTCACGCAAATAGTCGGTAAACAGACGGCGATAACCCGGATCAAGCCCCAAAGAAAAATCATCGAGCACCAAAAGGTCGGCATTCTGCGCAAGAATCAATCCCAACGCCACCTGCGACCGCTGGCCGCACGACATGCTTGACAACTTCTGGTCGGGCGTGACTTTCAGTTTCTCCATCAACTCATAATACGCCGCACGATTCCACTTTTTATAAAATTGAGAATAGAAACGCTCTATCTGTCCGATAGTCATAAAGGCATACTGCACATGCCCCTCAAGCAGCAACGCGATGCGCTCGCGGGTAGCCGCCGACATTTTTGTTATGTCTTCACCAAAGATTTTGCACACACCACTCTGCGGGCGCAGATAGCCCATCAGAATGTTGATTGTCGTAGTTTTTCCTGTTCCGTTCTTTCCGAGGAGTCCCAAGATGCGTCCTTTCGGCACATCAAACGACAGATTGTCATAGATAATCCGCCCTTTACCATAGCGCTGAGACAACCCCTTGACGGAGATTACAATCTCTTCTTCCATTTGTTGACTTTGTTTACTTCTTCAAGGTGCAAATTTAAGGCAATAAAAACCGCCTGCAAATACCTAAAAAAGAGTATTCGCAGGCGGCTTACGTCCTATTCAATACCTAATAATTGTGTTATTCGGTGAAATTCATATCCTCAATCCGTGTAAAACAGATATTGGCCCAGTTCTTGTTGGCAATCACCGAGGTGAGACACAAGCCCAAAGCGCGCGCCGCATTGACAATCATATCTATGTCGTCGACATAGAAACCGCTTAGAAACATCCGTCCTTTAGGTTTCATTGCCCGGGCGTAGACAGCGATGTCGTCGAGAATGATGTTGCGGTTGATGTTTGCCATGACAAAATCAAACGCTCCAGTCTCTGTCACCGTTTCCGCGCCACCAAGACGCAACTCCACTTCCGGTGTATCGTTGAGTTTTATATTGTCCACCGCATTTTCGTATGCCGCCGGATCAATCTCCACACCGACCACCTTCTCCGCGCCTCTCATAGCCGCAAGGATGGCAAGGATGCCCGTTCCCGTTCCCATGTCGAGCAACGACAGTCCCTCAAGGTTATTGTTGAGCAATCGGCCTATCATCATACTCGTCGTTTCATGATGCCCTGTGCCGAAAGCCATCCTTGGATCTATCACGATGTCGTATTCCGCAGACGGATAGTCGTGATGGAACGAACTGTGGACAACACACCGGTTCTCAAACACAATTGGTTGGAAATAGTTTTTTTCCCACTCGCTGTTCCAATCCTGACCAGGGATAAGCTCCTCTGAAAATTCAATCTTTCCCTCAAACGGATATGAAGCGACGGCATCTCTCACCGCTGCCGCGTCATACAGCTCTTTTTTCACATATGCCGACAATCCTTCTGCGTCGGGGACAAAACTTTCAAAATTCTTCTCACCCAACAGCGCCGCCAGGATGTCTGTTTCTGACTCCATACACGGTGTCATGTTAAACCGCACCAAATAATAGTCGTTCATTGCTCAATTGTGTTTTTTAATATAAAATAAAAAAGAGACTACCTTTATCAAGCAGTCTCTTTAGAGGTTCGTGGCGGAATCGAACCGCCGTACACGGTTTTGCAGACCGTTGACTAAGCCACTCATCCAACGAACCATTTCGTCTTTGCGATTGCAAAGGTAGGCAAAAGATATTTAACGTGCAAATATTTATTGAACATTTTTTCGCTGACTTTCATCCCCGTTTGGCAAAGCGTTATTTATCAGTGCTGTTGCCAACAAGTATTTTTCTTCAGAAAATGCGCTTGACGGGATAAAATCGAACGTCATGGCTTTGCCGGCATGAAACAGTTTGATTCCGGCATCCGCGACATCGCACCTGCAGAAAGCCTCCCATCCTGTCTTTTTTACTGAAATGACGGCATTCTCCCCGTCGACAAACTCGCGTTCAATTCCGCCTTCGCCAATCCTTACACGGCAACGGCGTATCGACGACACGCATTCCTCACTCAACGCATAATAGAAATATGCAAGTCCGAGCATCATCGGAATCACGAAAAACTCAACCATAAGGGCTGCGTAGAGAAAATTCAGACTCCACAACGCCAAGACCGGGAACGGCAAGGCTACAAGCACAAAGAGCCACCATCTCCGCTTCAAATACAAAGGAAACAACTGCCGCATATAGGCACCAGCAGACAATTTATAGACTTCCGACTCTATCATTTAGACGTGTCAAGGAATGAAAAATACACCGCTCCGACAAGAAGCAGAAATGCCACGATATGATTCCATCGTATCGACTGCCCTTGAAACACGAATGTGGCGACAACCATAAACACAACCAGCGTTATTGCCTCCTGCATCACCTTCAACTGAACCAACGAGAACGGTCCTCCATTTCCGGCATAGCCGATGCGGTTGGCAGGCACCTGAAACGCATACTCGGCAAGGGCGATTCCCCAAGAAAACAGTATCACGGTATACAGCGGCCAATTCTTAGTTATGCCAAGCTCTCCCAAACGCAAATGTCCATACCATGCCAATGTCATAAACACATTAGACACAACAAGCATCAATATTGTCAATATCGCAGAATTCATCATTTTCCAAGTTTTATTCCATACTTTTCATAGACAGCCATACTCTCACGACGGCACTGCTGGCTGATTCCCGTTCCGTCGGGTTTGAACAACGCTTTTAGATTGATATAATTCTTCCCGTTGTCATACGTAAACGAGAACACCTGTTTCTTCAACTCGTTTGCCTTGTCGCAAGCAGGAGCATTACCTGTTGCCGGGTCTGCTCGGAGATCCAAAGGCACACTGTCGACTCTGACCGGCGACACCACTCCGCAAGGAGGATATCCAAGCACTGTCCACATAACCATATCTTTAATTTTTTCAGGAGTGCCGACACCCTGTATTGCCACCGAGGCAGAAGATATTCGGCGTGGGATGAAATCATTGTCTGTGGTCCATTCCACAGTATCCGTCTCGAAATCTTTTCCTATCAACGAATGATAATATGAGCGCGACAGCACCTCGGTCATAACCGCAGGAGTCACCGACGCGCTTGCCAGATACGGAGCAAGCAGATGTTCGGCTGTGCGGCGGCGCACATAGCCATATCCTTCCCCCTTCCTTCCCGAGTCTGAATAGTTGGTTCTGATCAGATAATCCCCCACATCAAAACGGGCATATCTCCAATTGTCGGTTTCAAAATACGCGGCATTGCCATAGGCGTCTATCACACCGAAATTGGCTTCCACGCCAAGAGGCTTCGGCAACGTGTCGAGCAGACATGCGAAATCATCCACCGTGCGGCATTTTCCCAAAGCAATTGCCATAACTGCTCCCTCTTTATCCATTACCGAGACCGTGTCGTTCTTCAGATTGTAGGACGCCGTGTTCATTATGGCAAACCCAGCATCGTTCATTCCCATCCAAGCCTCCTTGCATTCCTTGTCGGAACTGTTGAAAAGCGCCACATAAGGAATTTTTCCGGCGGCATCTATCCGTTCCACCTTATTGTTCAAATCGCTCGTATCGCGATGCTTCCACAAAATTGGCCTGCCGTCGGCAGTCAGGCTGCCTGATATGATGGCCGAGGTGCATGCCGCTGCGTCCACAACAGCCACACACGCCAACATCACCGATAATATTGTCTTCTTCATCTGCATCTGTAGATTTTTATTCTACAAAGGTAATGCATCTATAAAAAATATGGCAATTCCGGATAAAAAAATCCAAAACTGCCATATCGTAATTTATTTTCAGACTACCCTACTTCACGATAATCTTCTCAGTCGACACCCCGCCGTTGCCAATCATTCTGACAATATACATGCCAGCCTGAACCGACAACGCCAAACGGTTGCAATTGCGAGAATTTGCAACAAGGACGCCCGCCTCATTATACACAAACACCTCGTCGGCCACTGCGCTTAAACGCAACTCACCATCGGCATAATCAGCTGTCAAACCGCTGTTTCCGCCAATGCACTCAACGCCCGACTGTCCATAATAAACCGGCTCATACTCATTGCCATAACGGTCGAGCACACAGACTGCATAATTATATCCCGACTTCTTGTCGTCAGGCATTGTATATGTGGTTTTATAACTCACTCCGAGCAGATATTCCGCAGGGATGTTTGAATCCAAAGTTTCCACATTCACAGACTCCGGCACTGCATACACCGAATAGCGCACATTGTCCACTCCTGTCCACGACAGCACCGTGGCACGCTTGTTGAGCGCCGACACCTGCACCTTCTCCAAATCGGATTTCTTCCAATCAATTGCAGGCGTAAGCGCTTTGTTCTGGAACTTGTTCACCTGCAGCCATTCGCCAAAACCGGATTGCTTCTTGCCTGTTACATAAGCCGCTGAATAAAACACCGCTCCCGGAGCCTCGTTTTCCGTATAGTCGCGTGAGAACTGCACCTGCTTTCCAATTTCTTCCCAATCGCCGGTTGTGTTTGACGAGTTCAAGAACGAAATTGAATGGCTTGCGTAATGATGGCGTCCAAAATGCTTTGCCACATACGACCACCACTTTGTCATCGGCCCGAACGGATTGGTCTTGTGGTTGGTTTTCCAATACAGCTGCGGAGAGATGTAGTCTATGGTTCCAGCCTCAAGCCATGCCACAGGATCTGAGAAAATTCCATCATATTGCCAGTCGCTTGCCACAGGGCAACGGTCGATGCCGTGTTTTGCTGCAACAGCGGCTGATGTGCACGCCGCGCCGGCAGGGCTTATGCCGAAACGCACATACGGCTTTTGCTGCTGCACCATTTTGTAGACATCGGCAACCATCTGGTTTACGTTGTTTCTACGCCAGTCGCCAAACGTCATCGACGCGCCTGATTTTTGCCACAGATCGTAATCGCCGGCGCTGCTGGTCACAGGTATGCCTTCTGGATAAAAATAATCGTCAAACACAAGTCCGTCAACATCATAGTTGCTGATGATTTCCTTGCACACGTCAACGATACGCTTACGCACCGACTCCAATCCAGGATTCATAATCGTGGTTGTCTTACCATCACTTTTGGTGTATGCCAACAGCATACCCGCAGACTTCAAAGCCTGGTCCTGCGCTGTCGACCAATTGCTTCCTGTAGAAAATCGATACGGATTGACCCACGCATGGCACTCCATTCCCCTCTTATGGCATTCCTCAACCACAAACGCCAACGGATCCCATCCCGGATCCTTGCCGCGAGTTCCCGTAAGGTAACTCGACCACGGCTCGTAGCTTGATTTATAGAATGCGTCACTCATTGTGCGCACCTGGAAATAGATGGCGTTGAAATTGTTTTTCTGCAAAACGTCGAGATACTTGACCATCTCGTTTTTTTGCGCTGTGGTTGAGCTGGTGCTGCTTGGCCAGTCGAGAGCCCACACTGTTGCCATCCACACGGATCTCACTTCTCTCTTCACGCCTGACGACATCGGCAATGCCGCTATCGCCAGCAAAACGGCAGCTAAAGCACTGCGCTTCAATAATGAGGAAAAATTCATTTTTTAGGTTTAGTTAGGATTTTGATACAAAATTTTTTATCGCTCGCCAAATTTACGAATTTTTCTTCACGTCAGCGCCGAGCGTGCTGGTTTTTCGCTAAATTTGTGACATCAATGCCCATTTTGTTAAAAAAGCAAAATGGGCGGGATATTCGCCCGGCATGACCTCCCAAACGGGAGTAAAGCAAACGTTATACTATTTTATGTTTTAAAAACACGGTGCGTGTGGATTTTATTTGTATCTTCATCCCCGAAAAAGATTTAATTTTAGGAATATGAGAAATTTCACCAACGTAAACGATATCGGCGACTTGAAAGCCGCAGTAAAAGAAGCATTGGAAGTAAAAGCCAACCGCTTCGGGTACAAACACCTTGGAGAGAACAAAACTTTGCTGATGATTTTCTTCAACTCATCGCTGCGCACACGACTCAGCACTCAGAAAGCAGCCATAAACCTCGGTATGAACGTAATCGTTCTCGACGTGAACCAAGGAGCATGGAAACTTGAAACAGAGCGTGGCGTGATTATGGACAGCGACAAGCCCGAACACCTTCTCGAGGCAGTTCCGGTGATGGGATGCTACTGCGATGTCATCGGCGTGCGGTCGTTCGCACAATTTCAGAGCAAGGACGACGATTATTCGGAAAAGATTCTGAACCAATTCATCAAATACTCCGGCAGACCGGTGTTCAGCATGGAAGCGGCGACACGCCATCCGCTGCAAAGTTTTGCCGACCTTATCACAATCGAGGAATACAAAAAGAAGGAACGCCCGAAAGTGGTGCTCACATGGGCCCCGCATCCAAAAGCGCTTCCACAGGCCGTGCCCAACTCTTTTGCAGAATGGATGCGCGCTGCCGACTATGACTTTGTCATAACCCACCCACACGGCTACGAACTGTCGGAGGAATTCACCGCCGGAGTGCCTATAATCTACGACCAGGACGAGGCTCTCCGCGACGCTGACTTCGTATATGCGAAAAACTGGGCGGCATTTGCCGACCCCAACTACGGGAAAGTGCTGAGCACCGACCGCTCATGGACTGTCACCACAGAAAAGATGGCGCTGACAAACAATGCCTACTTCATGCATTGTTTGCCGGTGAGACGTAACATGATTGTGAGCGATGACGTAATTGAAAGTCCTCAGTCAATTGTCATCCCAGAGGCTGCAAACCGCGAGATTTCAGCCACCGTGGTCTTGAAACGCATTCTTGAATCACTATAAGGCAATGAAACGGTTTGTGTCAATATTGGTGGCAAGTGTTGCCGCACTTGCCGCATTCGCATCGCCGTCGACACGGCAATGGGACGAAGGCCCACTGAAATGGAGCGACTTTAAAGGCAACCCTGCTATAAAGTCGACAACTTCTTATTTCAAAGGTTTTCTGAAAACGGTCACCGACATTGAGCACGAGGGAAAGACACGGTTCAACTCCGACGTGCGCTTTGCCACTTCGGCGGTTGCGCTGATGGACTGCAATGCGTCTTATGCCGACTCCCCCTACCGCACCGACCAGATGCTGCGCTATCACCAGCTGCAGTTTGACATGCTCGAGATTGTACGCCGCAGGCTTCAAGCCGACCTTAATTCGGGAATGACCGGCATTGAGGCCGACAACAGAGTAGCATACTATCAACGAATATACAATGAACAGACATCCGATTTGGCGAGAGCGACGGTCAACGGCAGCAACGACCAGCGGCTTCAGCAGTACGAATACATGACCCGCAAACAGCTGGAGGAACAACTGCTGCCCAGCGTGCCTGAAGTAAAACCGGGCGACTGGCAAGCCGGTTGGTTTGTAGGCACCGGATGCCTGATTCCGACAGGCGGCATTTCCGACCTGTTCAACTACGCATGGTTGTTCAACATCGGACTCTCCGGCGGATACAAGAATCTGATTCTTAAAGCCGACATTTCATACGGGCAGCCAGACATACACAATTTCACAGACTACAATTTCAACCCGTTCAACAAAACGACCGCCGAAGGCAACCGCTATCAATCGCTGAACAAATACACGAAACTGCTGTCGGGGAGCGTCTCGTTAGGCTATCGCGTCATCGACGTCAAACGTTTTGCCATAACACCGCATATCGGCGGCGGATGGACCAACTACGCTTGGAACAGCGGCGAATTCAAGGAGTTTGAGGAGAATGGGGAAACGGTTTGGAAACTTGTCACCGAATCGCAGAAAGAGTCTTTCCACAGCTTCAATTTCATGGCCGGCATCGACTTCGACTGGCGTTTCCACACCACAGTAAGCGACAAGTCGTCATTCTTGTCGGGACGTCGCGAGCAATACACGTCGTCGGTCCGCCTGACGCCATATGTAATCTGCTACAACTACGGATCGCTTAGTCCGGCAATAAAAGGCGTGCACTTTGGAATCAACTTGACATACAGCGGATTCATAAGGGCTCTACGAATCAACTGACACACAACAAAAGGCAGGAGTTCGTTCCTGCCTTTTGTTTTATTTCTCAGGCAATCGCCTGCTTTCTTTTCTCAGCACTACAGCAAACGCAGTGACGACCATCAGACCGGTAAGCACCCACGATATCGGATAGACCGACATCAGCATCTTGAATCCGTGATAGTTGGGACACACCACATAAACCCACACAATCCTCAGCAGGCACGTGCCGACAACCGTAAACAGCGTTGGCATCAACGACCGTCCCATCCCCCGCAACGACGATCCGGATATCTCATAACTACATGCGAACCACTGGAATGCCAACACCGTGTGCAAACGTATCGCTCCATACTCATGGACCACCGCGTCGGTCGAGAAGAAATTCAGGAAGAAGTCGTCCTGCCACACAAACAACAGGTTGGCAAATCCACAACCGACGACGCTCATCGCCATGCAGAGCCAGAATATGCGCTTCACACGCTGCATCTGCCCCGCGCCGTAATTCTGCCCGATAAAACTGATTGCAGCGCCATTGAACGCCACAACAATGAAATAGCAGTAGAATTCAAAGTTCAATGCCGCCGACGAGCCTGCCACCGCGCCTGCACCATAGGTGTTGATTGTTGACTGTACTATCACGTTCGACACCGAAAACACCATTCCCTGCAACCCTGCCGGAACTCCTATTTTCAATATTCTCCTCAATTCCTGTCCATAAATGCGGATTCCCTTCAATTGAAGTCTGAGCGGTCCCCGTTCTTTCAGCATCAACACCACAATCATCGTAGCGCTCAATGCGTTGGCGATTCCGGTAGCGATAGCCACACCCTCAACACCCATTCCGCACCAAAGCACAAAAATCAAATTGAGCACGGTGTTGACAATACCTGCCACAACAAGGATGTAAAGCGGACGGCGCGTGTCGCCTTTGCTACGCAACACTGCTGAACCGAAATTGAAAATCATAAAAAACGGCATTCCCAAGAAATACACCCGCAGATAGAGCACTGCCATGTCGAGCACCTCCTGTGGCGTATCTATCAGTTCAAGAATCGGGCGTGCCACCGCCACACCAAGCACTGCGAGAAACAATCCGCTGGCGAGCGCCAGCACAGACACAGTCGACACCGACCGGCGTACGCCATCGTCATTGCCGCTACCTATCTGATTGGAGATTATGGCGTTGGCTCCCATCGAAATGCCGACAAACAAATTGATGAGCAGGCTGATTACCGGAGAATTGGCGCCAACGGCAGCAAGTGCCTCGCGGCCTACGAAACGTCCCACCACCGCCACGTCTATTGAATTGAACAATTGTTGAAGCACACTGCTTGCCGCCAACGGCAGGCTGAAAAGCAATATTTTTTTCAACAACGGTCCGTTGAGCATATCTATCTGATTCTTCTGCGCCATCAATTTCTCTTTTTATAACAGTGTGCAAAGTTAGCCCAAATATGCCACTCTCAATGTACCCGAATTCTTTATTTTGCTTTATTTAAAATTTCATCCGCCGCATTTCCGCAGAAAGCAAGAAGTCATCACAACTACTTCCGCCCTCCGCCTACCGCCGACGGCAACTGCGATGCAATCCATCGACACACCGGCATCCTGACCTTGTCGACAAGAATGCACACGACAAAAATCGCCACATAAAGCGCCACACTGCGCCACACGAATCCAAACGTGTCGTAGTCCTCATAAAGACCAATCAACGAGCTGCGCAGCTTAATCCAAAAATATGGCGTCTTGTGAAGCAGGTAGACCATAAACACAGACACCGAAACCCAATTGACCACCGGCGAAGAGAATGCCGGAATTTTCACAAAGACCATAAACAATGCCACCGCCGACAACAGCACAAAAGGATTGTTGTAAGCGAAATCAAGAGCCAACCCGATGGCGACTGTCGACAATAGATAGACACACAAATATCCCCACAACGGAAAAGCCTGCAGCAACAGCAAATTTCTATGCAGACAATGACCTATAACGTACAGAAACACCATCTGCATCACGTTGTAGCCTGTAGGATTTATTCCCCCTTTATGAAACCAGCCCAGATACACGTTTATGAATATCAACGCAAGCAGCATCAGATGCAGCCTGCGCCCGTCAAGACGCTCCAGTCCGGCATTCAGGAGCGGGCTTAAAAGAAACAAAGCAAGATAAGCCGGGACAAACCATAAGTCAGTTTTTGAATAAACAAGCAATGCGCCCACAAAACCGTCTGCCAAACAACCCGCCTCAACGCATCTGCATGCATAGGCAAGCAGCGAGGCAAACAGACACCACAGCGTGAAGTCAAGCAAACGGCGCCTGGTAGCCTTTATCCCGTAATAGCCCGAAATCAGCACAAAGCAGTTGACACCCACTATCGACAGTGATTCAAGAACGTCTTTCCACAAAACGCCAGAATCCAACGCATACAACTGTTCTCTTGTGGGCAAACCGAATGTGGCGCCGACAAAATGAACCATCAGCACCATCATCATACTCAATATGCGCAACATCTCTATTGCCGAATTCCGTTGTTTCATCACAATCTTTTTTTAGAACGCCTCTCCTATCGCAAACACGAAGCCACAGGTGTTGCGTCCGAATCCGAAATCAATACGACCATTGACATTATGTTTCAGCTCAACACGCAGTCCGATGCCTCCATTCGCCAGAATGTCCTTGCCTCTGAAATGTCCGGGCGACGTAAACACATTGCCCATTCCTCCCCATAGTGCCACGCCAAAGCGTGAAAACAAATGCTGACGGTATTCCACCTGCAGCGTTGTCAGGTTATTGTCGATATAACGTCCTGAATAATAACCCCTCATACGGATTCCGCCGCTGCCCAAAGCTTCCCGTAGCGGCCACGGCGACTGCTTGCTGTTGAAACTTGCATACGCATCAAAGGCAAGCATCGCTCCTTTCCACAACGGCTGATAGTAATTACCCGTAAAACTGAGATTGAACAATGTCCTGTCAAACGTGCCAAGCACCTGAGGCCTCACCCCCATGCGCAGCATCAGGTTCACACCTCGCCGCGGCTGAAGAATGAAGTCGCGCGTGTCGTACTGCAGCACCAATCCGAGCCCCGTGAAGAAATGCGATTTGTCTTGTCCCTCAAGATAATCGATATTGTCAATCTTTGTAATCTCGGCATAAACCAAGTCGATCAATGCGCCGATATTGAAATTGCCTGTCATCAGATACATAAGGTCGGACGTATATTTCAACTGATTTCTTGTATAGTCAATCTTCGGATTCAAGCCACAAGCCTCTCGAGATATTCCCCAAAAATCAAGCGGGGAATACGTATACTCCAACTTATAGGAATAGCGCAGTCTTCCTCCCGGGAAATGAGTATTTCCACTGGCTGTCAGAGCAAAAAATCCATTAAGAGTCACATTTCCTATCAATGTGATGTCAGAAGGCTGCATAATCGAGTCGGTGCGGTCAAGCCGATACAGTCCTGTCGCACCGCCGCCTATTCCAAAACTGCCCTCTCTCGTATACGACGGCATCACAATGAAGTTCACATCAAACTTCTTTTCAAACGAACGGTCCTTGTTTCCCGTTGCCAGTCGGTCAAGATAACGGAGAAACTTCGTGTCGCGTTTCAGCATTGACGTGAACGGACCGGGAACCTCCTTCTGCGCAACGACAGTGTCGGCCGGCTGTGGCGACAACAGTTCTTTAGGCACAAGGCTGTCAATCTCCTCCTGCGACAGCGGTATGTAACGGTATGACACGGTGTCGGTGCGTTCCTGCGCGACCGCCGTCAGACAAGCCACAAACGCCACGACAAATGCCACGGCAACGCTCTTTGCCAATATTATATATTTGTCAATTATGGGTTTCATTTTCTCAATTGGTTATGCAAAGATACGTTGCATGCAACAATATTCAAAGGGCTATCGCTCAACGACATTCTTTTCGGACATTTTTAATGCCTAAATCACCAAAATTTAAATTTAGTGCGCATACGCCCGTTGTTATATCATTTTGCAAACACAAGACATATTTATAAAACATTTTGACAGCAATATTTGGCAATATCAAATTATAATGTTACTTTTGCGCTAAAATAAGAAAAATATGGAACTTATCATACCTAAACGATACAAACTGAAATTGCTTCCTGAAACAACCGAGATTGCAATCAAGTTTATCAAAGACTCTTTTCAAGAGCGGCTTGCCAAGCGCTTGAACCTACGCCGCGTCACGGCTCCGCTTTTTGTGCTCTCTGGCACCGGTCTTAACGACGACCTCAACGGCGTGGAGCACGCCGTCGGTTTCGACATCAAAGCCATGGGCAACCGCCATGCCGAAGTTGTCCACTCATTGGCAAAATGGAAACGCACAAAACTCGGAGCCTACGGCATTGCGCCCGGCTTCGGACTCTACACCGACATGAACGCCATCCGCACATTCGAGGATTTGGACAACATACACTCATTATATGTAGACCAATGGGATTGGGAAAAGACAATAACAGAAAGCGACCGCACCCTTGACTACCTTATTGACACCGTCAACGACATATATGCCGCGCTGCGCGAGACGGAATGGCTGATTTACGAGCGTTTCCCGCACATCACCCCAGTACTTCCCGAAAAGATAAAGGTGGTTCACTCACAGCAACTGCTTGACATGTATCCCGACCTTGACCCGAAAGAGCGTGAGCGCGAGATAACGAAACGCTACCGGGCTGTGTTTATCGTCGGCATCGGCGCAGACCTTTCCGACGGCAAGCCTCACGACGGCCGCGCCCCTGACTATGACGATTGGATTACGGAAAACAGCGATGGCTACAACGGTCTGAACGGTGACATAATGCTTTGGAACGACGTGCTCGACATCCCGTTTGAGATTTCATCAATGGGAATACGCGTGAGTCCGGAGTCTCTGCACAAACAACTTGAACTGCGCGGCTGTCTTGAGCGCGAGCAGCTTAAATTCCACCAATCGCTGCTCAACGGCGAGCTGCCCTACTCAATCGGCGGCGGTATCGGTCAAAGCCGATTGTGCATGTTCCTCCTGCAGAAAGCGCATATCGGAGAGGGGCAGGCAAGCATCTGGCCA